>Ga0207022_10232_pt1 | contig 9969 bp, 6 predicted proteins | sample Alteio_BWMinCont_46_FD_153307 | JGI IMG/M metagenome (GOLD analysis project Ga0207022, IMG submission 153307) | Enriched cells from forest soil in Barre Woods Harvard Forest LTER site, Petersham, Massachusetts, United States -... | ecosystem: Environmental > Terrestrial > Soil > Temperate forest >... | reverse complement strand
TCTGCCGTGAACAGGGCTATACCGACCGGCAGCTGACGATTTTGCGTCGCTCTAAGGTGATTACTTGATCAAACCGTTGGAGCGGCAGTCTTTACTGAACGGCGTCCGGATTCTCGACTTTGGCCGAGTTGCCGCCGCGCCGTCCGGCACCTATCTGCTTGCCCTGCTGGGTGCAGAAGTGATCCGGGTGGAGAGTTCCACTGCGTTGGACAGTTACCGCAAAGGAGATGCCGACGCAAAGTCGAGCTCGCTCTTTACGTCGATCAATGCCGGCAAGAAAAGCGTAGCGGTCAACCTTAAGACCGAGGCTGGTCGACAAGTTGCTCTGAGGATGGTTCGCGAAGCTGATGTCATCACCGAGAACTTCAGTCCGGGGACGATGATCAGGCTAGGCCTCGGCTATGAGGTCGTCCGCGAGCAAAACCCGCAAATCATCATGATCTCCGCGTCGACAAGTGGACAGCAAGGTCCCGGCAGCAGATCTGCCGGTTACGCACCAATATTTGCTGCGCTTGGGGGCCTTGCCGATATAACCGGTTACAACGACAGCGGACCGGCGCTGTTCGGCCGCGCAGTTGATGCCAGGGTCGGGGTTTTCGTTGCTCTCGCGGCTCTTGTAGGGCTGTTTTGGAGGCAACGCGAAGGCGTGGGATGTTACCTCGACCTGTCAGCCCAGGAGGTCATAGCTTCCTTGATTGGAGATGTTCTTACCGAAGTTTCCGCGACTGGTATTGACTCAGAACGGGTCGGAAACGAAACGCTGGGACACGCTGGAGAGGGATGCTACGTGTGCGCTGGGGGAGCAGAGTGGGTATTCCTCGAACTAGAGGATGATAGGGACTGGCAGTCGCTCGTGACCCTGATCGGGAAGGACAACAAGATCCTGAGCGTTCTGGCGACCGCCGATTCCGCGGAGAGGTGGGATCGCCGGCGAGACGTGGAAAGTGTGGTTGAGGGCTGGATGGTTCGCAGGACGGCAACTGATGCCCTCCGAAGTTTGCAAGCTGCGGGCCTCAGCGCCGGAATTGTGCGCGATGCGCCGCAGCTTTTCGCTGACCTTCACCTCCGATCACGCAACTTCTGGCGCAGCGTCGACTTTTCGCGGGGCACAAATGGTCCCGCGTCTACGATTGCAATTGGACTGCCGGCAATTTGGCTGGAAGGATCAACTCCCAAAACCCCGGTCGGGGCAGCACCCCTTTTGGGTGCAGATACTGAAACGGTTCTGCTGGGCGTAGGCCTATCTATTGGCGATATCGAGAGACTCCGTCAGGAAGGGGTACTCGACTAACCTCGCTTCGGTCTCGACCGGAGACGGTTCGTGGGTCGGCACGCAGATTGTATTGAAGGAGCTATCGGTGTGGGGCGGCGCAAGGCATGAATCTGCCTTTCCTAACCAACGCGAAGTTCTCCTAGTGGAGGTGGCTCGCGATCGGATTATTCCAACCCCACAGTGTGGGAGTGGCGCCGGCGCTTCATCGCTCGCGGGCTTGCCAGCCTTCTCGACGAACCCGGGCCGGAGCGCCACGCCGAATTAGCGACGGAGCAGGTTGAAGAGGTGGTAAACAGCACGCATTCACCAAGATGACTACTATTGCATTCAGTACATCGCATCGCTTGCAGTACTCTCACAGCGGCACGACGATAGACATCCGTGACGCTAGGTCGTCCCGATGACTTGGGGCATAAAGATCAGCGCGCGCTCGCCGAAGAGCGTTCAGCTCCTAGGTGGCGGTCAAGAAACTCAAACATCTTGGACCACGCGTCCATCGCTTGCTCTTGACGGTACATGCTTGTGTGGTAGTAGATAAAGCCGTGGCCAGCACCGTCGTAACGGTGAAACTCGTAGACCTTGCCATGCCTTTTCAACTCGGCCTCATGTTCATCGACTTGATCTCGCGTTGGATTGTGGTCGTCGTTTCCGAATATGCCCAGCAGCGGGCAACTGAGGTCGATCGTGTAGTCGATGGGGGCCACTGGGCGCTGAGGTGTCAAACGATCAGGTGGTGCGATGACGCTCCCACCCCAGAGGTCTATCGCTGCGTCAAGTCCGCCTGAGCGGCACGCGGTCAAGAGTGCATGTCGACCGCCCGAGCAACTGCCAGCTATTCCAACCTTGCCGCTGGCTGTAGAAGACGACTGAAGGTACTCGATCGCTCCGGTGAGGTCGCCAACCACCGCATCGTCGGTTGGACCGCCCTTCGCCCTGGCGACGGCAGCGACGTCATCGGGCGCACCCGTTCCGAAGCGACTATAGAGATCCGGACATACCACCGAGTAGCCGTGCTGGGCAAATCGCCGAGCGGTCTCGCGGTAGAACTCGTCCCAGCCTGGAGCGTGATGGACGAGGACAAGCCCACAATATGGTCCGCTGCCAAGGGGGCGGGCCCAATACGCGCGGATCGGGTGATTACCGTGACCGCGGATGGTCGTTGTTTCTGCGAGGAGTCCCTCGTACGCCCCCGTGTCGAGGTGGTTCCACATCGTTGTTCGACGCCTCCCTTCGGTTCAGTTAAGTCCGCCAACTGGTCTCAAGATCGCTAGATGGCGGTGACGCTGTGGCCTGGCTCGGCTCACCTCAAACCCTACAGACCTACGCCTTTGTGCTCCGTCCGTCGACTGAATTCCGTTTGATCAAGCGATCTTTTTAGAAAGTGAGCCAAGGCTTCTGCAACGCTCTCTGTTGGATCATGATATACCAGTTACATTGTTATTCACGTTTAACCTTTCTAACCCCCAAGCAGGTTTCGGTTGTCCCGGGCTCGTTATGCGGCTATCGGGTCGATGGTGCCAATTGGAGTCGGCGGAAACAGCGCTTCTAGCGACATTAGCGATTGCTAGCACCCATGCGTAAACATACGTAGATGCAAACGAAAGCGATGAGCATAGAGGATGCAGTTCGCCTGCATGTTGATGTAGGTGACACTCTGTACATTGACCAGAACTCGCAAGCCGGCATCCGAGGCTTGATCCGGACGTTCGCGGGACGGGACGCTGGATTCCACATCGTGTGTTATCGAGGGGGAGAGGTGGTCCCCGACCTCGTTGCCCTGGGTCTTATCTCTCACTTGACGACGAGTAGCCTCGCGAGCCGCGCTCTGCCTCCGCATCGAATCGCTACTCTGCAGCGCGCATTCGCGACCGATACGCTGCAATTAAGTTCGTGGTCCCTGCATTCTCTAACCCTTCGCCTGATGGCGGCTGCTCTCAGATGGCCCTTGGTGCCAGTTCCGATGATGTCAGGGACGACGATGGCGATTCGAAACTTCGGAGCTTTGGCGACCGTGGAAAATCCTTTCACTCACGACAGTCTTCTGGTCGCGACACCCTTACCGACCGACCTGGCAATCGTCCACGCTCTGCTATCCGACAGCAGCGGCCACGCTGTTGTTCTTCCCCCTAGCGCGGAAGGCGGCTGGGCCGCTCGGTCAGCCTCGCGTGGCGTAATCGTGACAGCTGAACATATCGTCGATTCCGCCACGGTGCGCCGGCATCCAACACATCGGTTGATATCACCGCACCGCGTGCTTGCCGTTTGCCCTGCCGAATTCGGCAGCCATCCTTACGAATTGCTAGCCGGTATTCCCGGGCTAGTAACCGGCTACGCCGCTGACAGCCATGCTCTCGCTGAATATTCTGGCAAGCTCGAAGAGCCGCACGAACATCTCAATTGGGTCCGTGAGGTCGTGCTTGGAACAAAAGATGAGGAGAAGTATCGAGCAAGGTTTCCGGCCGCCCGCTTCCGGGCACTGCGATCAACCTTCGCTGCTGAGTTCCAGCGTGGAAGGCGACAGGCCCGCGAGTCCAAGCCTAAGACACCGAACAAGCAGCAAAGATCGTCTTCTGGGCGCAAGAGCCTCGCATCTCTCGCGCCCGATTCGCGAATTGCACTCACCGGGGCGCGCCGAATCGTCGAAAGAGTAGCCGCAGATCACATTCGGACCTTGCTGGTCGGGACTGGCCTGCCCCAAATAACATGTGCAGTGGCGTCTTACTTGATGCGACAGCAGGGTCTGGAATGCCAACTTGTAATTGGCACCGGTGTCGTTGACTTCGCGCCTGGGCTTGGCCGCCGGGCCTATCAATTGGGATCCGCCGGATGCCTGACCACAGGCTTCGAGGTTTACGGCGTAATGTTGGGGGGCCAGGATTCACGATCGCTCGGCGTGCTGAGCGCTGCTCAGATCGACCTATCCGCGAATCTGAATGACAACGAGATTGAGAATGGCCGGCAGATTCTCACCGGAGCGGGTGGCGCAACCGATGCTGCGGCGCTAGCCGCCGAAGTCCTTGTGGTTGCTCGCTCTAGACCTGGCAGGTTTGTGCAGAACGTTGATTTCATAACCTGCGCCGGCGATAGGATTACTTCACTAGTAACTGAATTTGGAGTCTTTGAAAAGTCCGCCGGGAACGGCCAGTTGCGGCTGACTCGTCGATTTCTCGAGTCGGAACAGGTGATGGCTGCCCTTGTCGCCCAAGCGCCAACTTGGGCAACGGACTACAGCGCTGACCTCGAAGAAGGTGCCACAGCTCTGGAGATGCGAGCACTGAATGGAGTAATGCTCCCAGAAATGGGCAGAGTCGGCGTTTAGTCCGAATCGCATGTTCGATGAGGCCACGATGACATCACCGGATCGGGAGGTCGATTAATGTCTAATCGAGTCGGGACGCGACGCCACTGCGCGATTTGCAGCACCGAACTGATCGTTACCAAGGGCGGCTCGGGTAGCGTTCAGTGCTGCGGACAGGTGATGGCTGACGGTCCTCGGAAAGCTAATCCGGAGTCTGATCATCGGCCGCCCAGCCAATCTCGAGCTTCTTCTTGACGAGCCCAGCTCCGCTGGATGGCGTTTCAGTCGCTGAACTTGGCAACCTGGTCGCTGCTCCGTATGCAGGCAAGCTGCTTGCTGACCTAGGAGCGGACGTCTATAAGTTTGAGCTTTGTTTGTCAAATTCCACAGACGCCGGAGACATAGCTCGCCGCTACGGCCCTTTTCCAACCGCCACCCCAGATGACGAGCACTCCGGCCTCTTTGGCTATCTAAATCGAGGCAAGCGCAGCATTGCGGTTGACGCTGACACCGATAGCCTAGAACGTATCGACGGAATCCTTCGCGGGGCGGAAATCATAATCGTTGATGATTACTTTCGACGTCATTACCCTCCCGCAGGGGATGCGTACGACCTATCGAAGCGTTACCCAGACTCCGTGATCGTAGCTATGACTCCGTTCGGCTTGGAGGGCCCCCTTGCCCACTTCAATGGCAATCATGAAGTCTGCTGCGCAGCTGGTGGCGTCAGTTTCGGGGTCGGTGAGGCTCAACGTGGACCTTTGGCACTGCCATTCTTCCAGGGGGATTTCCAAGCTGGCCTGGTCGCTGGTATTGGCGCCCTTGTCGGTTTGTTTGTGCGCCGCCGGGGTGGTCCAGGACAAGTGATCGATGTCTCGGAACACGAAGTGCTAGCGAGCTTGCACACCGCTTACTTCTTGCCAAGATATGTCTACGGTGGGGGAATTGTCGGCCGAAGAGCTGGGCGCACTGGGGGCGGAACGCCATACCCCGATACGATTCTTCGCTGCGCCGACGGTCTGGTTGCACTGAACACTCCTCAGCGCGACCAGTGGAAGCGGTTCGTAGATCTAATGGGAAACCCTCCGTGGGCAGAGCTGCCCAGATACCAGGATCGCCGAAAGATGCAGTGGGAATACAAAGCGGAAGTAGACGATCTCGTTACAAGATGGCTCCACAAATGGACTAAGAAGGAGCTGGTCACGATGTTCCTTGCGAGTCGGCTTCCGTATGCTCCGCTGTTGAAAGGCGAAGATCTCGTATCAGATCCTCATCTGGAAGCCCGCCGGGCAATTGCCGTGTATCAACATTCAGCTGGGGACGGCGAATTCAGGGCGCCGGATCGGGCATTCAGACTCGGGGATGAGTCAGTTCATTATCCGCGGCATGCACCTCGTCTCGGCGAGCACACGAATTCGGTCTCAGCGCTCCCATATCTGCCTGCAGCGCAATTATCGGCTGAATGGGCCGACGGGGCTCAGTCCCCCCTATCCGGCATAAGGGTGCTGGACTTCGGTACTGCCTGGGCCGGGGGAATTGTTGGCAGGGTTCTTGGTGACTTCGGTGCAGACGTTATAAAGATTGAGTCTTGGAGTCATATGGACGGCAGTCGAATGGGGCGGCCGATTATCGTCGACGATGTTGCCGGAGGCGACCAGGGAAATTGGCCCGATATGCAGCCCGGCTTCCACGTACATGGCCGCAACAAGCGCAGCATAGCTCTCAATTTGAGAACTCCCGAAGCGCTTAGCGTTGTCAACCGTCTGCTGGCGTCGAGTGATGTTGCGGCACACAATTTCTCGCCAGGTGTTATGGATCGCTTGGGTTTGAGCAGAAGTTCCATGCATGAGCGCAACCCGCATCTCATCGTGGTTGGTCAATCGGCAGCGGGCGAGACAGGGCCTTTATCAAGCTACATTGGATACAACAGCACGATCTCGGCGCTGGCAGGACTCGCTACTCAAGTTGGCTATCCGGGCGAGGAGCCGATCGGCCGCTTTCAAGGGCTCTATTGCGACGTAACGAGCGCGTTAACGACAGTTGTCGCGATCCTTGCCGCTCTTCTCGCACGAGAGCGAGGGCAAGTTAATCTTTGGGCAGATGTCTCGCAGTGGGAGGCGTCGCTGGCAATTGCGCCGAACACGCTTCTGGAGTACACCATAGTGGGCACGGAGGCACGGGCCGAGCCGGCAGGCAGCCGCATCTTCGGCCCTTGCGGCAATTACCCTTGCTCCGAAAGTGATGAATGGATCTGCATTTCGGTTTATGGTGACGACGAGTGGCAATCACTGTCATTATTGATGGGGCATCCTGAGCTGGCGCAAGACCGGCGTTTTGCAACTAGGAGTGCGCGCCAAGCCCATCACGAAGATCTGGACCGCATAGTTAGCCATTGGACGGTGGGATTCACATTAGACGCTATCGTTCCACTTCTTCAAGAGGTTGGAATCGCAGCCTACCGTGTGTGCAACATCGAATCTGTATTTATTGATCCCCAGTTGAATGCTAGATCTGCGTTTGTCGAACTCGAGCATCCGCTCGTTGGGCTAGAGCCCATGCCGGGGGTCCCGTGGAAGCTCAGCGCCACGCCGGGCGGAGTCTTTCGCCGCGCTCCCCTGCTCGGCGAACATAATCGTGAGGTTCTGCTTGGCGTCTTGGGTCTGTCTGAAAATGAGTTCGCCGAATTGATCAGGGTGGGAGCTGTTGAGACGGGGCCGTCCAGAGAGCAGGGGGTCGGCAAGAGTCACAGAGATGGAGGATAAGATTGTCAAGACCGGATCAGTCTCCTGCTGACGAATCGCGTGTCACGGAAGTATCCCATGTCATGATGGGCCGCAGGTATCGTTGCGGGCACTGTGGCACTGAGGTTTTGGCGACCAAGCCCGGCCGCGGGCCGCTCACATGTTGCGATACGCCTATGACTGAGGCGCAACCAAGAGACCTACCATCCAGCGACTGATCCGTCGCGAAACCCTTAGGCTGCTCGGCTATGCTTCAGCGCCAGGTGGCTGGTATACAATTTGCATACAACCCCAGGGAGTCATAGGTGTGGTAGCAGTTGAGTGATTCAATGGCCGAAGTGTTGGTCGAGCGCCTCGAGGCGGTCGAGCTAATCACCTTGAATCGGCCAGATCGGATGAATGCCCTGACGATACCAATGGTCGCTGCCTTGACGTCTCGGGTTACAGCGGCCTCAGCCGACGATCACTGCCGGGCCATCGTAATAACCGGGGCTGGTAGGGGTTTTTGCAGTGGTTCGGACACTTCAGCTTGGGATGGGGGCAGCTTGACTCCGCTCCAGTCAAAGGAACGCCTTTGGAAGGGCTACCACCTGCTGGTTAGGGCAATCGATGCGACCGATAAGCCCGTCATCGCAGCGATTAATGGTGCTGCGGTAGGCGCTGGCATGGACATCGCTCTCGGTTGCGACATTAGATATATGGCGGACTCTGCGTATATGAGCGAAGCCTATGTTCAGGTCGGCCTGATCCCAGGCAACGGTGGCGCCTATTTCTTGCCTCGCCTTGTAGGAGTTCCGAGGGCTCTCGAACTTCTTTGGACGGGTCGGCGAGTCGAAGCAACTGAAGCCGTCAAGCTTGGATTGGCCAACTCAACGTATGCCAATGGTGAGGTAGTGGCCGCCGCGTTGGCATTCGCCCAACTCATCGCTAAGCAACCACCGCTCGTGATCCAATACACAAAGCGGGCAGTCAAACAATCACTCACGTGCGACCTAATTACCGCGCTCGATCTCCTGTCGTCGCACGTTGCAGTGATACGAAGCACCGAAGACAGCAATGAAGCCCTGGCAGCGCGGCGAGAGCGGCGGGCGCCGCGCTTTACAGGCAAGTAGAATGCGCCACCTCTTTAGTCGAGTCGGTGTGGCAACTCCGCCCTATGCTGGGCGGTCGCGACCCACTAAAACTAGCCGCCATCGAAGGTAATTTCATTTGGGATTCAGTTCAATGAAGAACTCGTCGGCTTACGAAATGGCAAACACGCCGCCCGCCGACTCCGCTTGTGCTCGGTCGGCTTTTTGGACAGGACATCACAGGTCATCCTGTCTGAGGAACTTGCCCGGTTGTTAGAGGCGCTTCGGGTCACAGAGGTCGGGGGTACTGTGGCATCTGCCGCTGCGGGTGGCGTGCTCGCTAGATTGGGCGCATCCGTGACCAAGATCCGTCTGCAATCTTCTAAGCGAGAGAGGCTGGCTCGGGGAGCGCCCGATCTGCATAGCGAATACGTGATTCAAAGCCTCGACATTGGCAAGCGATTGGTCGACATCGACACAACAGATGCTCGCAGGGCATTGGCTGCCCTGCCGAAAGGGGACGTGACCATCGTCGATATTGGTGGCTGGTCGGAGTGGCAAACGCTGGGGGGCGTCGCTGAGTATACGTCGGCGGTAGCTAGCGAAAGTCGAAGAAACTGGGTCACGATTTCACCATTTGGCCTGCGCGGACCATATCGTGATTACTCCGGGGACGAGCTGACTTACCTGGCGTCGGGTGGCCTGCTCTTTTATTCCCCACATCGTCGGCAGCCAGGTGACTCGCCGATCAAGCCAGCTGGCTACCAGGCTTCATTTGTGCTCGGACATGTGGCCGCTCTGTGCTCCCTCTACGCGATATCCAGACATCGATTAGAGGGTGGGTATCTTCACCTTGATGTGTCTGGCCAGGACTCAGTGCTCGTCACGGGAGTATTCCTCGAGTGTACCCACGTGTTGTTCAATTGCTCCGGGCCGAGCGGTGCTTCACGCTTTACACCTCCACGTGGCATCTACCCGTGTCGTGACGGCAGCATCTACCTGATGACAACCGAACTGTACCAGTGGCGGGGATGTGCTGAGGCAATTGGGGCTCCCCAGCTTGCGGATCTCTTTTCGACGCCCGAGCTAAGGCGTTCGAATGCGTCCACGATTGACCAGGCTGTCGCTGAATGGACGAATCGCTTCGTTGTGGCTGATTGCGTCGAGCGTCTTCAGCAACGCGGTGTCCCCGCATTACCTGTCAATTCGTGCAACCGATTGCGGGCCGATGAGAGCCTCGGATCGCGCGGATTCTTTATGCACGGAGCCGGTGCCGACAATCTAGTTCCGAGGTTACCAGTTCAGTTTGAGACAGCGGGCGGTAGTGAACGACCGCCCCAGTCTACGACTCAGTTGCCCCGGCCTCTTCGCATTCTGGACATGACCCACATGTTGGCAGGGCCGATTGCAACTTCTTGGCTAGGGGCAATGGGCGCTGAGGTCGTGAAGATCGAGGATCCAACACGCGTCGACCATTACCGCAGGGTAGGACCCTTCTGCGATGGCACTGAGGGTCCCGACATGAGCGCTTATTTTGCTGCCGCAAATTTCGCCAAACGCAGTTGCGCTCTTGTCCTCGGCGTCGAC
>Ga0207022_10358_pt1 | contig 9995 bp, 8 predicted proteins | sample Alteio_BWMinCont_46_FD_153307 | JGI IMG/M metagenome (GOLD analysis project Ga0207022, IMG submission 153307) | Enriched cells from forest soil in Barre Woods Harvard Forest LTER site, Petersham, Massachusetts, United States -... | ecosystem: Environmental > Terrestrial > Soil > Temperate forest >... | reverse complement strand
TCTGGCTGCCGGTGATACTGGCGGTGACCGTGTCAGTGGCCGTCAAGGACTGGGCGCCTGCCGTCTTCAAGGTCGCGCTGAATGGGCCGGTGCCGCTGGTCAGCGTGGCGTCAGACGGCAGCACGGCCTGGGCATCGCTGCTGGTGAAGTGCAAGGTGCCGGAGTAGCCGGTGGCCGTATTGCCGTAGGGGTCCTTGGCCGTGACCGTGACGGTTCCGGCGGTGCCCGCCGTTACCGGGGAGGGGAAGCCGGCCACTGTCAACGAGCTGGCCGCCGCCGGATTGATCGTGACGGTAGCGCTGCCCGTGATTGTGGCGTTGGCGGTATCCGTCGCGGTGACGGACTGGCTGCCAGCGCTTACGAGGGTGACGCCGTTCGTAAACGTGTGCACGCCGTTATCGGCTGCGACAAACGTGTAATCAGCCGGCAAGGCCACGCCCGCGCGCGTGTCTGAACTCGTGAAGTGAATCGTGCCGCGGTAGGTCGTATCAACGGCGTTGCTGGAGTTCAAGGCGCCGATCGTAACACTGAAGGCGGTGCCGGCCGTGGCGGACGAGGCCGACGGCGCGACGCTAAAGTGCGTCGTGCTGCCGGGAACGCTGATGATGAAGTTAGCGACCGCGGTGCCCCAGTTGGCCGAGGCCTCGGTGTTGGCAAATTCGTTAGCGCCCCAGAAGCTGCCGTCGGACGGATCGACGTTGATGCCGCTGAGGTCGCCGGCCCGGCCGCCGCTGGAGAAGTCGTGGTAGGTCGCCTGGCCGGTGCCGGCCGGCACAAGCACGGAAGGCTCCATCGTCCCGGCGGCGTCGCTGGAGCTGCGTCCTGTAACGTACATGGATAGGAAGTCGCTGGCGCTATCGGTGCCCGACCTCATGTAGGTCATGCCGATCTGACCTGAGGAGTTGATGTCGATGCTGGGATAGGTGAGGTAGGTGTGGTTGCCGGCGCTGACACGCCCCTGGTCCTTCATCGCCGGCGTGGCGCCGCTCATGTCGATGGCGTACCACTGGGCGTCGTCCTCAGTGCCGCTGACCGAAACACTGTGCGTGGCCACGAGAATATTATTCCACTCCGCTGCCTTGTCGATGCGCGAGTCAATGTTGTTGGTGATGACCGAGCCGTTGGGGTTGAGGGGATTGACGGTGCCGGAGTAGGGGAGGACCGCCAGGTTGGTGTACGTGAACGTGGCGGCTCCCGTGAGCACGCCGGTCATTTTGATCAGGTCGATGGAACGATTGTCGCCGTGCTCGGTGACCAGCCACATGGGGTCGCCGGCCACGGAATCGTGCATGACGGTGGGCCGGTCGTCGAAATCGTTGAGGTCGTTCTTGAAAACACGGAGTGAGGCTTGCGCCACCCCGTTGGCGAGGTCGGCGTTGTTGACGGAAACCACCTGGCAGTGCCCCGCGCCGTTGCTGACGCTGAACATGTTCAGCGTGAAGACAAAAGCGTCGTGGTTGTAGCCGAAGTTGCCGGGATAGTCGGCATCGAAGTTCTTTTCGGTCGTTACGATCCGGTAGAAGTTCCAATCCGCCTTCGTCAGCGTCGCTGGGCTGCTGGTCTTGGAGACAGCGATGTCAAAGGCGCTCACATGCGCGCTGCCGAAGTCGATATTCTGGTCGCCGACGATGAACCGGCCGATCTGGTCGTTGTAGACCACGATCGGGTCGGACAGGCTGGAGCCGCTGTCGATTTTGGCAAGACCGCCGGTGGTGAACCAGAAATTGCTGAACGAGGAGGTGGTGGCCGTTGCGCCGGTGGCCTTGGGGCTGTAAATGGCCAGGGTCTGGTTGACCGTTTCGACATAGTTGGTGGGTCCGGCGGCCCCGCACGTGTCCGGGGGTGTATAACCGCCGCTCTGGTTGAAATCGAGGGCGGCGTAGCCCTGGCCGCTGTTGTTCGAGGGGGCAATGGATACCGATGGCGCAGTCCGGTCTTCCAGCAGTTCCAGCCACGGTCGTTGGAACCTGGCCGCTACGGGCCGGCGTCGTGCGGCCGGTCGCAAGGACGGCGAGAGCCGCTTTATCCACTTACGCAAAAAGATATTCATCATGGATGTAAACTCCAGGTGACGGACAAAGAAGGTAAACCGGCCCAAGCGATGGACTTGGACTCCGGGAGCCGGGCGCCGTCATCTCCGGTGCGCGCGAACGCGACCGGCGCATGACCATCCCAGGTTGCAGAAGGTTCGGAAAAATGCCGGCCAAAGCTCCTCCCCGAGCTCTGTCGGTTTGGCATCCGGGACGTGAGTCCCGGCAGGACGGAGCCGTCCTGAATGGAAATGGAATCTAACAGAGCTTTCGGGCATCCGCAAGAAAAAAGGCAGAAGGGAAGGTCTATTTTTCCGGCTTCTCGGCAGGAGTAGCACAGACTGAGATTACTTTTCAGATTGCTCTGGAATGACTGCACTGCTAAGCTTCTCCGAAGAGATGTCCAGTCACACCATTGGCTGGCAACATTGTGTTGCAGAGAAAACGACATGTCAGCTCCATCGCAAATGATCCCGGCCGCTAGGTCAGCAATCAAGCAGACACTTACTTCTTTGCCCGCCGTTGTACCCAGGATGGAAGAAATAGCGGACTATCTTGAGCGACATCAGGACGTGGCAGAGCTGTTGTCAGAGGTTTGCCAAAGCGCGCGCGCCGAGTTTGGCGAACAGGCGGAACTGTCTCTCGAGCTGTATCGAGATCCCGAAATCGCCGACCAATATCTGACCCTGTACGTTCGCCAGCCAGCTTACGACCGGCAGATCATGGCGCGCATCGAAAATGTCCGCAGCCATTATCGAGATAAGTTATCTGCTCGATCGGCTTGGTTGCATGTGACCACCGATTTCCGCCCTCCAGGGATTAAGCCTTTGATTGGTACGCCTATCTTACGCTTGCCCGAACTCTTCGCCAGCAGGCGGCAGCGCTCGGCGAGGAGGCTGCGCAGCGTTCTTCAATAAGTCGGGCCTACTACGCCGCATTCTGTTTCGTGCGCGACTATGCCCGTGATCATCTGGGATTTCAAGCACGCGATGAGGCAGCCGACCATGGAGCGCTGCGCGCCCGTCTGCGCCGTGGCAAGACTCAGATCCTCTCTGAAAGACTGGAAGACCTCCGCCAATGGCGTAACGCCTGTGATTATTTGAGTGTTCTGTCCTTCGATCTTTCGCTCACGAACGATAATGCCATCGACCAGGCAGAGCATATTTTCAAGGCTCTTGGCTATCCCGGAACAACGCAAGCACCTTAGGTGAGAATTCCTGCGAACGGCCGTTTCACTTCGGATTTGCATAAAACTCGTCCGAAGCCGCAGCAATTCGGCGATGGGTTCCGGCGCCCATTTGGCCGCACTGGAGCAGGCCGGTGTAGCAGCCCTTCCGCGCTTCTCTTTCCGCTTTTTTTGTAAGATATACCGCAAGCAACAACCCTTGATCTGCCGTCCGCACAATCTCGAGGAGACCCGACGATGACTCCTGGATTTGATCAGCCTCTCTACATTTTGCCCTACGACCACCGCGGTTCATTTCAAACCAAAATGTTTGGCTGGACTGGAACGCTGACCGCGGACCAGACGGCGCAGATCGCCGCCGCCAAGCAGGTCATCTACGACGCTTTCAAGGCGGCGCTCGCGGCAGGCGCGCCGAAGGAGAAAGCCGGCATCCTGGTGGACGAGCAATTCGGCGCTGCTATTCTGCGGGATGCCTCCAAGCAAGGCTATTCGACTTCATGCCCTGCCGAGAAGAGCGGCCAGGACGAGTTCGACTTCGAATACGGAGAGGACTTTGCCAAGCATATCGAAGCTTTCAACCCCACCTTCTGCAAGGTCCTCGTGCGCTACAATCCCGAGGGAGAAAAGGACCTGAACCAGCGGCAAAGCGCACGCTTGAAGCGGCTTTCCGACTACCTGCGCAGCAAGGGGCGCAGCCGATTCATGTTCGAGTTGCTGGTACCGCCGGAAAAGGCTCAACTCGACCGCGTCAAGGGAGACAAGAAAGCCTACGACCTGGAGATGCGCCCTGGGCTGATGGTCCAGGCCATCCAGCAGCTTCAGGATGCCGGCGTCGAACCGGATGTTTGGAAAATAGAAGGCCTCGACCGGCGCGAGGACTGCGTGAAGATCGTGGCGGCGGCGCGGCGCGGCGGCCGCAACAAGGTCGGCTGCATCGTTCTCGGACGCGGCGAGGACGACAACAAGGTGCGCCAGTGGCTGGCCACGGCGGCGCCCGTGCCGGGATTCATCGGCTTCGCCGTCGGCCGCACCACCTTCTGGGATCCGCTCATGGACATGCGCGCCAAGAAGATGACTCGGGAAGCGGCTGTAACCGAGATCGCTCGCCGCTTTCGCAGTTGGGTGGACATCTTTGAAAAAGCCCGCGCCGCGACCAAGGCCCAGGCGTGACGGACATTCGCTGTTTTCGTAGGGCAGGTTTCTAACCTGTCAGGTGGAGAAAAAGGCAGGTTGAAAACCTGCCCTACGAAACAGCGGCCTTTGACAATGAGACAATCAATAGCCAAGCTTGTGCATGGGCACACCTCTTTATCCTTCGCTTTACCAGATCAACACCCGTGTCTGCCTGACAGATCTGTCCGCGAAGCTAGGTCGCGCGGCAACGCTCGATGATATTCCCGACGCTGAGCTGGAGCATGCGTGACCGCTTGCCGTTCGCCGATTCCCGCACCGGCAGCAAAATGGGTCATATGCCCGACCGCTGCCTTATTAAGATAGATAACAACTGCGGCAACACGAGGGCACAGGCATGGGCAGCAGACAGGCAAGCATTGTACTGGAGCAGGTGCAACGCGTTCTAGCGGCGCGGGAAGAGGAGCGGCTTTCAGACCGCGAACTCCTCCAACGCTTCTGTGCCACGCACGATGAGCAAGCCTTTGCCGTGTTGATTAAACGGCACGGCGCGATGGTGCTCAATGTTTGTCGCAGGATTCTGCATAACGAACATGATGCCGAAGATGCATTTCAAACAGCTTTTCTGATTCTGGCACGCAAGGCGCCCGCGCAAGCATGGCAGGATCCGTCGGCCCGTGGCTATATCGAGTGGCGCATCGTCTGGCCCTGCGTGTCAAGGTCCATGCCGAACGCCACGCCCGTTGTGCGCAGGTTTCAGCGAACAACTCGCCTGCCGACCCTCTCGCCCTGGCCAGCGGCCGCGAACTGTGCCTGGCACTGGACCTGGAACTGAGCCGGTTGCCGGAAAAGCTTCGTGCGCCGCTGATCTTGTGCTGCCTGGAAAGTTGCACGCGCGACGAGGCGGCACAGCAACTGGGCCTGTCGCTTTCCGTGGTCAAGCACCGACTTGAAGACGGTCGGGCGCTGCTTCGGCACCGGCTGCTGCGCCGCGGTTTCCCATTATCCGCGGTGCTGGTGGCCGGGCTGTGGAACGAGCATGTCGTACACGCCGCCCCATCGTTCAAACTTGTGCAAGCGCTCATTCAGTCCGCCGGGATGATCGTGTCCGGCAAGGCTGCGCAAATGAGTGCGTCCCCTGGCGCCTTCGCCTTGCTGGAAGACACCCTCAAGGCCATGCGCTACGCACGTGTAAAGGCGCTTCTGACCGTCGTCCTGTCGATCTGCCTCGCGGGCACCGGAGTCGGTCTTGCCCTGCGAAGTGCCAAAGACGGAATGGACGCAAACCCAGCCGTCGTCCCCCAGGACGATTTGGCAGCAAGAACCAATGCCGACCTGTCTCAGCTGCAGCCTGCTCTCGACCTTCATGGCGACGCGCTGCCGTCGGAAGCAACCGCGCGGCTCGGAACCATTCGCTTTCGGGGCGCCAGGACGATCGATTCGCTCACCTACAGCCCCGATGGGAAGTTCATATTGTCCGGTGGCGGTGATGGAGTCCACCTTTGGCAGGCGGCCACGGGCAAGGAGATCCGCTGGCTGGGTAACGACCTGGAAGGCAGAACTGGGCCGGCGGCGCTTTCGGCCGACGGCAAGAAGGTTGCCGTCGCAGGTTGGGGACGAGAAGACGGACTGGCGGTCTATGAGCTTGCCACAGGCCGGCTGCTGTATCGCTTCGGTAAGTTCAGCGATCGGGTTGTGCCTGCCGGCTTTTCGGCGGATGGCAAGGTCCTGGCTGTCAATTATGCGAGCAACACGTCTATTGACATGGTGAATGCCGACACCGGCGTGTTGCTGCGCTCGCTGCGCGAGTATCTTCCCGAACTTAAGCAGCTGTTACACCATCAGGTCGCGTTTTCTGCAGACGGCAAGTTCCTCATATACCCAAACGGGGACGGGGTGCTCCAGGTTGTGGAAGCCGCTACTGGAAAGGAGCTGCGCCGGCTTACCACTGTTCCTGACGGAATCGCGGCCATGGTCTTGTCGCCCGACGACCGTCGCCTGGCGTTTACCACCATTGTCAGTGTCAAGCAAGCAGGCGGGCAGACTACCAGCTTCGCGAATAACCACGTGCACATATGGGACATCGCATCGGGTAAGAAAATCCGCGAGCTCATCGCGCCCGTCTCGGAGCGCGAAGGCTTTTTCCCTTGTGGACCTCATGTGCTCAAATTCAGTCCGAATGGACGACTCCTGGTGACGGCCGGCAGCGTCCACGGCCTCCGGCTCTGGGATATCGAAACGGGCAAGGAAGCGTATCGCACGCCACAGGGCGTCTGGTATGCGACCGCACTGGCTTTTTCTCCGGACGGGAAAGTTATCGCGTTTTCCGATGCCGCACAGTGCGTACGTCTGTGGAACTTTACCGGCGACGGAAAAATGTTGCCGCTCGACGGCCATCGCGGGCCGCTGCGGTATATGAGTGTTTCCCGAGATGGTCAGCAGGTCGCGACCGCGGGAGAAGACGGCGCGATTTATCTTTGGGATCACACAACAGGCCGGCAAGTGGCACAATTAGCCGCCCACAAGGAACAGGTAAACTTCATCGCTTACTCCGCGGACGCAAAGGCTCTTTTCTCAACCGGTAGCGACCACAAGCTGCGTTTCTGGGATCTTTCAACGGGACGGGAAATCCGGTCTGCGCACTATTGCCGGCATTGGAACTCGGCGCTCGTGCTGTCGCCCGACGGCAGCACCTTGGCTTGTGTGGAGGCCTACAAAACCATTCGGCTCTTCAACGCGCTTACGGGCGACGAGGTCCGCACGCTTACCGGTCCAAGCGAATGGATCTACGCGATTCAGTTTTCTGCCGACAGCCAGACCATTGTCGCGTGGAGCGCCGATCAACACCTGCATTCCTGGAGTGTGACCACGGGGAAACACACGGAGCGCGAGTGCCTCGCCAGCACAGGCACGGTCAAACCCACCGAGCGAGACTCTTTGGGGCGGCGGCCAAGTAAGGTCGCCTTTTCGACGGACGGTCGCTACATCGCCTTCGGGGGCTTCGATTTTCTCGTGTTGAAGGACGCGGCGACAGGCGCGGAGGTGCGTCGTTTCGTCGATTTGCGGCCGAAGACCAACCAGGCTATCGGCACGCTTGAATTCTCCCCAGATGGCAAAATGTTGGCCTGGGGAGATCCCGGCGACCCGATTATCGAACTGGGTGAAGTCGCCTCCGGCCAGGTACGCCGTCGCTTCGCGGGTCATCGCAGCGGCATCAATTGCCTGGCATTCGCGAACCATGGCAAGCAGCTCATTTCGGGATCCGAGGACACCACCGCACTGGTTTGGGATTTGACACGTCCTTCGCCAACGCGGCACTACGCACCTGCTCGCGCCGACCTCGACTCATTATGGGCAGATTTGGCAAGTACGGACGCCGTTCGGGCTTATGATGCCGTATGCCTTCTGGCCGCTGCGCCAGGAGAATCCGTGCCATACCTTCGGAAGCAGCTTCATGTCGCGGCAGGCCTGGACAAGGCACGCGTTAGCAGGCTGATTGCCGACCTGGATTCCGACAAGTTCGCTGTGCGGAGCAACGCCATGCGTGAACTGCAGGAGCTGGGAGAAATTCCGGAGTCCGACTATCGCAAGGCTCTCGCTGCGAGACCGTCGTTAGAGGTCCGTCAGCGACTCGATGAACTCCTAAACAAGCTTCGCAACTTGCCTCCCGATCGGCTGCGCCTGGTGCGGGCCGTGGAGGCGCTTGAACTTGCGGACACTCCCGAGGCGCGCAGATTTCTGGCGGCCCTCGCCGGGGGCGCGCCGGATGCCGGCCTCACAAAGGACGCAAAAGCAGCTTCGGAGCGGCTCAACCGCACGGCGTCAATGAAACACTAGGGCTCTCACGACCTGGATACTAATGCCGACACCAGGCCGGCGATTTTGGGGAAGAACATGCCGGTTCGCTGGCGGTACTCTTGATAGGCGGAGGCAAACGCACTGCCCAGGAAGGACTTCTCCTCCTGGAAAGCGGCGTAGGCATAGATGAAGCCCATGCAGGCGACGGTGCCAAGCAGCCACGGCTGGGCGATGATCACGGACCCGGCCGCCCAGGCCAGCAGGTAAGCGCTATAGATCGGGTGCCTTACCAGATGGTATGGTCCGGCCGTCGTCAAGGAGGCCGGAGGCACGCGGATAAAGGCAAAGGCGGGATGCGCCTTGCCGTGCGCGGCCAGTGCCCACCAGAACAGCCCGTTCGCCCCGGCATAACCGGCAAGCCCCGACCAGAGCCAGACCTCGCCCCGTGCTCGCGCGACGCACATGGTAATGATTTGCCCCGCCGTGCACAGGAAGCCACTGAGCAGCAGCGCGGTTTTCGCGGGGGCGCGCTGGTCGGCGTAGCGAAAATAAAATTTCTTGGTGCTGACGAAACCAATCCAGGTCCCCGACGTTACCAGGACAGAGACCAGTTGCGCGGCGTGCATGCGGCGTTCCCTTCTCCTCGGTTTCCTCAAATCCGCGTCGAGCGCGCACCAGGCGTGCAGCTAACTCCGGAATGCGGCCGGGCTTGTAACGAAGATAGGCGGGGAAAACAAGATCGGCTTGCTGTCTGGAAAACGCAACCTGGGCAGAGTGGTCCGCGGAAAGGCTTTCCTACGCACAACGAATTGCGACCCCGGCACGTCGCGAAATTCATTCTGGCGCCGACCGTGACGTTCGGGCGGTCTAGCTGGCGAGCCGGTTACGCTCGTCCCGCCGCGCAGCCAATGGTAGAATCGGGGCATAAGGAAGTTGCTGAAGCGCTGGCACGTCTGGTTTGCTTTATTTATGCTCTTGCCGTGCCTCTCCGCGAGCACCATGCTCATCTACTCCGGCCGGAGCCGGATTAATCAAGAGAACCTCGACCGGATTTGGGTGAGAATGAGCAAAAATGAGGTCCAAGAGATTCTTGGTCGCCCATCAGAATCAAGGTCTCTGCAGTTGGACGGCTGCGGTGTAGCGAAGAGCCGGCCTGAGGAAGAGACCGGTTCGATTTGCCGCTGGAAGGATGGACCGCGCTGCATACTCGTGGTCTTCGACTCAAAAAACAACGTCTTGCTTAAGGAGTTCAAGAACGCAACCGCCTGGCAGTTTTTCAGGTGGCATGCAAATCGGGTCTGGGGAAGGTCAACCGATAACTGGCAGTAACGGCGAGCTGCTCTAGAGCCGTGATCCGGTAGTCGCGCATGTCATTGCCAAACACGCCAAATCTCGGAAAACGGCTGCTCACCGGCCTCCGCGGGCCACATCACCACAGGGAAGGTACGATCTTGGGAATCAAAAATGCGATACCTTATTGCCCTTGCCCTGGATGTGCTGTTCGTGCTCCTAGTTTACACGGGCCATTGACTTGTTGGAGCGTGGGTCGCGAAAATGAAAAGCAAGGCCGGCATTCCGCCGACACAGGATGTTGCGATCAAGTTGCCGAAGGCCTGGGAGCGAGTGCTTGAGATCGAGGCGTTCATTTACCACTTTCGATTCCCGCTTTTCACGATCGTATTTGTTGGCGGCTTGGGTCTGGCGATGCTTTCGGGGCTGTGAAAGCTGCGCTGGCTGCTTGAACGCTGGCATGTCTGGCTTGCTCTAGGCTCTTGCCTTGAAGATACCACGCGGGCTGTTGCCGCTCATGCGCGGAACTTAGCCTTGGGACGCTCTACGACCGTGCGATT
>Ga0207022_10331_pt2 | contig 9998 bp, 5 predicted proteins | sample Alteio_BWMinCont_46_FD_153307 | JGI IMG/M metagenome (GOLD analysis project Ga0207022, IMG submission 153307) | Enriched cells from forest soil in Barre Woods Harvard Forest LTER site, Petersham, Massachusetts, United States -... | ecosystem: Environmental > Terrestrial > Soil > Temperate forest >... | reverse complement strand
GTCTCTTTATCGACCTCGATCGTAATTTGCAGTTTCCGGTCGAGCAAATGAGCGTCGCCGGGGGCGCTCTCGTGCCAGACGTTGAACGCGTGTTTTCCCGCCGGGAGACCGTCGATTTTGAAGCGGCCGTCTTGATCGGTCACCGCCGCATAGGGATGGTCGATCGGAAAATGGTAGGCCTTCATCCAGGTATGCAGGTCGCAAACAACCGGAATCGGGACCGACTCGGCTTTCTTGTAGACGCAAGGCACGCCGGCGCGCTCGTTGGCGGCAACCACCTTGTTGAACTCCGGATTTCGTGCCGGACGGGTGTGCGTGTTATGCGGGATCGGGTCGTCGCTGACCACCAGCAGCGGCTGTCCGATCCGCACGACGAGCACGTGCGGCAAAAACCGGCAGCCCTTCTGGTCGAAGAGCAACTTTTCGGCCGGAGGCTGGGCCAGCTCGGGCTTGATATTTCCGGGGCGCTTTTCCAGAAACACGATCGCATTTGCCAGCCCGTTGCCTGCGGGATTGACAACCAGAGTTTCGTTGGGAACGGCCGTTGCGGCGCATACCCTCTTGTCATCTGGCTTGAGCGTCCCGTCACCGCCTACGGGGACCAGCGGAGGCAATTCTTTCGGCGAACCCTCGTACGTCACTGTTCCTGCCAGGCTGCCGTAGCCGGCCGCGGTCGATTCCCCAGGCGCCTCGCCGCCGGTCGATACGTCAGCAGCGCCGGCGACGGGCTTGATGTCGACTGTGACAATCGCCTGTTCGGGGCAGCCTGCGAAGAGCAATAGCACGCAGAGACCGAACATCGAGAGCGCGAGTCGCTTGCGCCAATTTTCAATTTGCAATTTGCAATTTTCAATTTTCAATACTTCATTCATTGTTGCCTCCGGCGGCGCCTGCCGGCTCGACAGTCGCTGCGGCAGTCGCCTTCACTTCTTTTTCCATCACCCGCAGATAGTTCATCAATGTGTCGCTGGCTGCCCCGGCCTGCTCTTCACCATTGCCGCCGAAGAGTTGCGGAAAGACCTGCTTATTTCTCGTGAAGTTTGCCGGCATTCTCGTGTAAGGGGTGATCAATTTCGGATTGTAGAGCCAGAGCCTGAGCCAGTCGGGACGCAGACGGCTGCTGACGCGATCGAGATTGGGGCCCCGCGTGACCTTCGACGGATCGCCTCCGGCAAATTCGCGGCCTCCCACCGAATGGCAACCGACGCAAAATCCGGTTGGCGGAGGCATCGTAATGATTTGCCAGCCGTCGTGCAGATAATTCGAATGTTCGCGCTCTTTCGCGTCGAGATACTCGGGTTCGCGCTGCGGGACCTCCTGGTAGGGATAGGGAGTCCCATCGACCGCCGAAAAGTAATTGGCCAGCTTTTCCGCCTCGTCATTGCTCATGTTGAAATGCGGCATGCGCAGTACGGTCGTGTATCGCAAGCGATCGGGGTTTTTGAGGAATGCATACAGCCAGGGGGTCTGCGCTTTGATTCCTTCCTGATACAGCGTGGGGGGGGCCATTTCGCGCGCGACGCTGCGTTCGACGTTCGCGCCCGAATTGCCCTTCATCGAGGCGTCGACCAGCCATTCGGCAAACGCGCCGCCGCGGCCGGGCGTGGCGCTGAGCAACTTTTTGACCTTCATCTCGATGCGGTTGGGGGGCAGCATGAGCTTGTCTTTGCTGCCATCCAGGCTGATCGGCTCCCACAGGTCGTATAAATACGCCTGGTCTTCGGGATCGTCGCCGGGATCGGGGGGCTGAACCAGCATCACATGAAACCGGTACGCCGGGTCGCCCGTGGAAAGCTTAAAGTTCGTGCGCGCATCGCGCGGCGGACGGATCTTCAGCAGCAAGTCGACTGCTTCCTGGAAGTCCGACGGGTCCAATTCGTACGGCGTCAAGTCTTCGGGAACGCCCGTGATCTCGGGCAGCTCGACCATGTGGCAACCGGTGCAATTGTATTTGGCCAGCAGCTTTTCTCCTTCGATTCGCGCCTTGGCCGGTCCTTGTGGACGGTACACGTATTTCTCGGCCGGAGGCTCGGCGACCAGCCCCAGCACGAACGTGGCGATCGCCTCGATGTCGCTCTCGCTGAAGGGGAACTTCGGCATTCGCAGCCGTTCGTCGTAGCCCTTGGTTTCGATCTTCTTGTAGTCGTAGCTTCGCGGATCGCGGAGCTTCTGCCACAGGAAACCCGCCCGGCCATGAGAGTTCAACTGGTCGAAGAAATAGGCGACCGCCCCCTCGCGGTCGCGCTGTCCGGGAGAGTCGAAGTTGTCGTTCAGGCCGTCCCTTAACGCCGTCTCGGCCCGCTCAGCGGTGGACGATCCATTTTCCTCGCCGTGATGATGCAGGTATTCTTCGATGTGCTCCAGCGCCAGCTTGGTCGGGTCTTTGCGGCCCCAGTCCTGCAAGCCGGTGCCGATCGGGCGGGCCTTTTCGAAGCCGGGGATGTCGTGGCAGCCATAACAGCCGTACCGCGAAACCGAGCGCCGGCCGATGTAGCGCAACATCGCCTCAGGGGTAATGTGTCCATCGACCAGTCCTTCGACCAGCTCGACTTCATCGGGCTTGATCGCGTCGTCTTTCAGCGCCTTGATCGCGTCGGATTCCTTCTTAGGATACTCTGCATCCCTCAGCGTCTTCTCGACGTTGGCATTCGTCATGACCTTCGACAGGTACAGCCGTGCCAACTGATCCAACCCTTTCTGATCCCAGGCAATCTGCTTGAATCGTCCGGGGCCGACTTCGTCGCGGACGGGCTTGCCGTCTGCGTCGGCCAGCAGCTTTCCCTGATCGTCGCGACTGGCCAGCAGAAATGCCGCAATGTCGGCCGCGGGGTCGGTCGTTACGTTGTTGACGGTTTCGGACTCGAGGTACAGGTTGGGCATGCGGGTGCGCGTGCTGTGCCGGGTTGGCTCGCGGAGCCACGAGTACAGCCATTCGATGGAAGAAATCTTCTGGTGGGCGTTCGTCAGATTCGGTCCGAAATCGGCCTTGATTCCGGGAAAGTCATCGTGGGAATGGCAGGCCATGCAGCCCCGCTCCGAAAACAGCCGCTTGCCGCGCGCGGCGTCGGGCGTGTAGCCCTCGGCCCAGCGGTCGAAAGCCGCCTTCTCGGATTTTTCGAACAGATACGCGACGATCCCGGCGATTTCGACCGGCTGCAACAGCTTCGCGTGGGCGTCCTTCTGATTGGTCAAATTGAAAAACTGCGGCATGCGCGTCTCGGGTCGGAACCGCTTGGGCTCCTGGACCCAGTTCTCGGTCCAGGCCTTGTTCGTTTTCGACGCCAGGTGTCGCAGGCCCGGACCGACCTTGCGCATCGTGCCCGCCACGGCGGCCGGATCGGCGGCGATGCGGCGTTCTTCTTCGGGCGTCTGCGGCTCCAGCCGCAGGTCGGGACCGATGGGCTTGCCCGAAGCGAACCCATTGATCTCATGGCAGCCGAAACAGCCGTATTGCCGGATCAGCTCGTACCCCTTGAACAATTTCGGGGCCGAGCTGCCGAATTTAGGATTTGGGTTCACCCCCAGCTCGACGACGTTGTGATGGCACTTCAGACAGGCCGCTTCGCCCAGCCGCTTGGGATACATGGGGAATTCCCAGAAGTGGTTGGCGGAAAAGCCATACTTCTTGTGCCATTTCTCGCCGATGTCGGGTGAGACAGGGGCATGCGAGGCATTCTGAAAGCTGGTCCCGGAACCCTGCCCTTCATGGCAGGTCGTGCAGCCGAACTTCTGCATGGGGTGCGGACTGGCGGAGGTCAGATACAAGTCGGGATTTGGATGGGTCGCAAAGGGATGCGCGTATCCCACCTGCGAACCGTCGCTGCGCACGCGACTTTTCTTTTTATTGCCCGTTTTCTCTTTCGTAACCGGCGTGCCGTCGCTGGACGCTTGCGGTTTCGCATGCAGGTACTCGTCGGCGTTTTCCATTGAAATGCCGCGCGGATCCAGGGGAAACGCCGCGATATTTCCCGATACGGTACGGTCGATGTTGACGTGGCAGGTCGTGCAGCGGTCGAACCGCGCAACGTCCTTGGCACCGCCGTAATTGATCGTCAGGTCGGGGAGCCAGATCTGGGCCACCTTGAGCGGCCCGTTGAAACCTTCGATGATCTCCTGTTCCATGAGCCAATGTTTGAACCCGGCCGCCGAGAAGGGTTTGGGGTCGATTTTCTCTCTGGCCTTTTTCAAACGGACCAGCTCGGTCTCGTGCTTCTTCAAGGCGGCCAGAGCTTCGTCGCTGGGCCGGGTCAGTTGGGCAAGGTTGTTTTTAGCCGCGTCGAATTTCGCCTGCAATTCTTGCAGCTTGAGCTCGAGTTTGTCGACAACGGCTTCGATCTCATTGAATTTCTGCTGCGCGGGCTGCAGCGCCTTTCCGAGCTTGCCGTCACGCACGTCGAGGTCGAGGTCGGCACGAACCTTGTCCTTTTCAGCCCGCTTGAATTTGACTTCTCTGGATAATTTCTGGAACTGGCCATCGAGGTGGTCGACCTCTGTTCGCGCCTGGGCAATTTTTTCCTTGCGGTCGTCGATCACCTTTTGCGCCTCGTCGACCTGAGTTTTGAGGTATTTCTCGTTTTTCTCGAACTCTTCGTCGGTGAGCGACGTTAAATCGTCGTCGAGCTGCTGTGCTTGCAGCTTGTAGGCCGTCCTTTGAATGCCGCGCCATTCGTCGTCATAGTCGGCCTTCATCATCCACAGCGTGGCCGCCAACAGCGCGAAGGCGCTCGCCGCCGACACGACGTGCATCGTGCGCAGGTTTCTATAGACGTCTTCGGTTGCGGGCATGTCGAGTTCCGGACGCTAAATATTAAAAAACCACTCGGGAATGGCGACGATGTATTTCAGGTTGACCGTCCAGCGCAGAATCATTTTGATCGGCAGGCAGGCCATGAACAGTACGAGGTTCGCGAACACCATGTACCGGATGAACCCCATCCTCATGAAGAAATTGCGGAAGATCGTCATGGCCATGACCATCGGCAGAACGAACAGATATCCAGCCACCAGAACCAGCCCCAGCCACTCGCGATACAGGATCATCACGACCTGCCAACCGGGACCTGACCCGGCCGGCGCAACGGGCAATGGTTGCCCCAACCAGCCCCAGAAGTATTCGGACAGGTTCACGTTATTGAGCACGACCAGCTTGTGCACGTCCCACAGCTCGTAAATCCCGAAGAAGTTCCAGTTGGGGCCGCGCAAGAACGTGCCCAGAATGATCAGGCCGATCCACAGCGGAAGGAACCCGAACATGAACGTCAAGATCGAGAACTTGCGCTGGTTGAATGTGTAATAGCCGTTCCCCTTTTTGTTGAAGTCGATGTAGGGCAGGGCCATCAGGCCCACGAGAATCATGCTGGGCAGCACGACGCCGGCCATCCAGGGGTCGTAATAGACCAGCATTTCCTGCAAACCCAGGAAGTACCACGGCGCCTTCGACGGGTTGGGTGTGCGGACCGACGAAGCAGGTTCTTCGAGAGGCGCCTGCAGCACGATCCCCCAGACCACCAGCACGGCCGTCACGATGACCATGCAGATCATTTCGGTGTACACCAGATCGGGCCAGACCAGGACCTTGTCATTGTCTTCCTGCTCGAGCAAAGGCCGCCCGGCCGCGATCCGCTGGTCGTTTTCGACCGCCCGTTTGAAATACAGCCAGGTGAAAAAACCTACGATGAACAGCATCGACACGATGGGTACGTTGTCGGGCTTGCCGACGATCTGCCGAAAGTCGTAGTCGGTCAGCGACAGCGTCATGAACAGAATCATGCCGTTGAGGATCAGCCAGGCAACGGTCGGCTTGACCAGTTGCTCTCTCAGCCAGACGACGGCGGCGAACAGGGCAATCGACAAGGTAAAATAGATCTCGGGCTTGGCCCCCGAGTCGATAATTGTCTTGAGCGCGAGCGGCATGCGGATCAGGAAGTGAGTCGGCCCCGACCCGCCGGTGACGTGGGCGAACCCGATCATGGCCAGCAGGGCGGAATACACGGCCCAGGCGCCCACTTCCCCGAGACTGTGGCGGCCCTTGATCGCCCGACCCGTCCAGAAGATGTTCATGGCGAACAACAGCAAATACAGCCAGCCGATGCCCCGGATGACCGCGGAGGTTAGATCAGGATGCGGATTCATGATTCACGCAAGCCGGAATTGAAAAGAGAGCAATTGCATATTGTCAAAAAAACGCAGTTCCAAAATGCTGATCTCCACACTCTGGTGACATGCGACAAAACAGTCGTTTGGCGGTTTTCACAGGGGCTGGCTGATCCCGCCATCTTTGCGGACGCGCCAGAAGTGAATGGCGATCAACCCCGCGACCACCAGCGGAATCGCCACGCAGTGCAAGATATAGAACCGATTGAGCGTCGCTTCGCCGACGAATCGCCCCCCCAGCAGAATAAACCGTGCATCGCTGGCATTGGTAATCAGGTCATATCCCCCCAGGTTGAGGATCTGGTTGCCCGGCCCTTCGTGCCCCAGAAACGGCGTTGCGCGGGCCATATTCGAACCCACGGTAATGGCCCAGATGGCCAACTGGTCCCAGGGCAAGAGATAACCGGTAAACGAGAGCAACAGCGTCAACACGAGCAGCAGGACCCCCACAACCCAGTTGAATTCGCGCGGCGGTTTATAACTGCCGGTGAGAAACACCCGATACATGTGGAGCCAGACGGTGATCACCATCGCGTGGGCCCCCCAGCGATGGATTTCGCGCATGATCCCCAGCGTGGTCACGTCGCGCAGGGCCAGGATGTCGTTGTACGCCCACTCCAGAGTCGGACGGTAATAGAACATCAAGAGCACGCCCGTGACCGTCTCGACCAGAAACAGAAAGAACGTAATGCCCCCCATGCACCAGGTGTACGACAGGGCGATCCCCTGCTTCTTGATCGACACCGGATGCAGGTGCAGAAAAAAGTTCGTCAGCATCACGACGACCCGGTTGCGCCGGTCGTATGGGGCCGGGTGCCGAAAGATGCTCTTCCAGATCTGTGAGTCGCGAATGTAGTCGCCGAGAGTCATAAAACCATTTCGGATTTTGGATTTGGGATGTCGGATTTAATTTAAAGCCGGCGAGCCGAGAGTGGGCACCGAATCGAATAGATTTGGCCCGCCCCCGGATTGAATTGGATGTTGGCTTTCGGATTTGCGACGTGCGCTGTGCTTCAGCTCACGACTTCAAAGAACGACGTCGGGTCGTTCCATTGACCCATTTCCTCCTGGAACTTGACGCTCTTGTCGACTTCGAGCATTCCGTCTTCGGCCAGGCGAATCCCCGCTCGCTCGAGCGGCCGGGGCGCCGGACCTTCGAAATTGATTCCCGTAATATAGAAGCCCGAGCCGTGGCAGGGGCACTTGAATTTTCGCTCTCCTTCCAGCCAGCTCGGTGTGCAGCCCAGGTGCGTGCAGACCGAGATCAACGCATAAATCAGGTTCTTCCCCTTGTAACCCTCAGTGTGGACCACCCAGATGCCGTTCGTTGCCACAAACCGCGTCGCCACCGTCCCCAGGTCAAAGTCGCTCGGAGAGCCGATCTTGAATTTGCTCGGCGGTTCGGTAAGCACGTTGGGAAGCATGAATCGAGCAGTTGCCAGCGTGGCAATGCCGGTCGTTGCCGCCAGCATCGTCCACGCCGCCGCGAAGGCGCTGCTGAACAAGCCTCCGATCAAGGCGAACGGCGTCAACAGGGCGGCCACCAGCAGGCTGCGACGCCCCGCATCGGGAGCGGGAGCGAATGCCGCAGGTTTTCCGGCGGCGGACGCGGCGGGGCTCGCTTTGGCAGGCAGAGGCTTGGCCGGCATGGGCGGCGCCACGGTGGGCTTGGCGGGCTTCGCGGCAACTGCCGGCGCTTCGGCGGCCGGTGCGACACCTCCCGGTCGAACAGCGGCCAGCATTTCCTGCACCGACAACTTCGGACCTTCACCAGTCGCAGCCGGCGCGGCTTTCGCAACCGTCGCCTTGGAGGGCTTCTCTTTCGCGGCCGGCTTCTCACCAGTTCCCTTTTCGGCAGCCGCCGGAGCCGGGGCACGTCCCGCGGCGGCGGCGCGTGCGGCGGCTAGAATATCCGCTGTCGATTTCGGCTTCCCGCCGGCTGCTGGTTTTGCCGCCGCCGGCTTTGTCGCAGGGGTCGCCTTGGGAGGGGCAGGAGCCTCTGCCGCAGGGGCCGTCGCGGCCGCCCCGCCTGCTGCCTGCGCGCGCGCGGCTGCGAGAATGTCGGCTGTCGAAGTGGGCTTTTTTCCTGGCGTGGATTTCGCTGCGGGACTGACTGCTGGCTTTTGTGCAGCCGGTTCATCGGCCGAAACGGGTGGCGGCGGACTCTCGGCGGCCGGTTCTGCGGGCGCGCTCGGAGCGGGCGCACCGCCGCCGGCAGCTTGTGCCGCCTGCGCGCGCGCGGCCGCGAGAATGTCTTTTGTGCTCAGTTTCTTTGGAGCACCACCCTTCGATTCATCAGACACGACCGTCCCCCAAAACGCACGTGATGGCGGAAGAACTGCTGCGCAGCGGCGCACGATGAATACCCGCGCCTGACTCGCTTCGGGGAATTCTGGCATCCGCAATTGCAACTGACAACCGTGACGGAACCTGGAAAACCAGTTTCTCAGAAGCAGGAAGCACCGCCGAACACGTTCCCAGGGTTGGGAAATGGCGCTTTTGTTTAGCCGCGAGGCGCTGCCGAGCGCAATTCTCGGCGACGCCTCGCGGCTAAACGCGCTGACGCTTATTTTCGCTATTCCGACGCTTTTTTTCGATGCGCCGAGCCGTCACAATGAATCTCTATTGTGACAGCAAACCTGATTCGTGAATTCGAGGCCAGCATTCGCCGCGATCCCGCCCAGCGGGGATTGATCGGAACTGAACCGATGTTCGGTCCTCTGTGCTCAGGGCATCTCGCCCAGGCCGCGGCCCATCTGGCCGAATATGGCCGGCGGGTCGTCATCGTCACCGGCTTTTTTATCCCCGCGGGCGATCCTCCGTCCGCCGAAACCGATGGACCTCCCGGGGCGCTCCTGCTCGCCCAGACGCTGCTCGCCCTGGGAATCGACTGTCGGATTCTCACCGACCCGTTTTGTTTCGGCGCCGTCGTCGCGGCCGCGAAAGGCTGTGGATTCCCAACTGAACGGCTCGTGCAGTCACCGCAACCCTGCGCGGCCGGCGCCGCCAACAATGCGGCGGCATCCTGGCGATCCGAATTCCTGCGCAATGAGGCGCGAGAGAGCCTCTCGCATCTGGTTGCTATCGAACGGGTCGGCCCCAGCCACACGGCCGAATCGCTCTCGCGGCAACGACGTACCGGAGAAATTCCTCTCCAACGGTTTATCGACCGGGTTCCCCCGGAGCATCGCGACTGCTGTCATAACATGCGCGGCGAAAACATCGATCAATTCGCCGGCGATCTGCACCGCTTGTTCGAAGAAATATCGGAAGTTCAACCCGGCGTAAAGACGATCGGGATCGGCGATGGGGCCAACGAAATCGGCATGGGGGCCGTTCCCTGGGAGGACCTCGAACGGCGCCTGTCGGGAGAGCAATCGGCACGCGTACCGTGCCGGATCGCCGCCGATTGGAATATCGTCGCCGGCACGAGCAATTGGGGAGGCTACGCCCTGGCTGCCGCCGTGGCGCTGCTCCGCGGCCAGGTTTCTGCTCTGGCTCCCTTCGACAGCCGTCAGCAACAAGCAGTCATCGAGGCCATGGTCGCACATGGCCCGGCGGTCGACGGAGTGACGAAACGGCGCGAACCCTCTGTCGACGGGCTTCCCTTCCTGACGTACATTCAGCCGTGGGAGGCGATCCGTGCCAAGCTGGGACTGTAAGATCGTTTAGCCGCGAGTCGCAGCCGAGTGCAAGGTCTGACGGCGTTGATTTGGGATTTCGGAATTGGGATTTCGGATTTCGGAATTAACAACGACTCGGGGTATTTTCGTTCAAATCCGAAATCCCAAATCCGAAATTGCCTCCACTCGGCTGCGACTCGCGGCTAAACGATCTTACAGTCC
>Ga0207022_10249_pt2 | contig 10033 bp, 10 predicted proteins | sample Alteio_BWMinCont_46_FD_153307 | JGI IMG/M metagenome (GOLD analysis project Ga0207022, IMG submission 153307) | Enriched cells from forest soil in Barre Woods Harvard Forest LTER site, Petersham, Massachusetts, United States -... | ecosystem: Environmental > Terrestrial > Soil > Temperate forest >... | reverse complement strand
TTCGCCAAGAGAGTTCGATCTTCTTGCGTTCATGATGAAGAATGCGGGATTTCCCCTCACTCACGTAAAGCTCTTGCGGACGATCTGGGGTCCTGAGTATGGCGGCGAACTCGAATACTTGCGATCGTACGTCAGGATGCTTCGCAAAAAGATCGAGAGCGATCCCGAGAATCCAGAATATATTCTGACCGAGCCTTGGCTAGGATACCGATTCCGCGATCCCGCTGACGCACAACCGCGCTGAAAATGCCGCTGTCTCCGAGGGTTGGAGTTTCAGCGACTTGAAAGCGTGCGGTCCAACTTTGCCTGGCATCCCATCGCATGCGGCCCACAATTCTTTATGAATTCCAGAGCACTTTTTTATGCTTTGTTTATGTGTATTTCGCTAAAGTCTGCGACGAACATCGACAACTCCGGTGATGAGCAGACCGCAAGTCGGGGACAGATTCGATCATTACAGTATCGAAAGCTTGGCTGCCGAAGGCGGCATGGCGTCGATATATCGCGCTCTGGATTTGCAAACTGGAATGCGTGTAGCGATAAAAGTACCCCATTTCGAAGCCGAAAGTGATCCCGTCTTCTTCGAGCGCTTCAAACGCGAAGAGGAAATTGGAAGGCGACTTGATCATCCCGGAGTGATGAAGGTATTTGCTGACGGAGACCGCAGCCGCGTTTACTTCGTGATGGAGTGGCTGGACGGTCGACTCCTCCGAAAGGTGTTATCCGAACAGAAAAAGCTCGCACCGCAGCGCGCCACAGCCATCGCACTGCGCATTTGCGAGGCGTTGGAATACATTCACAGTCAGGGGGTCGTCCATCGCGATTTGAAACCCGAAAACATCATGGTTGACTCTGAAGATCGCATCAAGTTGATCGACTTTGGTATTGCAAGCAGCGCGGGCGCGAGGCGCCTGACGTTTGGAAAGTTCACGCCCTCCATGGGCACACCTGACTACGTCGCTCCGGAACAGGTGAAATCAAAACGGGGCGATGCACGTACCGATGTTTATGCCCTTGGGGTGATCTTTTATGAAATGCTCACCGGCGAGATGCCTTTTGAAGGTCCCAATCCGCTGGTCGTTCTGAATGATAGGCTCGTGAACCATCCTATTCCGCCCCGCGAGCGCGATCCGGAAATCTCTCCTCACCTACAGGAGATTATTTACCGCGCGCTTGAACGTGACCCAGCTAACCGGTACGCGGGTGCTCGCGAATTTGCCAATGACCTCAGGAATCCGGATTCGGTCGGTGTAGCCGAACGCAGCGAGTTACAACGCTGGAAACAACGGCGTTCCAGAAGGTCTACAAGATCGAAGCTGGTCCTGTTTTACGCCACAGTTGCGTTGATCCCTATCGTCATCATGGTACTGCTCCTCATTACTGCCCACCACCATTGAGTGTGCGGTAGCCGATTTCGGCCTTTGTGAGCCAGGTCGACAATCACGAGTCTCGCAGGCCCGTATCAAAGCACATGGTTTAATACGGTCGAATCTTCAAGAATTCGGCCCCGAGTTTTCTATGAGTTGCAGCTACCGAGCAAAGGACCCTTTGATACACCGGCGTCGCACAAACCTTCTTGCGCGTTGGGGCCCGGACTCTCCATAGCGTGGCCCGTGTTCTAGTTGCCCTCTCGGCTTCCCACGGCGCGGCGGATCGACTTGATGCGGGAGCAAACTGCGGCAGCATTCAGGCACGTCACTTGCCCCCATCATCTCCAGGGCATCGAGTTTATGCGTGAAATGCAGCAATACGTCGCTTCCGCCACTCTTATCGACCCGTGTGAGTTCTTTCAAAATGAAACACGCCTGGTACCGAATGCAACAGAACAGCCATTCTGTTGCAGGTTTATGGACTCCATAAAGCAATGAGGCAAATAGTTGAAGACGCTGTGCCACAGCCATGATAGGTTCGAGCCCTCGAATAACCCCTAGCATCCTTTTAGGGAGGAAAGAGACCCCATGAGGCGCAACGTGATGGCTGGCTTCGTCTTCGTTGGGATGCTGATGGTTTGGACGATCGCACGTCTGATGTCCCCCCAGGTCTCCGAACAGGCCGCGCCGATGCAGGCTCCTCATATTGGTGAGGGTGGGTTGCCTCAATTCCAACTCGATCCTAATTTTCCGAGGGTGCCAGCAAAGTGGAGAATGGGATTCGGTTCCGATGTCGCAATCGATGATAAAGATCATGTGTGGATTCTGAGTCGGCCGCGCGGACTTGCACATCCCCGGTCAACGCCACCGGATCTCAAATCAATACCAGCCCCTCCCGTAATGGAGTTCGATAACGATGGCAATTTCATCCAGGCTTGGGGCGGGGAGAGCGGCCCGGGATATCAGTGGCCTTCGAACGAGCACGGCATAACCGTGGATTACAAAGGTTTCGTTTGGATCGTCGGAAACGCCGACGGCAAGATGAACAATCCAGCGGACCTTCCGAATGACAATCAAATTTTGAAATTCACGAGAGACGGCAAGTTTGTGATGGCGATCGGCATGAGCGGCCAAACGGGCAGCAATGCCACTGAGGTCCTGAGAGGTGCGACGAGTCTCCGTGTTTATCCCAAAACGAATGAATTGTTCGTCACCGATGGTTACGGCAACAGCCGAGTGATGGTGTATGACGCCGATAATGGAAAATTCAAACGCATGTGGGGCGCGTATGGCGGTAAGCCGTTGGATCGGGATGCGCGTCCGCCAATCCCGCAGATACGAGAAAGCGAATTGTGCCCTAAGTTATGCGGTGTGTGGGATGCTCTACAGCAGTTTGCGTTACCGCACGATGTGAGTATCTCCAACGACGGTTTGTTGTACATCGCCGATCGCGGAAACAAAAGAGTCCAGGTGTTTACGCCGGACGGCAAATTCATTGCGGAACAATTTGTTGGGCTAGACAGCAAATACCCTCTTCAGGCAAGAGGCACGGCGTTTTCGCCTGACCAACGGTTTCTGTACGTCGGTGGAACGCCGGTCATTTACATCCTCAACCGGAGGACCCTAGAGGTTCTTGGTTCGTTCACTACCGGCTCTCCGCAAACAGATCCCCCGGGCCACCTGATCGCGGCCGATCACAAAGGCAATGTTTACGCGGTTCAGGCAGAACTGGCTGGGGCCGACGGGAAGAGTGGAGGCGCGGGCGCTTATAAGTTCGTGTTCAAGGGCTACTCGCCGGTGACTACATGTCCTCCTTGTGAACCTACCAGGAGCGCGCCAGAATAACGCAACACCCCGGATGTCCCCACGGAGGTGTTGTCTGTTCCAGTCTGCAGGCGAGGCGAGAATAGCGCTACTATCGGTCCCTAGAGGGAGCCGCATGTTGAGACTCATTTCTCGACGAATCTTTCTCTGCCTAGCCGGTGGCGCTGTTGCCGCGCCAACATTCTCTTGGGCCTCTAATGAGGTGCCCACGTTGCTCGATCATATTCTTCTGGGCTGCAAAGATCTCGAGCGCGGCATCGCCTTGGTCGAGCAGCGCACAGGCGTTCGCGCTACTTTCGGCGGCGTCCATCCCGGACGCGGTACCCAAAACGCTCTTCTATCGCTGGGCACGCGGCGGTATCTTGAAATCATCGCCCCCGACCTCAAGCAATCTAGCGAACCGCAGTACCCCATAATTACGAAACTCGCGGAGCCTCGCCTGATCGGGTGGGCCGCTCATCCCGGCGATCTGCAATCCCTCGCGGCAAAGCTCGCGCAATCCGGCGTCGGCGCCGCTGGCCCCACTGCCGGTTCCCGCAGACGCCCCGACGGCCGCATTCTTCAATGGGAGACTCTCACACTTAAGAAAAATGCCGCTAATCTCCTCCCGTTCTTTATTGAATGGTCCGCCGATTCAATTCATCCCTCGGAGGACTCTACTAGAGGTTGCTCGCTCGTGCGCTTCGAAGCCGCATCGCCCAATCCAAAGGCACTCTCGAAGCAAGTTGCTCTCCTTGGCCTCGACCTTCCGATTATCAAAGGCGACAACCCGCAACTTCGCGCCACTATCGCTGGACCAAAAGGCCGATTCAGTGTGACAAGCTAGCTCGCCCGCCTTTTCTCAGCGTCCGCCAGTAGTGAGGATTTGAACGTTGCCGCTGAGCAGATAGAGGACGTCGGTACGCAGTTTTGCCAGGCTCATCGTCCCAGTCACCGTCTTAAACGAGGCGACTGGGTGTATGCGGTACTGGAGATGGGAACGCAAAACGGGACTCCTGCATCATAGGAGTGATCATGCGTAGTTCTTACTGGGGTCGGAGATTTAGCTGCCTCGAGGTGCTCCTCGCACTTTTTCTGACTGCTCCGATCTCCCTGCACGCGCAAACTGCATCCTCGCCGCAGTCGCAGCCGGCACAATCGGCGCCCTCCGCGCCGCCGCCCTCAGCACAATCGCAACCGCAGAGTACGCCTCCTTGCTCCAACGGTCGTCCCATTTTGAAACGAGGCACACAGCCGACTCTGCCTCCCTGTCCTGACCCGCCGCCGGACGCGGAACCCCCTGCCGCTTCCATACCTACGCGTTCGCTGAATCCCTCCGAAGCTTTGATCGAAAGGGCCAGACAGGCGGCGTTCGAGTTTTCAGAGAAGCTTCCCAACTTTATTTGCCAGGAGATCATGTCGCGGTTTACCCAGCGAGGCCGCGAGGAAATGGCCCTTGACGTGGTTTCGGCTGACATCATTTACGATGACGCGCACGAAACTTATCGTAACGTGAAGATCAATGACCGCCCGACGGACAGGAGCCTGCAGGAAATCGGCGGGTCCCGGTCCACCGGAGAATTTGCGTCCACACTGCTGGAGATTTTTCACCCCGATACGCACGCGCAGTTCCGCGCCGGCGGTGCTTCTTCCATTTCCGGTTTCAGTGCCCAGGTTTACGACTTTACGGTGCAGCGTGAAAATTCACACTGGAGAGTGCAGACCGGCTCGCAGACTCTGACTCCGGCTTACGCAGGCTCCGTATGGGTGGATCCGAAAACCGCGCGCGTCCTGCGAATCGAGATGCAGGCTCGCAACATACCGTCGGATTTCGAGATGGATACGGTCGAATCCTCGGTCGATTATTCCTACGTGTGGATTGGCGGGATGTCGTTTCTGCTTCCGGTCCGCGCCGAGAGCTTGGGTTGTGCACGGGGCATCAACGAGTGTAGACACAACAAAATTGACTTCCGCAACTATCACGAATTCAAATCCGAAATCAAGATTGGTAATTGATTTCGCTCGGAACTCTCATCCGTGCGCGACTCGCCCGTGCCGACCCAAACTCCAGAGCAGTGCACGGTCTTCGCATGATGAAATTTTAGCCAGTTTACCGGCGCTGTGCCCATAGGGCCTGTTCGCGTGCTCGGCCACCTTCGGTGAGCTGGCACGACTTATCGGGCACTATGTCAATCTAGCCCAAAACGATTATTCTAAAATGTGACTGAAAATCCAGACACACACAACGAGACCCCGCTTCGGAGAGGCCTTCTCCGATCCTTCCTTCGATGGTTTGTCCTCGGAGTGGCGCTTCTTTGGTTGCTTGCTGTGCTGATCCTTGTGGCCGCCCGGTGGATCGACCCACCGACCACCGCAGTTCGCATGGAGCGCCGCATGCAGGCGTGGATTCACCACACGCCATATCACGAACGATACAAATTCATTCCCCTGAGCCAAATCTCGCTCGATTTCCAGCATGCTGTCATCGCCGCGGAAGACGCGCGCTTCTACCAGCATCATGGATTCGATTGGCAGGCGATGAAGATCGCTGCTGAAGACGATATCGAAGGCGGCCGCATTCGCGGAGGGTCCACCCTTACGCAGCAACTGGTAAAAAACATGTTCTTCGGAACGGGGCGGTCGATCCTCCGCAAGGGCGCCGAGTCCACGCTTGTCCCGGTGGCCGAATTGGTCCTCGGCAAGCGGCGCATACTGGAGCTCTACCTCAACGTGGTCGAATGGGGACTTGGTATTTATGGTGCGGAGTCGGCGTGTCATTACTACTATCGAACCTCGGCCCGGAATATCGACCGGCAAGAGTCGGCCCAACTCGCCGCAATTCTGCCGTTGCCCCTGAAGCGACGGCCTGATCACATGAGTCACTACACCGGAGTCATCCTAGAGCGGATGCGCCAAGTGGGTTGGTGAATCGCGCATCACCCTCTTGAGAGCCGGTAAGCCGGCTTACCGGGGTCTCCTCCATGAGAAGTCGGTCTAATAAGCCCTATGGCACGACAGGCCAAAGGGATTGAAAGCGATTCAGTTCGCAATACGGTCGGCAAGTAACGCGACGCTGAGTGCATAAGCATGAGCACAATTGTAGGCGAGCAGGGCATCGTAATTGTCGTAGAGAAGGAAACTCCGGCTCGAACCTGAAAAGAGAGAGGCAGTGAAATTGGCCTGTGAGAAGGGGAGACCCCGGGGCAGCCTAACACCTAGGCGCTGCCATTCACTAAGGGGCAGTGCGACGCTCATGTCACGTCTAGCCTGGCAGGACCCTTCGCGTCGCGGGACGCTTATGTCTCGCCCGCGCTGCACGATTACCTCGCGCCCCCACCGCCGCCCCCTGACCCAACCATGTTTATTCAGATAATTGGCGATCGAGGCAAAGACGTCTGCAGGCGACGCCCAGATGTCACGGCGGCCGTCCCCGTCAAAGTCCACGGCATACTCGAGATAACTCGAAGGCATGAACTGCAACTGCCCCATTGCACCGGCCCAGGAGCCACGCATCTGCTTGAGCTCGATGTCCCCTCGGTTGAGAATATCGAGTGCGTCGAAGAGTTCCTGACGGAAGAAATCTGCGCGGCGCGGATCCCAGGCTAGCGTGGTCAAGACCGGGACCGTGGGCTGCGTTCCTGTAAGACGACCGAAATTCGATTCGATGCCCCAGAGTGCCACAATGACGGGCGCCGGCACACCGTAGGTCTTTGACACGCGATCGAGCAGTGCTCGGTGGCGCTGAAGCAGTTGCCGACCAGTCCTGACGGTGGACGCTCTCACACGGCTAGTGATGTACGCCTCGACCGACAGGACTGTTTCCGGCTGCTCTCGGTCGCGCTCGATGGATTCCACGAGAGGCTCGTCGATCTGTCCGAGCGCTTCTTCAAGGACCTCCTGCCGGATGCCGCGCGCGAGCGCCTCGGCGCGCACGCCGGCGAGCCATTCTGAAAACGATGATCGTTCCTCTTGAGCGACCGCTTTCTGTGGGAACGATTGGAAAGACAACAGCGCTGCTACGATAAGGAAGATGTGGCTACGCACCCACACACTCTACAAGACCTTGATCAGATCCGTCTGCCAAGTCTTTGCTCCGTTGCTACTGGCAATGGGCGAGAAACGGGATTGTCGGGATGTGGGATTGGCTCTTGCACGCGCGTCGGTATGCCTATGGCCCCTCTTGGAATAGTGCACTAAGAGCATGGACGATTTGGCCCTGTTGACGGAGGGGAGAATCCAAACCAGAAAATCCTGAATCTTGTGCCAGCGATGCAAGTCGCTCCGCGAGCATGCGAACGGCGACATCGCGAGGCACATAGACTCGATCCTTCGGTACAAGCACTTCCCAACCACCGTTCACCCGCCGAAGTTCCCATCGAAACTCTTCGTAGCGCGGCTTACGCTCGATGCTTTCCCCTAGCAAAGTCACCTGCGATTTGATTCGCGCCTGCGCCGAACCTCGGCTTCCCTTAAATTCGACACGATCAATAGTTAAGCCGTCGTAGACGATCACCTTCCGCTCTAGCCGCGAAAGGTCCTCTTCGCGGAGGATGGCGCCGGTTCCGTTGTTCAGCTCAGAGACGGCTTCAGCGATTTCCGCTTCCGTAGGTTTGTCCCGCGAGGCGGCCACCAGGATACTCGAGGGAATCTCCAACGTCGATCCACTTGAGGTTAACCCTACATCGGCCGTCACTGTAGTTGTGGAATCGGCGCTCTTCATTATCGGCTCCGCAGTACCCGAAGAGTTTCCACGCGAATCCCCGCCCGGTAATGGTGTACCGAGTTGAATCGGCTCCTTCATGATTCGTGGGGGGGCGCTTATTCGCAAGAATGAGATCCCGACGTCTCACGCCCGCATAACGGTAGAACCGTGCGGGACCTCGCGCTCTCCACTCCGGAGCGTCGTAGATTTCTGTACGCAGACCCGAGGTAACCGAGCTGTAAAAGGAGCGTTCTCCAGGGTTCACCACGATGCCCACGTGGCCCCGCCAAACCACCAGATCGCCGGGTTGTGGTTTCGTTACCCGGACAAAACCGTGCATTCCGGTATAGAGCTCAAAGGAATCGGCGTAAGGATACGGATAGCCAGCAAGTGAGTACACTTCGTGGACCAGATGCGAACAGTCCGGCTTTCTGTCCGTTTGCCGCTCGCGCTCCCACGCGGCGCTGACAATGGTGTCGCCCTCTCGCAGCGTTATCGGCCGAAGCGCAAATGCGGGCTCTTGCGCTGCCAGTCTGGCCTGGGCCACCGCGATAGAGGCGCCAAGCAGCCACAAGATTCCCAACCGGAGGTGTCGCGACATTATGTCCAGTGTCGCAGACGGCGATCTGGCGCGTCTTCAGCAGCGGCCTAAGCGTAACCTGTACTTCGGTTCAGCGGCGACGACACGACTGGCGGCTAGTCCTTGATCTAGGCAACTGCGAATCCGGACCTGAGTCGGTTGGGATTGATGTACCAAAAGGAGAAGGCTTCATGAGGTGTCCAGTTTTAGCGGGGAGCACTACAAGGCCCATGAAATTTGCCTTGTTGATTTACGAATTACCAGAATCCTTTGCGTCCCGAAAGAACGACGACAACGACTCCTACCTCGGTGCTTGGCCGGCGCCTTCTGTTTGAGACGACCGGATCGTTGCCCCGTGCGGATTCTCCGGGTGTATGATCCTCCCCGATGGTTCAGCGGACACGAATCCGAATCGAAACGCCTCCCATTATCATCAAAGTTGATTCCTGCGCTCATCTCTAACGGTAAGACCGGGGTGATATATGGCAACGAATGAACATTCAGTACAGCTCGCCGGTGTCGATCTCGCCGGGCGAAATCATGTGTGCGCTTTCTTCAACACCATCGACGAGGAGCACAGAGTGCTCGGCTCGTTCTACAAAGATGGCCTCGACCGGGGCGAAAAGGCCGCCCACATTGTGGATCCCGCGAATCGGGAAGAGCATTTGAAGCGGCTCGCCGAGGCGGGTATACATGTACAAGAAATGATGGATACCGGCCAACTGCAGGTGCTCCCGTGGACCGACGCGTATGTGCGGGACCACCGGTTCGACCAGGATGCAATGCTCGCTACAGTCGAAAAGCTAATCCAATCGGGCGCAGCCGCCGGCTACGCACTTACTAGGTTGGCGGGACATCATATGGATTGGTTATTCCTCGACAAACCTGCCACATACAACCTGGTGGAGTACGAGGCAAGACTCAATCATGTTCTTTCCAAGTACAACGATCCGGTGATCTGCAACTACAACCCGTCCAAATTTGGCGCAGCTGTAGCGATGGACATCATGCGGACGCACCCGCTTGTTATCATCGGTGGGTTACTGCGGGAGAACCCGTTCTTCGTTCCTCCCGAGCAGTTCCTTGATGAGATGCGAGAACGACGCTTAGCTCGGACAACCGTAGCATAGAGAATTGCTCAAATGACTGTAGATTCCTCTACGGAGATTCCCCGCCTGCGTGCAACGGTCAGGGATCTCCTGGCGCTTTCGACGATCCCGGAGGCTTGGGTGGGACGAGAACCGCTCGCCATCGCCGCCGATCTCGCCGATTTGCTAGTCGGATCGCTCGATCTGGATTTCGCTTTTGTGCGTTTGTCCGATCCCACAGGGGGTCAGGTGGTGGAGGTGACGCGGGGGAATTCTTGGAAGGCATTTCCGGAATGGCTGCAACAACACCTCGCTGAGTCCGGCCAAATTTCCACGAAGGAAATCCTAACCAACGTTGGCGGGGTCGAGGAATCCGGCTCCGGTATCGTGATTCCGATCGGTATCAACAGCGAACGCGGTCTCGGTGCGGCAGCGTCCGATCGCCTCGATTTCCCCGACCAGATTGATCAGCAACTGCTTTCGGTAGCTG
>Ga0207022_10354_pt1 | contig 10093 bp, 7 predicted proteins | sample Alteio_BWMinCont_46_FD_153307 | JGI IMG/M metagenome (GOLD analysis project Ga0207022, IMG submission 153307) | Enriched cells from forest soil in Barre Woods Harvard Forest LTER site, Petersham, Massachusetts, United States -... | ecosystem: Environmental > Terrestrial > Soil > Temperate forest >... | reverse complement strand
TAGCCGCTCGCTCGAACCGACTGTCACACCCATGACCGAGGACACGGTCTTCGATATCGCCTCCTTGACCAAAGTTGTTGCCACAACTCCCTGCGTTATGCACTTACTCGAACAGGGACAAATTAGGCTGAATGATCCCGTGACAAGATATCTGCCAGAGTTCTCCAAGAACGGCAAGCAAGACATCACGATCCGCATGTTGATGACCCATCACTCAGGATTACGCGAAGATCTCGACCTCAAGCAATCATGGCGCGGACACGACACCGCCTACCAGATGGCCATGGATGAAACTCCCATCTTCCCTCCCGGCTCGCGATTCCTCTACAGCGACATTAATTTTGAAGTGCTCGGGTTCCTGGTGGAGCACATCTCCGGAATGCCGCTCAATGAATATGCGGCAAAACATGTCTTTGAACCGCTCAAGATGGAGCACACTCGTTTTCTCCCGCCTGAAAGCTGGCTGCCCAAGATCGCGCCAACGGAGTTCGACAAAGATACGCAGAAGATATTGCACGGTATTGTCCATGACCCGACTTCGCGACGCATGGGCGGCGTGGCTGGTCACGCCGGGCTTTTTTCGACCGCCGCTGATCTTGCTATCTATGCACAATCGCTGCTCGATAAAGATACGAACCCGATCCTTGATGCGCGCAGCATAGAGAAGATGTCGACACCGCAACAGCCACCAACATCCACCAACCTACGCGGGCTCGGATGGGACATTGACACATCCTACTCAACCAACCGCAGCGAGTTGCTCGGTGTTGGCAGCTTTGGGCATACGGGATTCACGGGTACGTCCCTCTGGATCGACCCTTACACGAGCACTTACGTCATTCTGCTGACGAATGCTGTGCATCCGCACGGAGATGTTCCGGGAGCGCCAAAGGTCAACCTGCGAACGCGAGTCACCAATGCCGTTGTGGCCGCAATGCATCTTGAACTGAGTGACGACGCCAAAAAGAAGATCTACACCATCACCGGGTACAACGAGGCGGCTGCCGGTGTACGGCGTCCGGTGAACAGGAACGGCAATGTTCTTAACGGCATCGATGTCCTTGAAACGACAGACTTCGCCGAATTGCGCGGGAACCGCAAGACAACACGGATCGGCTTGTTGACAAACCAGACTGGTTTGGACGCACATGGCAAGCGGACGATCGATGTCCTGGCCCACGCAAATGGAATCGAGTTGAAGGCTCTCTTCAGCCCCGAACATGGCGCAGTAGGCAAACTCGATACAACCGATATCGGAAATTCGAAAGACGATGTGACCGGCGTGCCGATCTTCACCGTTTATGGAGCGACCGATGCGGCGCGACATCCATCACCTGATGTGGTGAAAGACCTCGATGCTCTGGTGGTGGACATCCAAGATGTCGGCGCGCGCTTCTACACCTATGAGACATCCATGGGCTATTTTCTCGAAGCCGCTGCGCAAGCGGGCAAAGAAATTTTCATCCTCGACCGGCCGAATCCAATCACCGGTGCATTCGTGCAAGGTCCGATCTCTGACGCGCCATCGAATTTCGTAAATTATCATCCCCTGCCTGTACGTCATGGCATGACCATGGGCGAACTGGCGCAGCTCTTCAACAGCGAACGCAAAATCAATGCAATGCTCACAGTAGTCAAGATGCAAGGCTGGGTACGCGGTGATTGGTACGACGCAACAGGCCAAATGTGGATCAATCCTTCGCCGAACATGCGCAGCTTGACCGAGGCCACGCTCTACACCGGAGTGGCGATCGTTGAAGGCACAAATGTTTCCGTTGGCCGCGGAACGGATACACCATTCGAATTGGTCGGGGCGCCGTGGGTGAATCCGCAGGAGCTTTCCAATTATCTGAATGCGCGCAATATCTCGGGCGTGCGCTTTGTGCCGGTGAAATTCACACCGACGGCGGCGGTGTATCCGAACCAGGAGTGCGGCGGCGTGAACATTGTTGTGACCGACCGTATCGCGCTGGATGCGCCTGAACTCGGCGTGGAACTGGCTTCGGCGATGGTCAAGCTGTATCCCCAGCAATACAAGATGGATAAGATCATCCACTTGCTCGGCGGGCAAGCGGTCTATGATGCTTTGGCCGCAGGGCAGGATCCACGCCGCATCGCAGGGGATTGGCAGGAACAGATCGATGAGTTCCAGAAGGTGAGGGCGAAGTATTTAATTTATAAGTGAAATACCGATATCAGGTTAATGCTCAAGTTTGCCTAACTGTAAATAATGAATTACTTGGCAAAAAATATTCCTTGTGGGTTTTCGCCGACTTGTTGAATATGATAACTGTGTCCCGAAACCATATCAATAAATGACTCCTGTGAATGAACAGCTTTCTCAAGTAGATCATTGGCACTCAATGAGACGAACAAAGCACACGACCGCGCCTGACAGTTGATTGATTTTTCAGGATTGAATTCGATATCCGTAAAGCCAGCATAGGAACTCAACCTCTTAAGCCAATCTCGGTGTGGGAATATTGCATTCACATAAAGCCAATCATAAAAAACCGTTTTCGGCTCAAGGGGAAAACTTCGATCATTGAATTTGAACCCTATTAGTTTTCCCGAATTTTGCAGCCGTGGATCCTGTTTCGCGGACCTCGCATCTTGCGAATATAGGTCTATATAGGGGCCCCCAAATTCAAAAATTTTGCTGCCTTGAAAAGCACACTCCAAAGGGATTTCACCTAAATGAGAGCTCTTGACCTTCAAATGAAACGCACTAAGATGCTGCCCTACTTTCTCTTCGGACTTGGTTGATATCTCCAAAAGTGGAGCATAGCCAGCCGCTGCGGCTTTATCGTGCAACACATTGATATTTTTCTTCTTCTGACTGGGAGCAAACCCTGGATTCCACGCAAAGGAAAAATAAATCTCCCTGACCAACCCGGGTTCAGATGGTACGGGCACGAAAATGGGCCGACTAGCCATGAGGTATATTCCTAATCATAGCAAGAGGTATGTGTTGAGGAACGAGGATTTCGCATTTTTCCGCCTGTTGCAATCTTTGTTGGATTTCAGGGTTTCTCCAATTAGTCTGTGTATATAGCACATCAAAATCAATCATTCCTCTTGCATCCTCTATTGAAAATGTTTGGACCCCAGATTTATTTGCGACATCTGGTACAAATAGTACACCGTTGAATTGCAGTACATCGGGATGAATTTGCAGAAATATCGAGTCTTGTATTCGACCATCTTGTCTTGCCCTAAATTCCATCGGATGAGAGTTTCGAAAACACAAATGAACATAATGATCCATTCCTATCATCTGATCCACATCCTGGCTCCATTCATTACCACCTGGCGCTGGAATCGTGATCCCCATTTTCCTTAGTGCCTCTAATGGAAACAGGCCATTATGTTTTCTAATAAATTCAAGATTGCGACGATCTGTAAAATGATATAAATGTGTAATTCTGGTTAATGGATCTTTCGGACTCATTATCGTCTCCAATAATTCTTGACATGATACTTTTTCCAATATCCAGAGTAAACATCAATGTGAATGACATCTCAAAGCAATTCAATCTCATCGGTAAATTTACTTTGCTATAATGGTTGAGTTGCCTCGCGCAGAACATCCCTTAGACCTTGTGCGGAAGTGGTGGAATTGGCAGACACACCATCTTGAGGGGGTGGCGCCGAGAGGCATGCGGGTTCAAGTCCCGCCTTCCGCACCATATCTTCTTGAAACGAATGGAGTTCCCGCCGGCATAGCCGGAAAATCCTGAACATGCTCATTGCTTTGATCACTACTATCCACGTCATCGTTTGTCTCATTCTGATCGTTGTCGTCCTCATTCAGAGCGGCAAAGGTGGGGACCTGGGCGCTGCCTTCAGCGGCGGCAGCCAGACCGCCTTCGGTCCGCGCGGAGCAGCCACATGGGCCTCTCGTGCCACCACGGCTGCGGCCATCATCTTCATGATCACATCGATCTCGCTGGCGGTGCTGCAATCACGCCAGGCCAAGGGCAGCTCGGTGATGGACACCATCAAAGAGACTCCCAAGACCGATCAGAAGGCCCCGCCTCCAGTGCCGGTCCCGGTGGATAAGCAGCCTGATACAACGAAGAACGCACCTGCACAGACTCCGGCACAGAAGCCCGCGCCAGTCACGCCGAAGAAGTAAATACTTAGTCTTCAGTTCTCAGTCGTCAGTCTACGGTAATCAAAAGCAAAATCATGTTGTGTGAACCTGCTTACTGAAGACTTAGTCTTCAGTTCTCAGTCGTCAGTCTACGGTAATCAAAAGCAAAATCATGTTGTGTGAACCTGCTTACTGAAGACTGAGAACTGATGACTGACGACCCTCTACATTCATCTACCCACATAACTGCGCTTCATAATTACAAAACATATATTGCTACACTACGGATATGCTCCACATCGTTACTCCAGTCGGGCCATTGCAATGCAACTGCTCCATCCTTGGGGATGAGAAGACCCATGAGTGCATCGTGGTCGATCCCGGTGCGGAGACCGATGACATCCAAGAGATCCTTAGCGAAAATCAGCTCAAGGTCACTCACATTGTGATCACGCACGCACACATCGACCACATCGGCGGAGCGATGAAGCTGCGCGCAGCCACCGGTGCTCCCATCCTGATGAACGAAGCCGACCTTGAGCAGTTCTCCATCCTGGATATGCAAGCAAAGTGGGTGGGGATGGAATCGCCCGGGAAAGTAACGCTCGACCAGCCACTGCACGACCAACAAAAGATCAAATTCGGGAACATAGAAGCCGTCTCTCTGCACACGCCCGGACACACCTCTGGCAGCAGTTGCCTCTATATTGCGTCTGAGAAGAAACTCATCGCCGGTGACACTCTCTTTGCTGGCAGCATTGGACGCACAGACCTGCCCGGCGGCGATTTCGATATGCTCATGCGTTCGCTGCACGGAACGGTCTTGTCATTACCAGACGACACCGTCGTCCTTCCGGGTCACGGCACGATGACCACCATCGGTGAAGAGCGCGAGAGCAACCCATTTCTTACGGACAATCGGTACAAACCGCGCATCCAATCATAGCGATGTGTTTCCAGTTCTCTGTTTCCAGTTTCCAGTCCATAAATAGAAAGCTATGGACATGGGCCGTGAAACACTGGAAACTAGAAACGGGAAACTAGTAACTGCCTTATGCGCATTTTCACCCGCTACATCCTGAAGGAGATCTTGCAGTACGCCGCCATCGGCGTAGCGCTGCTGACCTTTGTGGTGTTCATGCGCGACTTGGGACGCCTGCTCGAACTCATCGTGCGCAACTCCGCACCTTTGCCCAGCGTGGCTGAGATCTTCTTCTACACCCTGCCCACTGCACTCACTTTCACCGTTCCTATGGGAGTGTTGGTGGGCATTCTGCTCGGCTTGAGCCGGCTGGCGTCGGATACTGAGATCACTGCTCTACGCGCCAGTGGTGTGGGCGCGTTCTCCGTTACGGCCATTGTCGCTCTCTTTGCTGTGACAATGTGGCTGCTGGCGCTGGTCAATGGCATCTGGGTGGCGCCACGTTCTACCGCCGCACTCATTCAATTGCAGAATGACCTGATCAGTTCACAAGCCAGTGTCGCTGTTCAGCCACGCGTTTTCTATGAAGACATACCGGAAAAGATCCTTTACGTGCAGGATGTGAAATCCACCAAGAAGATCGGCGAATGGAGCCACGTCTTCCTTGCTGATATCTCTGATCCAAAATCCCCGCGCATCACCTTGGCCGAACATGCAATCGTACAGTCAGGCGCAGAAAATACCCTGGACATGCATCTCGTCAACGGCTCGCGTCATGAGGCAAACCCTAAAGATGTCAGCCAATATGACATCACTACATTCGTGGACAGCGACATTCCCATCAGCATGGCGCCGACTGATTCCACAAAAGCCGAGACGCGTCCAAGCGAAATGTCCACTGCCGAGTTGATGCAATCCATGCAAAAGGTCAATCCGGTCGACGCGCGTCCATTTGCCATCGAGTTCCACCGGCGCATCGTACTTCCCACTGCATGTCTGGTACTGGCGCTTGTTGCGGTGCCTCTGGGCATGGCGTCCAAGAAAGGCGGCAAGGCCACAGGATTCGTTCTGACCATCACTCTGGTCTTCGGATATTACCTGCTTTCACTCGCTGGACTGGCGATGGCTCGACAAGGCAGAGTACCGCCCATGGCAGGCGTGTGGCTGGCCAATGCCATCTTCTTTGTCGCAGGACTCGCCTTGCTCTATCGTGTTGACCGTTCCTCACTGGAAGTGGGTACAGTGCGTGGGCTCTTCCGTTATGTGAAAAACCTCTTCCAATCAGGATGGAAGATGGCCGATGAAGTGGTGGAACGCTCCTCCGTGCGCATGGAAGGCAGTGGATATTCGCAGTTGCGCTTCCCTGTTCTACTTGACCGCTATATGGTCCGCTCATTCCTAGGCACGTTCGTGATGGTGTTGAGCGCATTACTTGTACTGTTGCTGGTCTTCACGTTCTTTGAGCTGATCGGCGACATCATCCGTAACCGCATTCCCCTGGTTACGGTCGGGCAATACCTGATCAATGTTTCACCGTTCATGATCTACTCTGTCACGCCACTGTGCGTTCTCATCTCGGTGCTGGTCACATTCGGCGGGATGCAGAAATCCAACGAGTTGACTGCGATGATGGCCACCGGTATCAGCATCTATCGTGCAACGGTGCCGATCCTGTTGATGTCCGCTGCCATCGCTGCAGGGTTGTTCGTGATGGAGCAGACCTACCTGCCTTACGCCAACACTCGACAAGATGCATTACGTAACACCATCAAGGGCAAGCCTCCGCAGACGTTCCTGCGTCCTGACCGTAAATGGATCTTCGGCCAGCAGAACACCATTTATTACTATGAGCACTTCGATATGGACCAGGACCAATTCCTCGGCTTGACCGCGTTCCAGTTCAATCCAGCCACGTTCGCGATCACACGCCGCGTATATGCATCGCAAGTCCATTGGGAGCCGAATCTCGACAAATGGATCTTTGAAAAAGGATGGTCGCGCGAGTTCAACGCAGATTCGGTTTCAAGTTACAAACCGTTCGAGGTTGCAACATTCGCTGAGTACTCCGAGCCGCCGACGTATTTCAAAAAGGAAGTCCGTCAATCGCAGGAGATGAATTACCAGGAACTCTCGAGTTACATCGGCGACCTGCAACAGAGCGGCTTCGATGTGGTGCGGCTGCGCGTGCAACTTTATAAAAAGATCGCGTATCCGGTCATCTGTTTTGTAATGACCATCGTCGCGCTACCTTTCTCGCTCACCGCAGGACGCAAAGGCGCGCTTACCGGTATTGCTGTGGCGCTCGGCATCTTCATCGCTTACTTCATCATGGGTGGATTGTTCGAGGCCATCGGCAATGTGAATGAGTTGCCCGCAGCTTTGGCAGCGTTCGCGCCTGACCTTCTCTTCGGCCTCGCCGGCGGCTATATGTTCTTCCGTATTAGAACGTAAATAACATTTTGCACTTTGCTTACGGGAACATTCATAGATTTAAAGCGTATCTTTAGGTATGTTGCAGCGGACATTCCGCGCCATTCTCAGTGTGCGTGAGCCCATTTGGATCGCGCTCGAGAACATACGCGTACATAAGCTGCGGACGTTCCTCACCCTGCTCGGCATCATCCTCAGCGTTTCCACCCTCATCATCGTCATCTCGCTCATCGAAGGCACGAACATCTACATCCAGGACCGCGTGGCCAACATGGGTGCGAACGTGTTCCTGGTGATGCGGTATGGCGTCATCAACAACCGCAAGGATTTTATCGAAGCGACCAAGCGCACCAAGGACATCACCTACGCTGATTACGAGATCCTGCGTGACTCTATGAAGCTGCCATTACGAGTCGGCTTGGAGGTACGTCGCACTGGCATCGTGCGCTTCGGCTCTGAGAGCCTTGAAGACATGGATGTACGCGGCGTGACCTCCACCATCGGTGATATGGACGTGGAAGAGCCGGAATCAGGACGTTACATCACGGATTCCGACGATCTACACCGTTCGGATGTGACACTGATCGGCGCCGACATCAATAAACGGTTTTTCACCGGACGAGACCCTTTGGGCCAGAGCCTGTTGATCGACGGCAAGCCGTATCTCATCGTGGGCGTTGCAAAGCCCATCGGCACAGTTTTAGGCCAGAGTCAGGATAATTTCGTTTACATGCCGATCCGTACATTCATGAAAGTGTATGGAGAGAACCAGCCCGGCATGGCCATCAACATCCAATCCAGAAGCCCGGAATGGCAGGACCGTACCCAAGAGGAAGCGCGTGTGCACATGCGCTCTCTGCGGCACCAGGCTCCCGGCGATTCAGACCGCTTCGGCGTCGTCTCCGCATCCACTCTCATGGACCTCTGGCATAATCTCACCGCAGTTCTAGCGAGTGCGATGGTAGGGATCGTCTCCGTCTTCCTGGTGATCGGTGGAGTGGTCATCATGAATGTGATGCTGACCAGCGTGACCGAGCGCACGCGCGAGATCGGCATTCGCAAGTCGATGGGCGCGCGGAAACACGACATCCTCATGCAATTCATGTTCGAAGCGTCCATCATGTCGGCCATGGGCGGAGTGATCGGCGTGCTCTTTGCCGGCACGCTCAGCTCGCTGATCCACCGGTTTACCGATGTCCCCATGTTCATGCCGATGTATGCCGTTGTTCTGGCCATCACAATTTCAACGGCAGTGGGGCTGTTCTTCGGTATCTATCCGGCACGCAAAGCTGCACGGCTTGACCCCATCGAAGCCATGCGGGTGGAGACCTAGTCCATGCAGTTGCATTTTGGCGTGAATTCGCGCATGGCACTGGATACGCTCCGACAGCACAAAGTGCGTTCTCTGCTCACCGTGTTGGGTGTGGTCATCGGGATCACAACGGTGATCTCGGTTGCATCGATCCTGGTCGGAGTCGACCGCGATGTGCAGAGCACGCTCAATCAATTTGGAAGCAATACCCTATTCGTATTCAAGTTCAGTCCAGGTGTGCACTTCGGCCGCCTCTCCACAGAAGAACGCATGCGTAAGCCGCTTAGCATGGAGGATGCAGAAGCCATCAAAGAACTCTGTCCTGCGGTGCTCGATGTTTCCACCGACGTCTTCCCCCTCATCGGATCAGCAGCAGGAAACACACCGGTCACAGCGCGATACCAGGGACGTGAATCGGACGCGAAATACAATGGCACCACTCCGAATCGTGAATATGTGCAGAACAGTTATGTGGCCCGTGGACGCTTTTTCACAGAAACCGAGAATGAACATCGCGTGGACGTCGTCGTCATCGGTTATGACTTGGATAAAGCACTCTTCCCGGATGGCGACGGGCTGGGGAAATCCATCCTGGTCGGTGGACATAATTTTCAGGTTATCGGTGTATTGGAGAAGAGCAAAGCCGGTATCTTGCGCGGCGATGGGAATGATACTCAGGCGTTTGTCCCACACAATACCTATATCAAGCACTATCCCGGCGAGGTAGAGCACTTCATCGCAGCCCTGGCGGCACCGGGACAAAAAGACATCGCCGAGGACCAGGTGCGCGGCGTGCTCCGTTTGCGCCGGCACGTGCCATTCAATGCACCGGACAGCTTCGGTATCTCCAGCGCGGAACAGATCGCAGACCAATTGCGCCAGATCACTGCGAGCATAGCGTTGCTCACCATCGCCATCAGCTCGATCGGTCTGCTGGTCGGGGGCGTTGGCGTGATGAACATCATGTTGATGTCTGTCACGGAACGGACGCGCGAGATCGGTGTGCGCAAAGCGCTGGGCGCTCGCCGCCGCGACATCGCATGGCAATTCGTGACGGAAGCCATGGCATTGACCGGCAGCGGCGGCGTGATCGGTGTTTCGCTCGCCATGCTCATCAGTTTATTGATCAACAGATTAGCGCCCAGCCTGCCATCCGTCATTCCCATGTGGGCGATTGCAGTCGGGGTCTCGGTTTCCATGAGCGTTGGACTGTTCTTTGGCATTTATCCAGCCATGAAAGCTGCCAAGCTCGACCCGGTGGATGCGTTGAGATACGAGTGATCGAAGTTCATAACTCTTGAATCCAATTCCCAATATCACTTTTACATTTTGC
>Ga0207022_10353_pt1 | contig 10097 bp, 6 predicted proteins | sample Alteio_BWMinCont_46_FD_153307 | JGI IMG/M metagenome (GOLD analysis project Ga0207022, IMG submission 153307) | Enriched cells from forest soil in Barre Woods Harvard Forest LTER site, Petersham, Massachusetts, United States -... | ecosystem: Environmental > Terrestrial > Soil > Temperate forest >... | reverse complement strand
CGTGCTCGACGTGCCTTGTCAGAAAGTCCATAAGCAAACTCAAGGGAAGCCCACACGACTTGCAAAGAAGAAGGCCGCAGAGTTCCTGACGCAACTTGGACAGTCAGGCGTGGCCATTCGATCCAAGGACGGCCGGGCTGAGCCCCGCATCGCAGCGGTGAAGCCCGAGGTTTCCCTGGAGCTTCGCGCTGACGACACGCTCGTTGTTCATTCAGAACTCAGCACAGCCGACGGCGTCGTTCTCGAAAAGCCGCACAGTCTGGATCAATTGCAGGATGACGGCGGCTGGTACGTGGTCAACGACGACTTCCTGCGCGTTGAAACGTCGGATTCATTGCTCGACGACATTCTCGTTAAGGATGGGGGCAATCGCACGCTTTCCGGCGACGAAGTGCCGCGGTTCCTGAAATTGATCGAGCAGGAATCGAAGCATGTCGGTGCGGTCGAGAAGAACGAGCCCTTGAAGAGTCTGTCGATCATTTCTGACAAACCGAAAAATCACGCCAAAGTTTCGGGCGATGCAGAATCGGTCGCCGTCACTCCATTACTGGTGTATCCGGGGAAACAGGGCCGCGAATACGAAAATACAACCGCGGACTTGCAGCCGTTTGCCAAAGATGGCGGTTTTCGGCGAGTTCCCGACGGATGGATCGAGGTTACTCCAGACGCGATTGATAACTTCGACAAAGCCCGCGCCGAACTCATCAAAGAGATTGGACCGCTCGAGAACATCCGCGGCACTGACATACCGGAAGCGCTGTCTGCTCTCGTGGGGGCCACGAGAAATGATGGAACTTGGAGCAATCCGTGGGCCGTGTATTTTTCCGAGGCGGTGAAGAACGCGCACCGGGTCATTGACACTCCGGCCAAGGTCGCGTTCTCGCTCAACATCGTTGACAGCGATGTCCAGTCTTTGCTCGCCCTCGATCCAATTTACAACCACGAACGATTTCAACTTAGCCAAGCAGATGTCGAGAACGCTGCCAAAAACGGTGACGACTGGGTGCGGCGGCGGGATGCCTGGATCAAGGTCGATCGGGACAAATACAAGAAAATCGAAGCCGGCGTGCAACTTCTTAACCTGCAACGTGGTTCGAACGGTTTCACATTCCCCGCAAGCCAACGAGAACAGGTAATCGACCTGTTCTCGGTTTTAGGTTCGATGGAGCATTCCTCAGCGTATGCCGAATTCATCCTGAAGTTGGCGGATTTCGAGAAGATTGAAGATGTGCCGCTGCCTTCCAATTTACGCTCGGACATCACATTCCGCCCCTACCAGAAGCATGGCTTTAACTGGTTGGCATTTTTGCACAGGTTTGGCCTGAACGGAATCCTCGCCGACGACATGGGATTGGGCAAGACGCTACAAACGCTCGCCGTGATTCAACGGGCGAGGGCGATAACCAACTCGAAGTTCCCCTCGCTCATCATCTGCCCTACGTCGGTCGTCAACAACTGGAAGTCCGAGGTTTCGAAATTCTTTCGAGACTGCTACGTGATTGTTTACACCGGCGGCAACCGGGAAAAGAAGCTACAGCATCTGCACGAATTGATCGGTTTCGCCGACTACGGACTGGCGAGTCCACTTTTGATAACCAGCTACGACATCGCTCGTATTGACCACGAAAAACTGAACCGCATTCCCTGGCTGTACGTGGTTGTTGATGAGGGCCACAACATCAAGAACCCCGATGCTCAACGGACGAGGGCTATTAAAACAATCAACGGTCGGCACAAGTTGGCGCTGACAGGCACACCGATCCAGAACAATTTGGAGGAACTGTGGTCGTTGTTCGACTATGCGATGCCGGGCTTCCTTGGCACCCGAACTGCTTTTCGAGACTTATACGGACGAAATGGTCGGATCAATTGGGACGCTGTGCGTAACGAAAAAGCCCCGCTCAAGGAACGAATCCATCCGTTTGTAATGCGGCGGCTCAAGGAAAACGTGGCAAAGGATTTGCCGCCGAAGATCGTCGTCGATCAAAAGGTGGAACTTACTCCCAGCCAGGTGGCACTTTACAAGCAGGTGACTGACAGCCCCGAATTCAGGCGGATGGTCGAGGAAGTCGATCAGAAAGGAGTGGGGCGGTCTAAACCAGTGATTCTAGCGGCCTTCACCAGACTGCGAGCGATTTGCAACCATCCGATACTTGCCAAGAATGACCGTCAGGCCGGCGCCATCAAGTACGACGATTCCGGCAAGCTGGAATGCTTGAAGGAACTTATCGAGGAAATCATCGACGGTGAGCATCGCGCCTTGCTGTTTTCGCAAAGCACGCAGATGCTTGACATTATCGAGGACTTCTTCGAGCGCTGGCAGGTCACGACCGTCCGTCTCGATGGCGAGACGCCTCCCAACAAGAGGTCGGCTCTGGTAGACGAGTTCAATGGCAATTCAACAATCCATTGCTTTCTAATCAGCACGAGGGCAGGCGGAACCGGTCTGAATCTGACCGGAGCGGACACGGTGATTTTTTACGATCACGATTGGAATCCGGCCAACGACAGCCAGGCGCAAGACCGCGCATACCGGATTGGTCAAACGAAACCTGTCACGGTGTACCGACTGATATCGAAAGGGACGATTGAGGAGAAAATTCTGGAAAGGCAAGTTGTCAAGCAAAATATCGCCGACGAAATCATTGGAGCCGACGTAGAGGGATTCAAGGAATTGACAAAGGAAGAGCTTTTGGCATTGTTTACGCTGGATGAAGAATCGGATTGACCCGTGGCGTCAGCCGACGCAAGTCCTGTTTCCCTGCTCGATCTGCAAGGGAACTGGGCGGTACGTGGGGCTGGCTTCGATATCGTGTTCGCGACGATTCCAATGGCTGGCGAAACGTGGCCGGCTGGACTTAAGGCCGACTACAATTTGCGCCAGTGCCAAGCCAGGGCGAGACGGACCGCACGGGATGAGGGACTGCGGCACGTGTGGTACTTGAGAAGCTGAAAGAGGTAACCGATGTGCGGGCGTTACACACTGCGCGTCTCCCCGGCCGAGCTGGCGGATCTGTTCGAAATCGTGAATTCGTTCGACTGGTCGCCACGATACAACATCGCCCCGACGCAGACGGTCGCCGCCGTGCGCCCGGTCGCGGAAGGTGACGGGCGCGAACTGGCGCTCCTCAAATGGGGGCTGATTCCCTTCTGGGCCAAGGATGCCAAGATCGGGTCGAACCTCATCAACGCACGGGCTGATACTGTGGCAACAAAACCGGCATTCCGTGCGGCGCTGACACGGAAACGATGTCTGATCCCTGCAGATGGTTTCTACGAATGGAAGGCGATCCCTGGCCAGAAGACGAAGCAGCCGTATCTGATCAGCGTGCGCGACGTGCCGGCTTTTGCCTTCGCAGGGCTGTGGGAACACTGGACCAACCCGGAAGGGCAGCGCGTGGATAGCTGCACCATCATCACGACGGACGCGAATGAGCTGATGCAGCAGGTCCATTACCGAATGCCGGTGATCTTCGATCCTGCCGACTATGGCCGTTGGCTCGACCGCGATCTGCAGGACCCGGCAACCGTGACGGATCTGCTGAAACAGTTCCCGGTGGAGAGGATGCAGCTCGTCCCGGTCAGCACACTGGTCAACTCGCCACGCAACGAGAAGCCGGAGTGCGTGCAACCTCTGAAATGAAAACCGCGACCGATGGGTGGCGTCAGCCTTGGGCTTGCCGACCTTGGCAGCCGGTACCCGTCGAGAGGAGCGAATCGAGCTTTGAGTATCGCTCTTGCCGGTCAAGCCGTGAACACGAGCGATACGGTATCGCAACCATACAGAAGCGCTACTGCGGCGTCCGCTGTTCGGCAATCCCATCCCCGGCACAGCAATCAGGCGTCGTCAGGGTCGATCGCCTGCCGTCGGGTGTCGTGTTTCGACGGAGCGGGAATCTGTCATGTTCGAACGGAATGACCGCGGGGGCAGAGGCGGAGTCGTCAAAAGGTCTCCGCCGGAAAACACCGAGAGCCCCGCGGGCGTACGGTCAACGGGGCTCTCGATCACCGACACCGGGCCGGGTGGTCGGCGACTTTATTTCAGCATTTTGCAGTCGCGATGCAATAGCTGAAATCAGCTATACGAGGAAAATCTTTTAGGGCGCGTGCGTAGGGCATGGCCCATTGCGACACGATAATGGGGCTGCGTCATTTTCAGCGTGACACGCACGTGCAACCGGGTCCGGGCTGTTCCAGCTCCCGTTGCGTCGAAGCAACCCGGCCGGCCCGAACAATACCAGGCAGATTGAAATTCCGATCAGCAAGAGCATGACGATGGCCCGAAATTCCGCCAACTCGTTGCGGCGATGAATTCAAAACAAGAGGCGTCCGCCAGCGCGTAACGGCCCCGACGGACGCCTCCCTCATTCCCGGCGAGTTAAAGATGCCACACAAATCTGGCAAGTCAAAGCCTGCCGTGGAAATTTTTCCGGCGGCGGGTAGTGGGTGGCTTTGATTTCGGCGGAGCGTCTCGGATGGCGACATATGTCAAAGAGTTTGCCAGCGTGTCAAAGTTTTTGCCGATGGATAATCCAGCACCACGAAGCGGTAAATGGGCTTGATTCCATTGATTTGATATCTAGGATTCCGGTCCGATTCCAGGCCCGGTAATCGGACCAGAAAGCCCTTCGCCCACACGGCTGGGGCTTTCTGTGTTCTTGCAATTCTCACAGCTCCGTGTCGGCCTTCCCCAAGTTGAAATCCTGGCAGAGCGTCCACAAGTTCGCGTCGTCATTCGATCCGCCATTCGCCCTGGCAACTCTGTGGTCAACGTGCAGCCGGGCTCCGACGCCTTCGCTGCCATCATCCTTTGGCGAACGTCGGTAGTGCTGCACTTTGATCTCGGCGGAATGTCTGGAGTGGTGACGCAAGTGTGAGTCACTTCTTGACTGTGGCGGGGCCATAGAAATAGGCGATTATCTCGCCCATTGCTATTTCCACCCGTTCGTTGCCCAAGGATACGTATTTGCTCCGTTTGTGGCCTCTCGTGGCCTCGTGGAGCATTCCCCTGATCGGCCTGTAAACCACAACTGCGACATCCATCGGCAGCATTCCGCGAGCATAAAGGTGGACCGCAGGAACGAAACTTAGCGGGTATCCGATGAGCGCCGCCAGAATCGTCGCCGTCGCCCAGAATGCCTTGCCGGGTTTCTTACGTCGATTCACGATCCGCACCGTCAGCCAGACGCAGAACGCGGCGAATGCGATCGTTAGGGCTGGGAGGAGGATGGTCATTCCAGCCACCAAATTATGTACGATTGGACTGCGGATTGAACAGGGGCCGGCCCGTTGTCAAACAACCAGAATACCGGATAGTACATCCCGAGTCCTGCTACCGCTTTGATCGACCCTGATTCGGCCCCCCGATCTATTCGGCACCACGGGCCGAAGCCTGCCGCGTAAAGCAGCGGCATTGAAGCGATCGCGACGATAAGGGTCCACTTCGCCAATCGTTCGCGGCGATTGAAGAATCGCACGGTCAACCAGACGCATGCGCAATAGATGACGAAGCCTGTGGCCCCGACGACAGTAATGAAAACCGTTCTTTCGTCCATGCCGCGATTCTACCCGCTGTGGCGTGGGGGCTGGAAGGGCGAACTTGGCCTTTGTTTTAGGGCGTAAGCCAATCACGACCTCGTAGAATTATGTGGCTAAAGTCCAGACGCTGGCACGAATTGCGCTGGCCGCCCCTGCGGAAACGAGTCCCTCACCCCGCCACGACCTTCCGGCCCCGGCACGTCGGACACGTGCGCCTTTCCAGCAGGACCACGTACTCGCCGCGCCCCTCGCAGTCTGGGCACGTGAACAGAATCTCTGGCGGGTCCCAGACGATTGACCGCAGCAGGATGCCGCTGCCAGAGCCACCCGCGACCGCCAGCGACCTCAAATCAATCGTGGAATATCGCTTGCCCCCGATCCGACCGCCGGACCACGCGATATGGGGTCATTCTTAACCAAAACCCCGATACAGTTGCGTTCAACGCGGCGGCGCGCCCAAGATGGCCTTTCAACAATTGGGAGTGCCAACATGAGCGACGAGACTCTTGCGTTTGCCATTGAGGCCGTCATAGCGAAAATTGCAAAGTTCAGGGGCAAAGCCATCGGCGAGCAAAATACAAAGTCTTCTCTGATCGAACCGATCCTCGAAGCGCTCGGATGGGACATTCACGATGCCGACGAAGTGCACCACGAATTCAAGCCGACGCCGAAAGACAACCCAGTCGATTACGCCCTGAAACTGATGCGCAAGCCGCGGCTGTTCGTCGAAGCCAACGGGCTTGGCGAAAACCTGAGCGATCACAAATGGATCAGACAGGTCTTAGGCTATGCGGCGATGGCGGGCGTCGAATGGTGTGTCCTGACTGACGGCGATGAAATCCGGTTCTACAACGCGACGGCCCCGGTCACTGCGGAAGATAAATTGTTCTGGTCAATCCGCCTATCGCAAGTCAGCACGCATGAGGCTGCAAAAACGCTACGGATAATATCGCGGGCCAACATGGGGGAGAATCTATTGGAAGAGCTTTGGGCCGGGTTCTTTACGGATCGGGAGGTCCGCGATTCGCTTGTCGAGTTAATTGGATCGGCGGACACGAAACTTGTCGGTCTACTTCGGTCGAAAGTGCGCAGGTTATCACCGAAGCAAATTGCACATTCGATGCGCCGGCTGGAAGTGAATATCGAGCAACCCGGCGATTTTCATTGATGACTCTGATGCGCCGCCCGCCGAAGAACATGAGAAATGGCGACAGGCCGGATTCAAGGCAGCGGCGACACGGCGCAAGAATATGGCAGCGGCGCTAAAAAATCAGAAACACGCCCGCAAAACTTTGATGAACATTTCGGACATTGCAAAAGTTCTGCGCGATGCCGGACATCCCATGAGCGCCCAAGCCATTCTCAACGCGGGCAATGGCATCGGTAGTTGGAGTCATATTCACGCGCTCATCAATGCTGACATCGAAGGCAAGGGGCGAGCCTCGAAGTTCGTGAGGCATGGCGGAAAGTACGCGCTGCGTAAGTAGCCGAACGCGCGACTTGCCAGGGCTCCCTTCGTCTCTCGTCAAGTGCGCCAGGTCGTCGTGGCCTCCGGACGGAGACGCTAGACCGCCATGTAGGAATTGCGATGCCGGCGCAGACCAAAACGTGGCACTTTGGGTCCCTTTCGTCAGCAGGACCATCCAAGGCCCCGAAATGCCGTCAGGAGCGACGACTGCGGGAATCCGACGTCTGCATCTGGAACCGGGCGCCTCTATTGCGTTGCTGGAGTTGCCTGGAGATGACTGGCGTACCGCGCTGGCCCTGATGGCTGGACATTGTCCTAATCGTAGGACAAGGATCGTGGATTCTGGCGTTCCGGCCGCCGAAAGGCCGTGGAGTATCGCTTCAGAGAGGTAGCGATACCGTATTGAGGCAGGCGGAGCACAGTTCTGCGAGAGCGATACTTGGCGCGCGATTCGGTGGCCGCCGTGTACACTCTGTCGCCAGCTTCGGTGGCAACTCCGGCACTTCCGGTCGGGGCTACCGCCTGCACCTTCCGCGCCTCGGTTCCCGCCTCCGCTGGCCGGACTTGATTTACCGAGCGGGACAGAGGGCGACGCGAAACCCGCGACCGGATGTCTTCTCGTCGGGCGAGTCCCAATAGCGGTACGCCGAACGGCAACTCGCGGCCTTATAGTTATAGCAGCCGCCCCGAACCACCCGGCGCGGGAAGCCCGACCTGACTTCCGGGTCAGCACCACCAGGCGGCTTACCCATCGCGTCCCGGCACCATTCCCACACGTTTCCGTGCATATCGTGCAGCCCCCACGCATTCGCTGCGTACGAGCCCACGGTCGTTGTGCGCTTCAGTTCTGGCCCCTCCATATCTGTGCCGTATGGGTATTTGCCGTCACAGTTCGCCTCCGTCCCATTTAATTTCGTGCCGAACGAAAACGGTGTTTCTGTCCCCGCACGGCAGGCGTATTCCCATTGTGCCTCTGTTGGCAGCGTGTACTCCCAACCCGCTGACAGTCTACCCGCAAGTTGCTCCTGTTCAGTCATTTTTCGGCAGAACACCAGCGAGTCCTCGTAGCTGACATTCTCGACTGGGAAGCGACTTGTCGCCATCCCGAGGAAGTCCGCCTTTGAATGCCCGCTTGCGGAATGTCCACTTGGATTCGTTCCAATAATCCGTTCGTACTCGCCTTGTGTGACCTCGTGCTTGCGAAGCCAAAAGCCCTTCGTTAGCGTCACGCGCACCTGGAATTCAAAATCCTCGCGACCAAGCTCAGATTTCGGGCTCCCCATCGTAAACTTCCCTGGCGGACACCAGACGAGACTCAAATTCAGGCTGTTGTCGTCCCGCTCCTGGCCGATTTTTTCTCCGATGCAAGACATTTGCGCGGGTCGTCCACGGTTGGCGACTTCGCCCTTGGTTATTGCGGCGGATTCACCGCTCTTGGGTTTCAAGGTGAAAACTCCACTCCGCCACAGGCCCAATCCCGCCACCAACAGGATCCCGGCCGCCATGCCGATCCAGATTTTTGGCGGTATCACCTTCAATGCAGTTCGCAGCGAACCGCCACTGCCCGATCGCTTTGCCCCGCGTGACGGCGCCGGATCGTCGACGCAGTCCAGCATCGAGTGCATCGGATTCAGTTCGTCCTTGTTCCCATCTGCCGGTGGGTCGGCTGGAGTTTGTACGGGCGCGGGGGCGACAGCGGCCGGGCGCGGCGCGGCGAATCGCGCTGTGCCGGTCGGGATGGGTCTCACTCCCCGCTTGAAATAGGGGGTCAACGCTTGGGCGACCTCGCTTGGCTGCTGGTAGCGCTGCGCCGCATCTTTGGACATCATCCTGGCGACGATTCCTGCCGATTCAGTTGTCACGTCGGGACGCACTTCGTGCAGCAACCGTGCCGTGTCAGTTCCATGCGCGCGCAGGATCGCCAAGAGCCCCGCTTTGTCGTGAAACGGAGGATAGCCAGCGAGCAGGTGATACAACGTGCAGCCCAGGCTGTAGATGTCGGCCCGGATGTCGGCCTTCGCCGCATTGTCGATCTGTTCGGGCGCCATGTAATGCGGCGTCCCCAACATCTGTCCCGTTCCCGTTAAGCCTGCACCGATCTGGTTTTCACTGGTCGCTTTCGCCAGACCGAAGTCCAGGATTTTAATGACCTGCTTCTTTCCATCGCGAGTCAGCATCAGGTTGTGGGGCTTGATATCGCGATGCACCATCTGCCTGTCATGCGCGTGCTGCAATCCCTGCGCCGCTTGGTAGACGTAGTAGCAGGCATTCGACACTGGCAAAGGGCCGCGCGCCTGAACAAGTTCGTAAAGATCGACACCATCCACGAACTCCATCGCGAATGCCAGCAACCCATCCAATGGCGGAGAGCTGTAGGCGATGACGATATTGGAATGGTTGAGCCGCGCGGCAGCCTGCATCTCGCGCTCGAAGCGCTCCAGCGCCCCGGATTGCTGGAGCAGGGCCTCGTTTACGACCTTTAGCGCCTCCAGCCGGTACATCCGCCGATTGCGGGCCAGGTACACGACACCCATTCCGCCCCGGCTGATTTCCCGGAGGACCTCGTAATCGGGACTGCTAGCCAGCGCCACTGGAATCGGCTCGACCGCGACCGGCGCAGCAACCGCTGCAGCCCCGGCGAAGACCGGCGCAACAGGCGGCGGAAGCGTAGTCGCTGCACGAAATTGGTCGACATCACTCGGTGGTCTGCCGCTGCTGGTGTTCGCCTCCGGTCCCGCGCCCTCCACTGGTCGAGCGGCCTCTGCCGATTCGCTGAAATCGCGAATGACGGTTGCATCGGCGACCGCTTGCCGGCACTCGACGCATGTTTCAAGATGCTGCAGGATCGTCTCGGCGGCGGCGCCTTCGACCCGGCCCAGCCCGTAGGCCTTGAGCGTTTCGACGTTCAGGTGGGGATTGGCCCTCGGCATGGCGATTTCCGGGAATCCGAAAAGGTCGGCGGCAGCAGGTGATAATAGCGATTGTTGATAAAGGTTTCACGCATCCCGCGACCAGTGGGTTTGGGCCGCACAATCGCGTTCTGACACGATCCGGCGATCGAACAGGGTTCTGGGCCAGCCTGGGACTGGCC
>Ga0207022_10352_pt1 | contig 10131 bp, 12 predicted proteins | sample Alteio_BWMinCont_46_FD_153307 | JGI IMG/M metagenome (GOLD analysis project Ga0207022, IMG submission 153307) | Enriched cells from forest soil in Barre Woods Harvard Forest LTER site, Petersham, Massachusetts, United States -... | ecosystem: Environmental > Terrestrial > Soil > Temperate forest >... | reverse complement strand
CGGAGTTCCCACACAAAATATCCTAGGCCTGTCAGGCATTGAGTCACAGTTCGGACAGAATCGATTTGCTCTGGACGGAAATAATTTTTTCTCACTACACGGTGGGAGCGGAGAGCCCTTTGCCACCGGCTCTATGCGCGCGGGTGGGGGCGCGTTAATGTCTACGTTCCCGTCTTATCTTGCATCCGCTCAGTCGTTTGCTGCGCAATATGGAAGCTTTGTTCAGGGGGCAAGCGATCCGATACAATTCGCTCAGGGGCTGATACGCGCGGGTTACAACTCGGGCGTAGCCCCTCTCGGCAATTCTAATTTCGTGCCTGATACGGCGAGCGTAATCCAAATGACGCAAAGGAGAATGGAATGCCCTTAAGCTTGCATGCCATTAGTGCGATGATCGTCCTAATCAGTGAAACGCTTCCAACACCCTCGCCACCGCCGAAGGTATTTATACCAACGTCGATAGCTCTTGAGGTTGCTCAAAGAGTAGCTCGGGATCAGGGATACGCAATCTCAGACACATCGGAGTATTATTTTGATCTTATGACCACGAAGCAGGGGCAACCGGTGCAACCAGGCTATGTGACCGTGGGATTTTATGGAAACAATAATCCGCTAAACCAGCTATCAATCAATCAAACTACGGGCCAAGTTATAGACAGCATAAGATGTGTGATCTTCGAATACCCTGATCTGAAGAGTTTTCAGCAGATGCTACAGAAAGAGACTGGGATAAAGCCTCTATCCAAGAATGAAATAATGGAAAATATCGGTTGCGACACGTTAAAGAGTCTCAACGTGCCAGCTGCCCCCTCCCAGTCGAAACATTAGGACAGAGCAGCGATGCCGCATTGATCGAGCCGGGCAAGCCCTGGGAGAATGGCAGCTGCGAGAGCTTCAACGGCAAGCTCCGTGACGAGTGCCTGAGTCTCGAATGGTTCCGGTCGCGGGCTGAGGCAAAGGTCGTGATCGAGAGTTGGCGCAAGCACTACAACGAGGTTCGACCGCACTCGAGCCTCGACTACCTGACACCGGCCGAGTTCGTGGCCAAACAGAACGCAGCATCCGAGCAAGCAACGGGCCGGGACGCTGCGGTGTGTGGGGCCTTCGCGCCCCGGCCCGTTGCACCACCGTCCCAGCAGGGACATAACCAGAACCAAGGGGCCGCTCTCTCAAGTTAAATCTGGTCCGAAGAAACAGGGCAGGTCACACCCACACCTACGCCGCGGCTAATTCCCTGAACCAGTACCCCACCGTCGGCGGGACGACCTATACCTACGACACCAACGGCAACCTGACCGGAGACGGCGTGTACACCTACAAGTATGATCCGCAGAACCGGATGGTGTCGACGACCAAGTCCGGCACCACCATCACCTATGCCTACGACCCCATCGGCCGTCGCTTGGCGAAGACCGTCAATGGCGTGACCGCGAACTATCTCTCGGTCGGCAGCCAGGAGATCGCCGAGTATGATGGATCGAGCAACCTGGTGCGGCGGTATGTGTACGGCCCGGGCATCGATGAACCGGTGGCGCGGGTCGAGGTCGCCGGAACTCATTACTATCATCACACCGACACCCTGGGCTCGGTGATTGCCCTCACGGACAGCACTGACACGGTGACCGAGAAACATCCCCACACCATGTACGGCACGGGCGACACCACGGCGGGCTCGGCTTACCAGTTCACCGGCAGGCGCATCGATAACGCCAGCGGCGATACCAGTCTCTATTATCACCGCAATCGCATGTACTCGCCCACCATCGGCCGGTTTCTCTCAGCCGATCCCATCGGCACCGGAGGCGGGCTCAACATCTATGCGTATGTGGGGAACGATCCGCTCAACAATACGGATCCGTTTGGGCTGTACTACGATTCAAATGGCATAGAGACCATTGACGTGACAGCGCAACGGGACAATCCTTGCCCGAATTTCGCATTCGTATGTGTTTACGGCATAGACCTGATCTCAGAATTGATCGACAGCATTCCTTCGCTGAATTTCATATCAGGCTTGATAACGCCTGCGGCGGCCGCTCAGCCTGCGAGTCAGCCGCAAAGTACATTCCAGAAGATGTTCCTGCCAAAAGACGCTCAGAATTGCACCGGAATGGACAAACAGTTTTATGCGCCTCCTCAATTCAACCTAAGCCAGGTTGCCGCGGCGGGAAAGGCTGGAGGTCCGCTAAATCTTGCGGCCATGAATCGCGCGGTCGGACACTTTGGAACCTTCGACTATCAACGTGTAGGAAATCTGGCAAGCTTCACCTTCTATTCTGGCTACACGCCCGTCTCTAACATTGATGTTGGCGCGTACCTATTTGGGGCTGGGTTCAGCGAATCTCAAGCGGGAGCTATATCGAATGTTTTTGCTGACTTATTTTCCAATAACGCAGGCGATCCCAACCAACAGATTTATAGAAATCTAGGCTACGAGATTGCTGCTGGGAAAGGGAGCTATTCATGTTCAGCGATTCCTCAATAATTTCTAGGTTTGGGCTGAAGCAGCGAACGAATATAATTCTACTCGTCATAAATGTGGCAGGTGCTTTTCTATATGTGTGGCGGGCGTCGTTTAGTTGGGCAATCCCAGAGGAGAAAGGATTAAATTCCATTACGGGAGAGCCGTTCATTTGGGCTGTTGCCGTTCTACCGGTCTTCGCCGTCGCACTTCTTATGAATATATCCTGGGGAGTGATCATACTCAGGCGGCGACGGTGGGCCAGCGGTCGCCTCTGGCTATTTACAGCGACGATTTGGCTTGTTGCGATAGCTATAGATTTTGCACACCACTGAAGCGGAGGTGTGACTATATGCAAAGTCGGTATTTGCCCCGTAGTAAGGTACGATCTGTCCCTTCCGTTTACGCCATCCGTTTGTATTAGTGATGGAGTCCACCGAGGTGCTGGCATTTAACCTATACGCCCAACGCCCTGAACCAGTACCCCACCGTCGGCGGGACGACCTATACCTACGACACCAACGGCAACCTGACCGGAGACGGCGTGTACACCTACAAGTATGATCCGCAGAACCGGATGGTGTCGACGACCAAGTCCGGCACCACCATCACCTATTGTCCCTTCCATTTACGCCATCCGCTTATATTCGTGATGGAGTCCGCCGAGGTGTGGGCACTTAATCAATGCGCCCTGTCGTTGAATAGGTCGATGGCTTGGTGAATCTTTAACCAGAGATAAGTGCGTTCGTGCTCGATTGTAGTAACGAGCATACGACTTCAGCGTTCGGCTGAGATGCGACTCGCCAAAGATGATCGTGTGATCCAGACATTCTCTGCGGATAGAGCCGATGATTCGTTCGACGTATCCGTTTTGCCACGGCGACCTGGGTGCGGTTGGGTGGTCGCGAATGCCCATGGCATCCAGTTGTTTTCTGAACGTCTCGCCATAGCAGGCATCGCGGTCACGGATAAGGTACGTCGGCGCCTGATCCCACGGAAATGCCTCGACGACCTGTTGAGCGATCCACGCGGCAGTTGGATGGAACGTGGCGTTTGTCCAGACAAGCTCCCGGCGCTTCAAGTGAACAAAGGCAATGCCATAGAGAAGCTTGAAGCCAATCGTGGGGACCACGAATAAATCGACCGCCGCCATCGCATCTTTGTGATTGGCGATGAAGGTCTTCCATGTCTGACCGCGCGGCCGATCATGCCGGCGCAGGTACTTGCTGACTGTGGACTGAGCGATCTGGAGCCCTAACTTCAGCAGCTCGCCGTGAATACGGGGAGCACCCCATAACGGATTCTCCGCGGCCATGCGCAAAATTAGGCTTCGGAGCTCGCGATGGATCGGCGGACGTCCGCCAGCCGAGGCAGTCTTCCATCGCCAGAATGCACGAAAACTCAGCCGATGCCATCGCAGCAGGGTCTCGGGCTTGACGATGATAATAGAGTCGCGAATGGCGGGCACCATCCGGGACAGCCAGACCAGGATAGAACGGTCCATTCCGGTCAGCCTAAGCCGACCGTGATACTTCCTTTGTAAAACCAAGACTTGATGGCGAAGGAGCAGGTTCTCGGCCGCAAGCCGACGCTGAGACTTGAAGACCGACAAAATGGCAAGAAACAGGGTTTGTATATAATCACTCATCCCTGTCCGACTTACCCGTGATCCATCCATGATTCAAGTGGGGTGAGGTTTACGGAAGGTAAACTACCGCTAAACAGCTAACGTTCAATAGCTAGCATCCAAAATGGTAACGTCACTTCGCCCGTGAGTCTGATGATAACGCTCCGCACAAGCCTGCTGCGCGGTCCATCTGCGGCAGAAACTTTGATGGAAAACGCGCGTCCGAGCAGATCGTCTTGACCGGCGGCGACAGCGAAAGCAGCCTGCTGGTTGGTTTTAGATTTGCGATCTCGCATGATCGCTTCCACATCGGCTTTCGACAGGGTTGGATCGGCAAGCAGGACCTCCGGCGCGGCGATAGATTGATCGATCTGAGCGCGTTGAGAATAGACGGTCACATATCCTCTCACTTGATCCATTAACGTGCGGGTCATTCCCGGGACGCCGATAAGTTCGTCGACACTCTCGAATGGCGCATTTCGAGGACCGCGAGGTCCGGCACTCCCGATCCCCGCCTGTGTACCACCGGTACGTCCTCGCCACATAACAACGGCGTCGCCGAGGGCGGAGGCTTCGCCGGGTGCAACCCCCAGGACCTGAAAGAGCCCACTGAGAAAGTCCTTGCTTGTCATATTAAGGTCGATCTTTCCGGTCTCGTCCTGAATTGAGATTGTCATCGCCCTATTGTCAAATGAGATTCCATGTTCGGTCCCGTCGGTCGGCAAACGGTTGTCGTGCCCGGCCTGAATAAGTGCGAGAACTGCCAGATTAATGCAGGCATCCGCCGCGGCTTGGTCCTGTAGACGTCCACTAAGCTGTTGAATGAGACTTGCGTCACTCCGAGTGGTCGCGATCAAAGAGACCGCAATGAGGGAAAGCGCTATCGTCACCCACAGAACAGCTAAAAGGGCGAAGCCGTGTTCACCCGTGTTCACGGCGGCACTGCTCCCTTTGCACTTGTCTTCTTAAGAATTGCGGCCAATCCACTGAGTTTGCCACGCAACTCATTGGTGACAGCCAAAGCGTCACCCTCATTTCGAACGACCCGCGGCGTCAGCAAGACGATGAGCTCTGTTCGACTCTTCATATTGTCATCGGTTTTAAACAGATAACCCAAGACCGGGATTCCCTGCAGGAACGGAATGCCTCCTTTACTCCTGGTATCGCTATCGCGAATGAGGCCACCCAAGGCGACGGTTTGTCCGTCCTGAATCGCGATTGTGCTGCTAATCCTTCGTTGGGCTATGGTTGGGGAGTCGATTGAGGAGGTTGTCGTGGCGTCGACATCACTCACCTCTTGCGAAATATCCATCAGTACCAGGCCGCCTTCGTTAACTCGCGGAGTTACTTTAAGAATTACACCGGTGTCCACAAATGAAATGCTGTTGACAATTGGTGCGCCAGGCGAAGATGTGCTAATTGCCGACTGTGTCGCTACGGGGACTTGGTCCCCGACTTGAAGTGACGCTGTCTGATTATTGAGGACCATCAACTCTGGCGAAGATAAGACTTTGACGGTTGTGAGGTTTTCAAGCGCGTTTAGCGCCACGTTGACGTTTGATGAATTGGTAAAGAAATAAGAGAATCCAGGAAGTTCGGGGCCGACGGTGCCGGCACTATTATCGGCGGAAGTGAACTGGCTTTGCCCTGAGCGGAAGAACCACTGCACCCCAAACCGAAGTTCCTTGGTCAAGGTCACCTCGACGATCATAGCCTCGATCATGACCTGCAATGGGACAATATCCAGTTTTCGGAGTGCGGCCTGGACAAGCTCATATTCGGAAGAGGTTGCAAGAATGAGTAGTGAATTCGTCGTCCCGTCCGCGGTAATCCGCATTTTATTATTACTGCCGGTTGTTCCTGATGAATCAGCTCCACCGGTGACGGACTCTGGAGAGCCGGCGGGATTTGGCGGTCCGCTTTGATTTTGGGTATTCGCTGCTACGGAAAAGCCGCCTGCTCCGGTTCCCATCCCTGAACTGAAGCCGCCTCCGGCTCCCGCATTTCCTGAAGCGGACTGGTTGCCGCTGCTCGCAACCGAAGATGTTGCGATGCCGAATGCCTTACCGAGAACCGCACCCAGATCGGCGGCGCGACCATTCTGGACATAATAAACATAGAGACGACGCTCTGTCGTCTCGTTGCCGTGATCGAGTCGTTCAACCCAGGTTTTAATTTGTTCAAGGTATTTAGGTTGGGACGAGATAGCGAGTACGGCATTCATCCGTTGGATTGGAACCAACCGAACAAGCCCCGCCATGGGATTGTCGGGTCCGTCCACGATGGTCTTTAAGTCCTCTACCAATTGCCGAGCATCAACAACGTGAGCCGTATAGAGAGCAAAAGACATTCCCGAGAGCCAGTCAACATCGAAGGTCTCGACGTTTTCACGAACCATTTCTAGTTCAAGCTCGTTGCCGGCGACGATCAGGATATTGCGCGCCTGATCCACCTCCACGATTGTTCCCAGAGGAACTAACGGTTCGATAACGCGTCGGATCTCAGCCGGTGTCACGTATTTCAACTGGATGATTTCAGTGCCGTAACCTGAGCCGACGCCGGAAGTGCGCAGCCCCTGACGTCCGGCGTTGGCGAGCGGAAGAATTTTGTAAATGCCGTTCTCATTGGTCAGCGCGAAACCGCTGATCCGCAGGGCGGTTTGGAAAGCAGGCAGAACTGAATTTTTCTCCAGCGGTTGATTCGTTTGCATTGTGATCGTTCCTTGAACCGCCGGATCAATCACGTAGTTGAAGCTGAAAAGATCACCCAATACAGATTTGGCGACATCTTTAATGTCTGCGTTGACGAAATTTAAAGTGACGTCGCCCGCGGCATTCGTGGCAGCTGATGATTTTGCGATTTTGAAAGGAGTGATAAGGGGTATCTTCGCGGGAAATATGCCCTCGTGATTATTGCTTGTATCCGAAAGATCGGTGTTGGTTCGATTGGACGGAGTCAGCGCGAGTCCTTCGCCACTCATTCGCGGTCCTTGCGGCGTGGTTATGGCAGCTAATGGCACTTCATCCTCGTGCTGAGCTTGCTTATTGCTTGCGCAGGCTGTCAGAAGGCCAACCGCGACGAAAGGTATCGCCGGAAAGCATCGCCAGTATATCGATTTAGGTTTCATGGGGTGCCCGTTTTCAGTTCGCCGGGTTGAGGAAGGGAGGACGATTTTCCGCGGATAAGAATCTCCAGAATCCGCTGCTGACCGTCCGCCGTGAAGGTAAGTTTACGCGACGTGATGTTGACGAGCGTCCAACCCTCAAGTGTTTGACCAATATTGAGCCGAACCGGCGCTCCACCCCCGTCACCTTTCAGCACCGCAGATGATTTTGCGGGGCTTGCGACGATGCCTACGATTGTGTAGCGGTCAAGCGCAGCTGTTTGACTGGCTTGCTGAGTGGTAGTCTGGACAATTGGTATGGGACGTCGTGTTGCAAGGAAGAGGGGGCGGGCAGTTACTTCATTAAAATGTTCCTCGGGTGGGAACATAACTGGGGCTATAGCTGGTGCCGTACTTAACAGCGCCTGGCTCTGCTTTATTTTGATGGTGGGCATGAAAGGTCGGGCGCCTTGCCATAGAATAGAAAGGACGACCATGACGCAGCAGCCAACCAACAACCGCGGCAAAGTCAAACGTCTGAGCCAGACACTGTTCATGATGGACTTCGCGTAAAAGCATTTACATTAAAGTGCACCGACAGAATATCTTTGGGCGGATTAGCGCTCGCCAGTTGCTCGTTGGCCCGGACGATAAGGCCGCCGATCAGGAATGCCGGTTGATGTGATTCGAGAACGTAAAGTGTGTGCCCCAGTTGGACCGTGTCGCACTCTACGTCCACTCCCACAGATATGCGTTGGAACCCCTGATCACTGACTGCGTTTAACGGCTGCATCGATCTAACTCGTCCGCCGGCACTTTCGATAATCTGCTTGACCTCGCTTTGAAGAGTTGCCGTTGCGAGAGTTGAATTGGCGGCTTCCATAATGTCAGTGCGTTGCTGTTGAGCCTGTTCGAGCACACTGAGCCGCTTTTCCAGCTGTGGCTTCTCAGATGCCGCAGTCTTAAGGCGCGTCAGCAATTGGACGAGTTGATTCTCTTGATCCGAGGCATCAAGGTACAAGCTGACCACCGGCTGGATAAGTGACACCCATACGAGGAGGATGGCCAGGAGCAGCAGGCCTACCGCCAGTCCGCGCTGCAGCCGGGGGCTTAATGACTTGATCATTTGGAGGGCGAGCGCAAGGCGACTGCGAGGTCGAAACGTTCGAAACCCGGCCGATCAGCGGGGATAACGGGTGCGCGGAAGCGTATATCCTTAAATAGGTCGGACTTTTCGAGTAGCGGCACCAGATCGGCAGCCGAAGGCGTTTGACCAATTAGAAAGAATTCCTGATCACTCTGCTCAAATCCCGTTAGCCACACAGTATCGGGCAGAATCCGTGACAGTTCCGCCAGGAGAGCGACGGCGGCGGGCGCATTTCTCTTTTCCATGAGAACAAGGTTCGCTTGCTCTTTGACGTTAATTTGAGTTCTAAGTTTGTCAGCTACGTCTGCCGTTTTTCGTGCCTCGACTACGGCTTCGGTCAAACTTGTCACGGTTCGACCCTGATGCCATAGGATTATAGTGACGTTGGCAATGATCAGGCTGGCCAAGATAAGGACCAGGGCTGCATATCTGCTTTGCCGAATCCAACTCCATAAAGGCAGCCGTTTTGATCGGAACAGATTAAGCCGGTTTGAGTTATCGTCAGGGGAATCGACCAAGACGGCAGAGACATTTAGGTTGATTTTCACACACATGCCTATAACGGGATCGACTACGGCACGTTTCGCTAATGCAAGTTGGACAGTTATGCGGCCGGCGGCCACGTCTCGTGCTGTTACTTCCATATCGAAGTAAACCTGTGACGGTGTGAATGGGCTCTGCCGATCCAGATCGATCTCGATAATCCGTCTGAGGTCGTGCTCTGCAGCAAGCGGCAGAATGAACGACTTTTTCCAGACGTATTCGGGCGCCAAGTGTATTATCGCGTGATTGTCAAAATTATCGAGATCAGCCGAGGCTGAGAGGAGAGTTGATTGAAGTAGCGCTTCATCACTGCTGGCCTCGAGAACCGTATTTATTGTTGTTCGCTCTCCTCGAATTGCGCCGATTCGAATACCGCCACTGCCGAGATCTATGAAGAGTTGGGAACGATCTGACGTAAAAATTCGCTGGCAGGAGCGAGGCAAACTATCGGTCAGTTCGGCTTTCCACCATTGCCAAAAATCGTTCAGCGTGTGCCGAATTGCCGTTAGAGATATGGGGGTTGATAGGGCAACCATCTATCGCCCCATGCATCCATGCGAGACTGAATCGTAGACACAGCTCGTATCGACATCCACTCGGGGATGAATGACAAGCTCCGGCCATAGGCTCCGATCGGTATCTTTAAAGAGGAGCTTGAGGCGGATGAGTTGGGGAAGTGTGCGTGCGTTACGCCATTGAGGTCGCCAATAGCTGATACCTTTTCCATTATCCGCGCCGTAGTATGAAAACTCTATTTTCTTGATACCGCCGAGGAGGAGGTTTACCGCGGTCGGGTAACTTCCCACAACAAAGTCAGACTGCCAAACAAGTCTTAGGTGACCATCGTTGGTCAGACTAAGCCCGAAAGTTTGATTGCTCGCAGGAGAGATGGGTTCAGGAGGGATGCTAACAAACGTAAGCTGGTCACTGCCCCCGTCAAATTTGATGTGGCCCTCTTGCCCACCGTCTCGCTGCCATACCGGATATATCGCTGTAAGCTGCTGTCGAAGGAATTGCTGGGTCGCGCTAATTGTTTCGTGTTGATTTGCAGTTGACGTCGTCCGCTCCCAGAGCTTGAGAGCAAATGTAAGTCCTCCAGACAGTAACCCTATCAGGAACGATAAGATGGTGATGGCGATAAGTAGCTCCAGCAGTGTAAATCCTGCCTCACCAGAGTGAAGTGTTTCGGCGAGAATGGGGGCGTTTCTAATCACGGCGGATCAGACGCACGGATTTCAGCGTATAGACAT
>Ga0207022_10312_pt2 | contig 10144 bp, 13 predicted proteins | sample Alteio_BWMinCont_46_FD_153307 | JGI IMG/M metagenome (GOLD analysis project Ga0207022, IMG submission 153307) | Enriched cells from forest soil in Barre Woods Harvard Forest LTER site, Petersham, Massachusetts, United States -... | ecosystem: Environmental > Terrestrial > Soil > Temperate forest >... | reverse complement strand
TGTGCAATGGCCGGCCTTCCCTTGATTCGAGATCACGGCCAGACACCCGTATGGAGAGGGGACCCAGTTTTTGCAAGGACCTGATGCTCTACGCCAACGGCGTTTAATTGGCGATCGGCGTTCGACGGGACGATGTCTAGCCCGAAACGGAAACAACGCTGATATCATAATCGGGCATAATTGTAGTGCAGGCGTCTCGCCTGCCCGCCAGCAGGCGAGACGCCTGCACCACAAATCAGGACGCCACCGAAAATAACGACCTTCCTTGCCTTCCAGGTTCCGCCAGGTATAATTGCGCTTCGCCGAGAGGCAATATGAAGGCCTTCTGCGATAGCGGCAGTCGCTGAAGTCGTCGGAAAACTAGCAAAAAAGCAACCTGGCTGGTCTCAATGAGACGTACGCCGGGGGGCTCGTTTAACAGTAAGCCGACGTGAGGGAACACTTCCAGGTGTTTCCCCCACGTCGGCTTTTTTTTCGTCCCCGCCCCAGAGGGCGCGAAAGGGAGCGATCATGAACCGAATTGTCGCGAAGATTTCCTTATTGGCCGCGGTGGCGATACTGTTCGCGGGGTCGCTGCCTGCTGGCGAATCGGCCGATTCCGGTCAACTTGTCCGCGATCTCAGCTCGGGAAAACCTGGCGCTCGCGCGAATGCCGCCGCAGAATTGGCGCGAATGGGGCCAAGTGCGGCCGTCGCGGTTCCCAGTCTCGTCGACGCCCTCCGTGACGAGTCGATCGCCGTGCGATTGGAAGTACTGCTGGCACTCGAACATATCGGGCCTGCGGCACGATCGACAGTCCCCGCATTAATCGTGATCCTGCAAAGCAAGGAAGATCGGTTGCATTTGGGCGCGGTGCATGCACTCGGCGCCATCGGCCACGATTCGCTCGACGCTGCCGGGCGTTTGTCCGAATTCCTGGCTGCGACCGACGAGCGGATCTCGGTAGCAGCCGCATTTGCGCTGGCCCGCATACTGCCGGGGGATGCGGAGGAATTGAAACCCGCAATCAAGATTCTTGTGAAAGCCGCAGAAAGCAAGCACCGCGCAATTCGCGAGGAGGCGACGCGCGGCTTGATGCTGGCGGGACCTGCCGCCGCGCCGCAATTGGGCGAGCTCGTTGGTCATTTCGAAGAGAACCCAAATTCGGCGGTGGCCGCGGCCGGCGTGCTGCGACATCTGGGGCCGGCTGCCGAGTCGGCGCTGCCGGCGCTGATTCAAGCGTTGTCATCCCGCCACGATCTCGTCGCATCGACGGCCGCGGATGCGGTGGGAGCAATCGGTCCCAAGGCCAAAGCGGCCTTGCCCGGTTTGATGAAACTGCTGCACAGCGACCACCCGCTGCTGCGCACCCACTCAGCTCATAATCTGGGCCGTCTGGGGACGGAAGCAAAATCTGCGGTCGGCGAGCTGACGAGCGCTCTTAGAGATAAAGATTTCAATGTGCGCCGCGAGGCGGCCCAGGCACTCGGAGAGATTGGGCCCCCGGCGAAACCCGCAGTGACCGAGCTCGTCAGGGCTCTCGAAGATAGCTCTCATCCGGTCGTTCTGGCGGCAGCGCACGCGCTGGCACGGATCGGGCCCGAGGCCGTCCCCCCTTTGACGGCGCTGATCAAGGACAAACGAAAGGCGCGCTGGGGGGTTGTGATTCTGGCCGAGCTCGGCGAAGGGGCCGCTCCAGCCGTCGAAGCACTTCGAGGCGCCCTGGCCACTGCCGACGAGGACCTCGCGCGGGAAATCATTCACGCGCTGGGTCAGATCGGTCCCGCGGCAACAGAGTCGGCCCCCGATCTGATCGAGATTCTCGCGGATAAAGACAGTAAACTCCGCGTTTCTGCGGCTTTTGCATTAGGCAACATTCGCTCTGCCCAGGCCGTTCCCATATTGAAAGAACTGATTCTGGACAAGGACGAAAAAGATCCCAAGCTCCCGCTCGTCGCCGCCGGGGCGCTGGTGTTGATCGAGAATCCCGAGGGCGAGCACGTCAAGATTGCCCTGCCCAAGCTCGTCGAGGCGCTGAAGGACAAATCCGACTCGATTCGACGAGAAGCTGCAGCCGCGTTGCGACAGATCGGCGTTGCGGCCGCGCCGGCAATCCCGGCACTGGTTCAAGGTTTGAACGACCCCAATCCGGCGATTTGCATCGACTATCTGTGGGCCTTGACCGCCATTTCTCCGGCAGACGATTCTTCGACGCTGATCCACGAGATTATCACACTGCTGAGCGCTTCTCAGGCACAGGTGAGGTATACGGCCTGTTATGCCGCTGGTTCACTGGGAAGGGGGGCCGGCGAGGCAATTCCGATCCTGGAAGCCAATCTGCAGGATCACGACACATTTCTGCAAGTGGCTTCCGCCTGGGCCCTCGTGCGGATCAGCCCCAAGAAACCTCAAGTCGCAGAAGAGTGCATCGACCCGTTAATCCGCGGCCTGACCGTGTCCGATGCGCGAGTTCGTGCCGAAGCAGCCACGTCGCTGGGCCTGCTCGGCCCCCTGGCACAACGCGCGGCTTCGGCACTGGCGGAAATCCGAAACGACCCGGATGAATCGGTGCGCAGCGCCGCAGCCAAAGCTTTGCAAAGGATCCAGCACGCGTCCAGTAATGACCCACAACAGCAACGTCGGTAGCACGACGATTGCCGGCGGCATCGCCTGTCACTCGGCGAGCCGCGTTTGTCGAATAATCCATGTCCGCAATCTAAGTCCCCAATGTACGAAGGACATCATGCAACGCACGACCCGCAGCCTCTTTGCCGCGATTCCCCTGCTGATCGCCGGCACAATCTACTTGTCGCCCCACGATGTTGTTGCTCAAGCGAAAACAGCCCAACCCGCCGCTGTCCCGCCTCGCGGAGCCGGGGCGCAGGGCGCCGCCGGCCGGAATCAAGGTCAGGCCGCGGCGGTCCCCAACAACACCTCCTTGAACCAGCTTGAGCACACGCCTGGCGCAAACATTCCCCTCGGAAGTCCGGGATCTGGAAACTTCAACAGTGTTCCGTGGTTTTTGCCGTTCGGGGGCTATGGCGGGTATGGATATGTTGGATCGGGGTTCGGCCCTTATGGATATGGTTTCAATACGGGATATTCCGGGGCCCCATCGACCTATGGAAATTATGGTGCGGGGAGCGCCGGCTTCGGCTACGACAATCTTGCCGGCAGCGGGTTATATGTCAATGAAACAATTCCCGCTGCGACGGGCAACATCGCGAACGGCTCGACGAATATTCCAGAACAACAGCGCCAGGTACTCGAAAATGCGAAGACGGCGAATAGCCTGTACTATCAATTCCGCGAAAACAATCGCGCGTTCCGGGCCCGACAAATTGCACGGGAACGCGGCTCGCCCGAATCGGCTGCGAAAGCGGCGCTCGACAACCTGCCCCGCTCGCTCGGCGCCGATGAATTGGACCAGGCCACCGGAAAGATAGTCTGGCCGGCTCCGCTCTCGAACGCCGAATACGCTCCAATGCGGACCGCAATCGAAGAGCAGTTCCGCGTGCGATCGAAGAACGATTCAGCCGAAAGCACGAGGATCATTAAACAAAATGTTCAGGACATGGTCGACTTGTTGAGAATCCAAATCGAAGACATGCCCGCCGCCGAATTCTTGACCGCCCGAAAGTTCCTGGATAGTCTTGATTACGCCACGCACAAGGCAGTGCCCCGATAAATGCGTTTCGAGCTCGTTTCTCGCAAGAAATCCTCCGATACGCCGAGACGGCTTCCGAGGCACGAGCGCACGACGTGGTCCGGTCACCGTAGGCCGACCTTCCAGGTCGGCCGAGATGAGTTGACGCTGTGGAATGCCGAAATCCGGAGGGCGTAGGCCGACCTGGAAGGTCGGCCTACGCCCGCTTGGCACATCCCTCGCAAACCGTATCCCGCGCTCCCCGGCACGCAAAGACCAGTCAGCACTTGCCGTCCCTGGCTCGGCTTGATAAGATTGCAGCGAAAGCGGAGCGGATTCAGAAGGTCGCTCTGCTGAAGCGATGAGTTGAAGTCGTCGGAAAACTACATAAAGAGCAACTCGGCTGGTCTTATGGGGACCTGGGCCGGGGGGCTCGTTGATGAGTAAGCCGACGCGGAGAAACACTTCCCAGTGTTCCTCCGCGTCGGCTTTTTTTGTTTTTAAGGGCGTGCCAGGGTCGTTTGGGAACGGTGCACAAATGGTCTCAAGACGACCATTCGGGTGCCAACAGGTTCGATCGCCATTCGAATTCAACAGTCGACAACCACATTCGTTTCCACTTGTAAAGGATTGAATCATGGGGAAATGTGCCTTTCGCACCACCGAAATTTCTCAATCCGAGATCATGGTTCGCAATTTGCAAGCTGCTGGTTTCTCGGACGAAGAGATTCACTACGAAATGTCCGGGTACGGATCTGTGCAGATGGTCGACCGTCTGCTCGGCTCTGAACAACCAGACGAAACGCGCCAAAGAGATCTTTGAGCGTGCTGGTGCGAAGGATATCACGCCGGCAGGGGAAGTGGCCGTGCCGGCCGGCGGCCGTGTCTGAACGGCCAACGAGATCATGAAGAACGGCGCTTATAGGATGAAACTCACGAAAAAACGGCGAAGCAGTCACCAGGACAACTCCAGCGAGCGGTGCATTCTGTGTTGCCTCTCATCGCGTCACGCGTGCGGGTGATGCTGTTGCACCGCTGCTCGAGTCGTCCGCCTCCATTGTCATCTTAAGTTCAGGAGCACAAATGGAAATTCTCGCACACACTGACTTGGTCCTGGCGGCAATTGGTTATTCCCTGGTGTATCTCCTCGCCGGAGGAGGCCTGTTCGGGGCGGTCGTCATTTTTATCATCGCGAAGATGCTCGGCAGGTGACGTCGCCGGACGAAAGTCTGCGGCGTTTTTCAGATCTGACATTTCTCAAGGAATCGCACAATGATCAATCAACAGGTTCTGCAAGGCAATTGGAACGAAATCAAAGGGAAGCTCCGCAGCAAATGGGGACAATTGACGAATGACGATGTCAAAAGTTTCGACGGCAACATCGATCTACTGCTGGGACTGATTCAGAAAAAAACGGGTGAGGGTCGCGAATCGGTCGAACGGTTCCTCAACGAGGTCACGGCGAACGGGTCGTCCGCCGTGGCGCAGACCGCCGAAGCCGTCCGCGAATTTGCCAATCAGGCCGGGGCCAAGATTCAGGATGGCGCCAGACACGCCGCCGAGGCGGTCCAGGACGGCTATGAGTCATTGAGTCATGGCTACGAAGAGGCGGAAGAGATGGTTCGCCGCCGTCCGGGGGAATCTGCCGCCGTCTGCTTCGGCGCGGGGGTCCTCACCGGTCTGGTCGTGGCGCTGCTGATTCACCGCAAGTAATCCGCTCGCGGATTTCAACATTTCAGAGGAAAAAAATCATGGTTGCGCCAAGAATGCAGTCTTCAGCTCCGCGGCAGAAATCAGGTGAGTCGTGCTCGATGGAGTGGGTGGAGGAACATGCTCTCACTTCGGTTACGGTGCTGTTCGGGCTGGGGGTCGCGGTGGGACTGCTGCTGGGACACACGATCGCCGAGTCGACCGGCCGTAAAATGTTTCACGAAGATACGCTGACCGAAAAGCTGACCGGCCAGATTCGAGAGATCGTGAAGAGTACTCTTCCGCAGGGACTATCCCGGCATTTTTCGTGAGCGCTGCACTCTTGGGTGCCCGGCAAATCATGGCTTCCGCGTCGACCGAGATCGCTGAAATTCAGCAACAAATGCATCAAGTCCGCAAGCGCGCGGGCGTCGACGTTCACGACCTCGTCGAGAATGCACGGGCCTTGACGGATTGGCGACGCTACTGGCGACGTCATCCGTGGGCCTGGTGCGGCGCCGCCGCGGTCCTGGGATATTGTCTTGTGCCGTCGCGCCGTTTCGAAGATTCCGACTCCCAAAGACTCGCAGACCTGTTGCAAGCTTCGAGAGGGAAGTCCCCGGCGCCGCGTCGCAACCCCATCATCTCAGAGTTGGCCGGAATGGCGCTGGGAATTTTGATGCAGCAAGGCAAACAGCTTGTGGCGCAACATGTCGCCAGAGTCTTTGAGTCGCGCAATGCAAATCAGGTTCCGCCGCACAGCACCAGCCGGAGTGACCAGGATCGCTCATGAACACTCGCATCAAGGAATTCGTGTCACTCCCGAAATCGGCTGCGGCGGATGGCGACCCGACCCATCGGCCGAGACGCGATCCGGGTGGTTCCTTCGAGTCAGTCACTGAATGGGCTGGGCAACATCCTGTGGTGTGCCTTGCTGCCGCGGTCGTTTTCGGAGGAGCAGTCGCATGGATCGTCAAACGCCGATGAACGCCAACGGAACGGACGAACCGAGTGCACGGGCGGCGGCCCATAGCGCTGCCGACCTGTGGCATCATATCCTCATTCTGGGCGAGCTGCAGATGCGCATGCTCGCCGTCGAACTTGGTGAAGGAATACGGCAGGCGAGAACTGCCTGTATCGTGCTGGTTATCGGATGTGTGGTGGCAGTGGCCTGTGTCCCCGTCGTCCTGGCGTGTCTGGCTCTCGTTCTGGCGGAAACCATGGCGCTCTCGCTCGCTGGCGCGTTCGCCATTGCATCGCTGCTGGCGGTTTCAATCTCGTGCGTTCTGATCGCCGTGGGCTGGCGTCAATTGAGGAAAAATGCTGTCGGCATCCCGCGATCGCGCGAAGAAATGAGGGTCAATTGGAGATGGCTGAAGGACATTTCGCGGGGACAACACACATCGATACGACGTTCTCACGTACCGGCGAACGGTCGAGTTTAATTAAGTTCATTCAAGGAGAATTGCGAATATGGAAACTGCATCAAACGTCGGTCATCGAGACGGCAACGCACTCGGCGCGAGCACGCGTCCCCCGGACGAGATGAAAATCGTCGACGATCTCGTCGTGTATTTTAAAAAATACGCGAAGGAGCGCCCGCAGACGCTCGCCCTGGCATGTCTGGGCCTGGGATTTGTTCTGGGCTGGAAGCTCAAGCCCTGGTAATGCCGGAATGTTGTTCGACTCAAAGGCCGAATATGAAAACTTGTATACGCATCATGAAAAGGGGCACGGATCACGTCGAGCTCCAGGTCGATAGCGAAACCGCGGCCGATTTAGTCGCGGACGAAGCCCACAAGCAGGATATCAAGCCTGTCATCGGTCAGCGCCTGGGGTGGGAAGGCACCGATACGCATTACGTCGTCCTGCATGGCGTCGCCGCCGACATGATCGCGTTCATCGAGAAGAACCCGAAATTCAACGTCATCTCCGGCTGATGGCCGTGCAGGCGCCAAGACGTGGGGGAACACTTCAGGGCGTTTCCCCACGTCGGAGGTCGTGGCGAACGGCCTGCGTTCGTTCTCTTGAGAGGAATTCGATTATGGCTGCGAATGCCGACCTGACCACCGTTGAAATGCCGCCAGCGCAGATGCTGGACGAGTTGCAACGGCGCTCATCCCTGTGCGTGCGCAGTTTCGGGCTGACCGACCGCGGCAAGGTCCGCGATACGAACGAGGATCAGTTCCTGATCGCCGTGTTAGTCAAAGCTTTGCAGGTTCAGTGGACGAGCCTCCCACAGCCGAAGATCCAGCGCGGCAACGACAGGAGCCACCTGTTTGTGGTAGCCGACGGCATGGGGGGGCGGGCCGGCGGCGACACGGCCAGCGCTCTGGCGATCGACTCGGTCGAATCGTTCGTCCTGGATTCCCTGAAATGGTTCGCACACTGCACGGGAGACGAGCAAGACCAGGTGCTGGCTGATTTCCAGAGATCGCTGAGCGAGGCCAGCTTCCGCGTTCAGACCGAGGCGGCAAAACATCGCGAACTGCGCGGCATGGGAACCACGCTGACCCTGGCGTACAGCCTGAACGACGAGTTGTTCGTGGCCCACGCGGGCGACAGCCGCTGCTACCTGTGCCGCAACGGCTCGCTGTACCGGCTGACTCGCGACCATACCGTGGTGGAAGAAATGGTCCGCCACGGCGAACTTTCGGCCGACGAGGCCAAACGGCACCACTGGCGGCACAAAATCACCAACGCCCTGGGCGAAGGGTTTCCGGAGATTGAAGTCGAGGTGCACAAGCTGCAACTGGAAGCCGGCGACCTCGTCCTGCTCTGCTCCGACGGGCTCACGGAAATGCTGTCCGACGAGAAAATCTCGCAGGTCCTTCGGGCCGAAACCGATCCCGAACGGGCGTGCCGGCAGCTCGTGGCCAGCGCCAACGAGGAAGGAGGCAAGGACAACATCACGGTGGTGCTGGCTCATTTCGACGACGCGAGGCAATCAAACAAGGATTTAACAGGAGCAAACAGAGATTACAGAGGGAGGGCAGATTGAACATCTTGACGCGCCCCCCCTTCCTAAGTTTTGAAGTTGCGCGTTTTCGGCTGGTACGTGCGACGCGCAATTTGACCTCTGCCGCCTCATGCGGCAGGTGAAAAAGATTCCGTTGCTAGACCCGCTCCAAGGGGAAAGCCAGGCCCCTGCCACCTTGCGTGGCCGGTGAATCAGATTCTTCAGCCTTCCGGAATTGAAGACCGTGTCCAATTTATCCACTGGATCGCCGCTGAATCTCATTCACCTGCCGGACGAGCCGGCAGGGGTCTTGCCGAGTAAACGTAACGATTCTAGCCAAAGAATCTCGCTCACCTGCCGCACGAGGCGGCAGGGGTCAATTGCAAAACGTGTAGTGGACTCCCGACGAAAACGCGCAATTTCAAAAATTTCTAAGGGGGGGAAATAACGAGACTGTAGCAACATTTGTGGGCTTTTCGGCGCGCGAGCAATCCACGAACTGCGTGATTAACCGCGTTTCATTTATCCTGACCCGACAGTCGTCGTCAGACAGGCTGAGGGGTAGATTCCCAGAGGTTCATTTTTTTGCCCTCAGATTTTTTTGCCTTAATCCTCACGTGGGGCGGATTTCCGAACCTGCCCGTCAAAGAAGTCGGAGTGCAAAAGACCGCTGAAAAACGACTGTGCGCATGGACGGAACGAACGGAATGGCAAAAAAATCAAATGGCAAAAAAATGAGACTGTAGCAACGAGAACCGCACAAAACGATCGTCCTCTCACTTCGAAGCCCACAATCGTTGCTACAGTCTCGAAATAACCCGAGTTTGCGCCTCGCGAACAAGGCCTGCCTGAAGGCGAACCTCTCATTCAACACCGCGAGGCGCATAATGGACGCCTTCCCGGTGAGCCGACTCAATCGACGTCGTCATCCCAGTCGCCCCTCACGATTTCCACGCGGTCCGACAATGGATCGCCCCCAGACACCGGCATCAGGAAATGATGGCCCTGGGGCCCAAGTCGCGAATTCAACGTGCCGACGATTTGCCGGCAGCGGGCCGGGTCGTCATTCGGACCGGCGATGAAGAACGGCTTGCCGTTTTTCCCGAAAACGAACTCTTCGCTGCATGCCGAACCGTCGATGCTGCCGAAGATCAATCTGGCTTGCTGGTAATCTTCGTGCGGGCCGAAGCCCAGGTTGCGTGCGTATTCCACGGCGCTTTCCACAAGTTTGCGTGCGCACTCGGGCTTCAGTTTTACGATCTTGAAGTTACGCGATAATTTTCCGGCCAACGACTCGACGTCGGAACGCGGTCGAATGTTCCACATCGCATTCTTGACACCCAGGCAATACATATCCACCAGGAACGCGGCGAATGCGAGCTGACCATGATTGACCTCGCGACTGAGCAGCACCTGCCCGATCCCCTCTTTCCACAGCGATTCGCTCGCCAGCGAATGCAGCACGGGCGCGGCGGCGGCAAGTCGAAAACGCAGGTGCACATCGGTCGGATTCTGTCGCACAAAATCCTCTCTCTGCGACCTCCGCTTGGCCGTTTTGCGTTCGAGTTTTTTCTGCCGCTTGCGTGGATCGAGGACCATGTTTACCCTCCGTGATTTGAGAAATTGTGACCGACAATTGTTCCGACCGCACGGCGGTCGCGGCGGTCGCTAATATATTCGCCCGGTGGCATGTCATGCCAGTCATTCGTCGGTCGGCAACATATTCTCGTTCTCACGCCCCCGGGACTCGGATGGATTTCGATTGTTCGATCGCCTCCCGCGCGCGTCACCCGCCAGCACTCATCTCGCGGAGCCGGCTTTGCCTAAAAAAGGTGTCTGGAACCCTAGCAATAGTGTGCAACCGCGTGCCC
>Ga0207022_10349_pt1 | contig 10199 bp, 9 predicted proteins | sample Alteio_BWMinCont_46_FD_153307 | JGI IMG/M metagenome (GOLD analysis project Ga0207022, IMG submission 153307) | Enriched cells from forest soil in Barre Woods Harvard Forest LTER site, Petersham, Massachusetts, United States -... | ecosystem: Environmental > Terrestrial > Soil > Temperate forest >... | reverse complement strand
TTGTGATTCAAACGATTCGTCGTCTTCACACGGGTCGAATACACTCGCCAGTTATCTCGTCGGCTCAAATAGAAAAGGGAACGGGTGCACCATGTTGCGTCATTTCTGCGGGGCCGTGCTTCTGGTTCTGGCGCTTGGCGTCGTCTCGGCTCAAGACGCGGTCCAGCCGCCGAAGGCCAAGGCCGAACCACCAAAAGGCAAAGCGGAAGCGAAAGCGCCCAAGCTTGGACTGCTGATCAATGATCCGAAGGCGTTTCAAGGATACACGGTGCTGGCCACGCAGACTTCCGGGGTCACCTATCTCATCGACATGCAAGGCAAGGTCGTGCGGAAATGGGAGGCCAAAAGCAATCCAGCGCTATGCGCTTATCTCCTCGAAAACGGCAACCTGTTGCGCCCCTGCTCGCTCAACGGCGAAGAAATGGCCTTCCGAGGCGGCCCCGGCGCTGGTGGTCGCGTTCAGGAATTTACCTGGGACGGCGAGCTGATCTGGGACTTCAAGCTCTATAACGAAAAACAGCTTCCTCACCACGACATCACCAGGCTGCCCAACGGCCATGTGCTGATGATCGTCTGGGACAAGAAAACGTCCAAGGAAGCCCTCGCCGCCGGCCGTCGGCCGGAGCTGGTGGGCGACAGCCACCTGCTGCCCGACTCCCTGATCGAGATCAAGCCGACCGGCAAAACCACCGCCCAGGTCGTGTGGGAATGGCATCTCTGGGACCATCTCGTCCAGGAACATGATAAAACCAAGGCGAATTACGGTAAAGTCGCCGAGCATCCCGAGCTGGTCAACGTCAACTACGGCGAAGATGTGATCGCCCCGGTCCTCGCCCAGAAGGGCGGCGCGGACAAGCTCAAGTCCATCGGCTACGTCGGCAGCACCACCACCGGCAAGCGGCCGCCGCGCGTCAACGCCGATTGGACGCACTTCAACTGCGTCGCTTACAATCCCGACCTCGATCAAATCGCGGTGAGCGTCCATTCGTTCAGTGAATTCTGGATCATCGATCACAGCACCACGACCGCCGAGGCCGCCGGCCACAGCGGCGGTCGCAGCGGCAAGGGCGGCGATCTCCTCTACCGCTGGGGAAACCCGCGCGCTTACGGCGCCGGTACCAAGGCTGATCAACGGCTGTTCGCTCAGCATAATGCCCACTGGATTCCACGCGGCCTCCCGGGCGAGGGACATCTGCTGGTGTTCAACAACGGCAACGGCCGGCCGGGCGGCAATCATTCTTCAGTGGACGAGCTTGTGCTCCCCGCTGATGCTGAAGGGCGCTACGATCACAAGCCGGGGGCTGCTTACGGCCCTGATGCACCAATCTGGAGCTACGCGGCGCCCAAGAAATCGGATTTCTATTCATTCTTTATTTCCGGCGCCCAGCGACTTCCCAATGGCAACACGCTCATTTGCTCGGGAGCGAACGGCACCGTTTTCGAGGTAACGCCGGACAAGGACATCGTTTGGAAATACGTCAACCCGGTCAAGGGCGGGCCGGGACCGGGCGGAAGGCCTGGTGGACCGGGAGGACCTGGAGGGCCCGGTGGGTTTGGTGGCCCGCCTCAGCCTGGGCAAATCCTGCCCTCCTTCATCCAGGGCCTGTTGAACTTGACGGCCGATCAGAAGAAACAACTGGAGGCGTTCCAAAAAGAGGCCAGCGCCAGGCTCGACAAGCTGCTCACGGACGAGCAGAAGAAAGAGCTGAAAGAAATGCGGCCGGGCTTCGGCGCCGGCGGTTCCGGCAGCCCGCCTCAGCCGGGGCAGATCCTGTCGCCATCCCAGCAGGCCAGCCTGAAGCTGACGCCCGAAGCAAAGAAGCAACTGCAAGATTTGCAGAAGGAGGCCGACGCCAAACTCGACAAGCTGCTCACGGCCGACCAGAAGAAGCAGTTCAAGGACATGCGGGCGGGGCCCGGTCGTGGCGGCCCGGGCGGATTTGGACCCGGTGGGCCGGCTAATTTCGGTCCGGGCGGCGGCAGCGCCCTCTTTCGCGCTTATCGGTATGCGCCCAGCTACGCGGGGCTGGTCGGCAAGGATCTGAAGCCTGGGAAGACGATCGAAGAACTCCAGCCCAAGCAAGCGAAAGGAAAGTGATTTAACCGCTCCGTCCCGATGCAGCCCGCGATGAATTGGCACCGCCTCTTTGGCCTGATCCTTAGCGATTTTTTCGCCGGCTCTCCGTACCTGGTGGAGTTGGAGAAGGACCTGGCATTGCGGAAGCAGCTTCTGGACGTTGTGGTGTTGCGGCGCGGTCCGGGACGCTTTGCCAGCCGGCTGCCGGACGGCTTCGACAATCTGGCGGCGCACAATTTGATCACCTTCAAGTCGCATCAGGAGACGCTGGATGACTGGGCTCTCAAGGAGTTGACCGGGCACTATGTCAACTATCGTAAGCAATGCCGGGCCGAGCAACAGCGGGCGCTGTTGCCTGAGCAGGATTTTCGGCTATATGCTGTATGTAGCCGCTATCCGCACAACCTGGCGAACGACGTGACTCTGGAACCGGTTCAAGCCGGGGTCTATGAGTGCCAGCGTGGCACGGATGTCATTCGCATTGTCATCGCGGGGCAGGTGCCAAGGGAAGAGCACAACGCGCTGTTGCACCTGTTTAGTGCCTCGCCGACTCATGTCGGTTTTGGCGCTAGCCATTATGAGCAGCACTCCCAGGAAACGAGTTCTCTGCTCAACGATTTGTTCGCCGGCTATCAGCGAGAGGGGATTGCCATGTCATACACGCTAGCGGACTATCGCCGCGACCGCATCAAGGTATTGCTCCGGGACTTGACGCCCGAAGAGCGGCGTGAAGCGCTTCAGGGTCTGACGCCCGAAGAACGGCGTGAAGCGCTTCAGGGTCTGACGCCCGAAGAACTTCGTCAAGCGCTCGAAGGACTATCGGTGAAGGAGCGGCTCATCGGCTTGTCACCGGAGGAAGTGACCAAATTCTTGAACAAGCAGAAATCACAGCGCTCTTCCGGCAAGCGCAAACCTGGCCGCGGAGGCTGAGCAGACGCCTTTTGAACTCATGCCGTTCGCGGAACTTGATGGAAATACCTTCGATGCACAAGCTGCCCTGGCTGCTACTTCTGACTCTTCTATTCGTGTTGCTCGCGCCGAGTACTGCCCAGGCCTACATCGGACCTGGCGCCGGTTTCGCCCTGGCGGGCTCATTTTTCGCCGTCTTCACCGCCTTTTGCTCGGCGGTACTGATGTTGATTACCTGGCCGATTCGGCTGGTGTGGCGGACCCTGTTTGGCTGGCGGGCGCTGCGGCGCAGCCGGGTCAAGCGCGTGGTGATCCTGGGGCTGGACGGCCTGGACTACGGCCTAACGCAGAAACTGCTTTCCGAAGGCCAGCTACCTCATCTTGAGGCACTGCGCAAGCAAGGGTGTTTCAAATCACTGGGCAGCACGCTACCGCCGATCTCCCCAGTGGCGTGGTCGTCCTTCCAGACTGGCGTCAATCCCGGCAAGCATAACATCTTCGACTTCCTCATCCCGGATCCGCGCACCTATGAGCCGAAATTGAGTTCCGTGGAGATCCGGCCGCCGCGGCGCATGCTCCGGCTAGGAAAGTATCGCTTTCCGCTCGGCAAGGCAGACGTGCGCCTGCTGCGCAAGAGCCAGCCGTTCTGGAGCGTCTTGAGCAGGTACGGAATTTTCAATTGCATCATCCGCGTCCCCATTACTTTTCCGCCGGAGAAGCTGCGCGGCGTCCAGCTCTCGGCGATGTGCGTCCCCGATCTGCGCGGCACCCAGGGCACGTTTTCTCACTACACCACTCGCTCGAGGCAGGAGGGTGAGAAAACCGGCGGCGAAGTCCATACCGTGGCAAGAGTCGGCAACACGATTCGCGCGAATCTCATCGGCCCGCAACATCCGCTCCGCGCCGATTTGGGTTCTCTCGAGCTGCCATTCCTCGTCACCATCAACAGCGACCGTGCGACGCTCAAGATCGGCGGCGTCAAACACGAGCTTCGTAAGCAGGAATATACCGACTGGATCCAGGTCTGCTTCCGTGTCGCACCGGGCATCAAGGTGCATGGGGTTTGTAAATTCCTGCTGCTCAATACAGAGCCCGAATTTGAACTCTATGTAACCCCGGTGAACATCGACCCAGAGCATCCGGCGATGCCGATCGGCTATCCCGCCGTGTATCCCCTCTATCTGGCGAAGCGGCAGGGCTCTTTCGCGACCCTCGGCCTGGCCGAGGACACGTGGGGCCTTAACGAGCAGGTCCTCGACGACGACCACTTCCTCCAGCAATGCCTCGATTTCGATACGGAGCGCGAGGCGATGTTCTTCGACGGCCTCGACAAGGTGCAGCGCGGCGTCTGCGTGTGCGTCTTCGACGGCACCGACCGCATGCAGCATATGTTCTGGCGCTATCTCGATCCGGACCATCCCGCGCGGCCCAAGGAAGTGCCGATCAAACATCGCCACGTGATTGAGGACCTTTATCGGCGCATGGATGATCTGGTAGGCCGGACAATGGCCCGGTGCCAGGGCAAGGACACGCTGCTCCTCGTGCTCTCCGATCACGGCTTCAACACCTTTCGCCGCGGCATCGACCTGAACCGCTGGCTCGAGGAAAACGGTTACCTGAAGGTCGACGACGCCCGTCGTCACGACCAGTATCTCGCCGGAGTGGATTGGTCGCAGACGCGCGCCTTTGCCATCGGCCTGACCGGCATTTTTCTCAATATCAAGGACAAGTACGCCCAGGGCATTGTGACTCCGGGAGACGAGGCAGACGCTCTCCGCGAGGAAATTGCCCAGCGCCTGGCGGCCGTGATCGACCCCGAAACCGGCACAAAGGCAATCAAGCACGTTTACCAGGCGCCGAAGGTTTATCGCGGTCCGTACAAGGAGCAGGCGCCGGATTTGATCGTCGGTTATGAGCGTGGCTATCGCGTCTCCTGGGAAGCCGCCGTCGGCCGCACGACGCGGCAGCTCTTTCACGCCAACACGAAAGCCTGGAGCGGCGATCACTGCGTCGATCCTTCCGTGGTGCCCGGCGTATTGTTCGCGAACCGCCCCGTGGAAACCGAGAACCCGCGCCTGCTGGACATCGGCCCCACCGTTCTCGACCTGTTCGGCGTACCAGTGCCCGACTACATGGACGGCAAACCGCTGGTCGTAGGAGACAGCCTTGGGCAGGGAAAGGACCTCAGCCTCGGAGAGGCGAAAGTCGATAGCCAGGTGGCGTAAGCCCCTGGATGCGAGATGAGATCTCTTTGTTAGAGCCCTGGAAGGGCGACAGTGCTTTCCGTCTGCGTCTACTTGCCGCCCCGCCGGGGCTTAGAAATACAGTCGTCGAGAATACAACGCCATGGCTGAACAAAAAAAGGGCAAGACTAATCGCAGAGTATTCCTCAAGCGCTCGGCCATTGCCGCGGCCGGCGCCGCCGCGGCCATCGGGGCCGGCTCCTTCTGGCTAGGCAGCCGTGCGCGCGTCTCGCGCAGCCTCGGCAAGAAAGTGATCGTCATCGGCATCGACGGCATGGACCCCCGGCTATCGGAAACCATGATGAAGGCCGGCCAGCTTCCCAACCTGGCCAAACTTCGCGCCACGGGCGGCTTCAGCGATCTCGGCACCAGCATTCCTCCGCAAAGTCCCGTCGCCTGGGCGAACTTCATCAACGGCGCCGGGCCCGGCTCCCACGGTATCTTCGACTTCATTCACCGGCACCCGCACGAACAATGCGCACCGTTTTTCTCGGCCGCCGAAACTGTCCCCGGTGAAGGTTTCTGGGAAATGGGCGAATACAAAATACCCCGGCCCTTCTCTCACAAAGCGGCGGCCACTCTGCTCCGTCGCCAGGGCGTGCCGTTCTGGGACTATCTGGACCAGGCTGGCATCCCCTCCACCTTTTATGATCTACCCTCCAACTATCCGCCCAGCCCCTCGCAGCACGGCCACCACCGCTGCATCTCCGGCATGGGCACGCCCGACATGCTGGGCACCTATGGCACCTACCAGCATTTCGCCGAGGACGCTCCGCCGGAGGGCATGGAAGAAGGGGGCGGCAAACGTTTCAAGCTATCCTTTGAGGCGGAAACCGCCGAAGCCCAGCTGATCGGACCGGAAAACGGGCTTCTAAAGAATCCCCAACCCGTAGCCGTCGACTTTCTCGTTCATCGCGACCGACAAGCGAACGCGGCGGTGATCGAGTTGCAGGGTCACAAGATCCTGCTGAAGGCCGGTCAATGGAGCGGTTGGACAAAGCTCAATTTCGAGCTCATCAAATCCTGGTTGGTGCCGAAGTTGCTGGTGCCGAGTAAGGATGTCAGCGGCATTTGCCGTTTCTATCTGCAAGAAGTCGCGCCCAACTTCCGCCTCTATGTCACGCCCATCAACATCGACCCGAGCGCTCCCGCCGTGAAGCTGTCCGAGCCGGAGTCTTTCGTCAAGGACGTGTCAAAGCAACGGGGACTCTTCTACACCACCGGCTTTCAAGAAGACAACAAGGCCCGTTTCAACGGCGTGTTTGCCGACGATGAATTTCTCAGGCAGGCTAACATGGTCCTCGAGGAACGCTTGGCGCTCTTCGACTACGCCGTCGATAACTATGACGACGGCCTGTTGTTCTTCTATTTTTCCAGCAGCGATCTCCAATCGCACATGTTTTGGTGGAACTCGGACGAGAAACATCCGATCCGGTCCACTCCCGAGGCCCAGAAATACTTTGGACACATCAAACGGCTCTACCAGAAACTCGACGCGGTCATAGGCGATATCGCCGATCGCTACGGCAGCCGGGCGACCATTATCGTCATGAGCGACCATGGCTTCGCCAACTTCGGCCGCCAATTCAACCTCAATTCCTGGCTGCGCGAGAACGGGTACCTCTTCCCGAAGGACTGCAAGTCGATCATGCAAGACATCGACTGGTCGCAAACCGCCGCCTATGGATTGGGGATCAATGGGCTGTATTTGAACTTGAAGGGACGCGAGCGCGACGGCATTATTGAACCCGGTGAGCAGCAGGAGGCGCTCTTGACGGAGCTGACCGACAAGCTCGAAGCGGTCGTCGACGAGGGTCACAAGGTCATCCGCAGCGTTTACCGCGCCGACAAGGTCTATTCCGGCAATGCCACCGCTCTGGCGCCCGACCTGATTGTCGGCTATAGCCGCGGTTATCGCGCTTCGTGGGACACCTGTATGGGCGATCTCACGGAAGAAGTGCTCCTTGATAATGACAAGGCCTGGAGCGCCGATCATTGTGCCGACGCCCTGGAGGTGCCCGGCGTGCTTTTCAGCAACCGCAAGATCCGTGGCGCGACGCCCCGGCTCGTGGATCTGGCGCCGTCCATTCTGGCTGAGTTCGGCTTGACGGCGCCGCCATCGATGAGCGGCACAAACATTTTCTCTACGTAGGTGTGGCGGCAAGTTTCCAGCTTGTCGAGAGACCCGGCAAGTTAAAAACTTGTCGCCACAAAAGGACGGACACATGACGAAAATCAAAATCGACTCCAGTCTCTACGACCGCGCCAAGCAAGCCGCGACGGTTGCCGGTTACAGCAGCGTCGAGGAATTTGTCGCGCACTGCATCGAGAACGAGCTGCGAAAACTCAAGGTTGACGAAGCCGAGGGCCGCGTGGCCGACCAGCTTCGCGGGTTAGGATACATCGAGTGAGCGCCGGACTTGCACAGGTCGTGGCCTGGCTGAACGCCGTGGCCAACGCGTTGGGAAAAGTGGCCCTGGCCCCGCTTGCCATGGGGCCGGGTTGGCTCTCCGCCACGGGCGTGGCCGTGGCGAGCGGATTCGTCATGCTGCTCGTCTTCAAGCACACCTCGCATCAACGAGCCATCAAGAGAGTCCGGGACGGCATCAAGGCCGATTTGCTGACGCTCAAACTTTTCAAGGACAGCGCCTGGGTGGCGCTGCGGGCGCAGGGACACATCCTTATTGGGGCATGCTGGTTGTTGCTCCTCGCCATGGTTCCCATGTCGGTCATGATCATACCGGCGCTGTTGCTTATGGGCCAGTTGTCGCTATGGTACGATGCGCGGCCTCTGAGTGTCGGGGAGGAGACTGTCATAACCTTGAAGCTCAACGGCCCTGCCGACTCTCCCTGGCCTGAGGTGTATCTGGCGCCGACCGAGGCAGCCGAGATCATGATCGGGCCGGTCCGCGTGCAAAGCAAGCGCGAGATCTGCTGGAACATCAAGGCACTTCAGAGCGGTTATCACCGCCTGGTCTTTCATGTGGACGGCCAGCCCATCGATAAGGAACTGGCGATCGGTAATGGCTTCATGCGGGTCAGCCGTCTACGCCCGCCACGGGACTCGTGGGATGCTCTCTGGCACCCTGGGGAGAATCCTTTTACGCCCGCAGCGCCGGTCCAGTCGATCGCGATCGATTATCCGGAGCGGTCGTCGTGGACGAGTGGCACGTTTTGGTGGGCGATCTACTGGTTGGTGGCATCCATGGTGGCGGCTTTTGCCTTCCGCCGGCCGTTGAACGTGAACCTTTAAGCTCACCGCCGCGCTGTTCAGCCGCTTCGTAGGGCGGGTTCTTAACCTGCCAATGCGGCAAGGCAGGTTGAAAACCTGCCCTACAAAGAGCAGACATAAGAAGGACGGATAACCATGCACTCTGCAATCATCGTCGTTTCCGGCCTGCCGCGCTCGGGCACCTCGCTCATGATGCAGATGCTGGAGAACGGTGGCGTGGCGGTGGTCACGGATAATATTCGCACCGCCGACACCGACAACCCCCGCGGCTACTACGAATTCGAGAAGGTCAAACGACTGAAGCAGAACGCCTCCTGGCTGCCCGAAACGCGGGGCAAGGCTTTCAAAATGGTGTCCCAGCTTCTATATGATCTGCCGACAAGCGAGCGTTACCGGATCATCTTCATGGAACGCGACACGGATGAGATGCTGCGCTCGCAGGACAAGATGCTCCAGCGCCTAAATCGCCCTGCCGCCCCGCATGAAGAAATGAAGCGTTACTATGCCGTGCACCTGGAACGGCTGCACGCCTGGCTCGGGCAGCAGCCCAACATTGATATCCTGCGCGTCAACTACAACGACCTCATCAAACGGCCCGAAGTCAACGCCGAACACATCCGTGAGTTTCTCGGCGGCAAGGCGGACGTCGAAGCGATGGCAAGGACGGTCGATCCGTCCCTGTATAGAAACCGGCGAACGGTTGCCGAGGGCGCCAATGATTGAGTTTTGCAGAGCCGGGCGGGTGGGCAGTCCCGCCCGGTTGTGCTCGGCCTAGTCCTTGTCCGTAAGTTTCTCGAAGCGCTCGTTCTTATCCAGGGCTTCAACCTTGATGGCCATTTCCTTGTCGCCCTTCTTGGTCGTCACCCGGATTTTCTGACCTGGTTTCAGGTCTTCGAGCTTGCATTCCTTGCCGTCGCACGTCACGCGGGCGTTGTCGGCCAGCTTGTGCGTGTGCTCGATGGCTTCCTGGCCATCCTTGGCCTTGGCTTTCATGATCAGCTTGTCGCCAGCGACGCTGACGACGGTGCCTTCATGCGTCTCGCCCTTTGCAGGCGACTTGTCGTCGGGCTTTCCGGCGCGCACGGGGGCGCCCACGAACAGGACCAGGGCCAGCGCGGCCACAAAAAGCGGCAGTGCTCGGTACACCATAATGCAATTCCTTTCCCGGCAAGAACCGTTACGGCGCGGAAGACCCAGCGCCTTCCGCAGCAACCTGCCAAGCGGAGCATTTCGTGCGCCGTTCTGGCGCAAAGGATGCCGTTCGCCGTCCAGCAGCCATAGCTGCTGCGCTTCCTCATTCTGCGGTCGAAGAACTTTACTGGGCAGCGACGTGCGCAAGAAAGAGGTAACCGGGCCTGCCGAGAAGAGCGGGCCGGCAAGCTTCACAAGAACGCCGACGAAGGCGCCTGTTTTGGCACGAAGGTTGCTCAAGGGTAGATAGGTAAATGGAACGCTGACATGGAGCAACTGCTCGAGTTTCTGGAACGCCGGCCCGAATGGCTTCGCAGTCTCGTCTGGGACGCGATCATCACGTTTCTGCGAGACGATGAGGGGCTCGACGACGAAGGGGACTGACGCCGCCGCGTTCCTCAGCGATCCGGTGCTGGCGATTTCGCTACCAGCCCCAGCGATTGCTCTATCAGAATCTCACCGGTCATCTCTCCCAGCGAAGTACGCGAGACGTACTCGTAGCGCGGGAAGCTATTGAAATCAACCTTGGTCAAGATATATCCGAACG
>Ga0207022_10348_pt1 | contig 10232 bp, 11 predicted proteins | sample Alteio_BWMinCont_46_FD_153307 | JGI IMG/M metagenome (GOLD analysis project Ga0207022, IMG submission 153307) | Enriched cells from forest soil in Barre Woods Harvard Forest LTER site, Petersham, Massachusetts, United States -... | ecosystem: Environmental > Terrestrial > Soil > Temperate forest >... | reverse complement strand
GCCGAAGCGTTCCATTTGAACTCGCCGGTAGCAGTCGTTCTCGTCTGGGCCGCATAAGTAATATCCACGCTCGAGTTTGCGATTAAAATCGTATAGACACGCATTGAAGTCGAACAGGCAGCCATGCGTTTCCGGGTGGGCGTCGACATGCGTGTACGCGCCAAGAAGGCCGCAGATGATCAAATGAAGGAACGCATGGCGCTGTAGATCAAAGTTGAAGCGTTCTGCGAGGATGCGCCATGAAAGAAATTGCAGTGAGATGACGCCATTGCACGGGGTTGGCTCATCGTACCGGGACCCGGCCATGAAAAGATTAGTCAAGTGGGCCTCGTGCGCGTCGAGGCGTCCATCAAAGAAAGCGACTAACAGGTCCGACTCTTGGGCTCCGAGCTGTGCCTTTCGTTTAGCCAAGTGCAGGAGAATCGGCCGGAAATCTGATGCGACGGCGCGAAGTGGGCTCACCGGATTGTCGTCCGGCGGCAACGTATGAAAAGTGAAATCGCCTTGGCACGCGTTGGCACGAGAGAGGAGTTGTGAGAAGACGATCTCGTTCTCACGATGAGGAATAATCAACACACGGGGCATCGGAGTCGCCTTCGTCCACGAGCCGCATTGAGTTCCTTGTGGGCAGTTGCTGTTTTAGATGGATTCCGTCGATAACTTGGGTCTCGGTTATTGGAACCGTGGCGGGACCCGCAGTCAAGCATTCGGCTCCGGATCCGCAGGTACGCGAACGAGCGCTCTGGTCTCCGACCGGTGTTTTATTCGAGACCTGAACTGCGAATTGCAGCGGTGAGAATGTCGATTTCAAACCTTGGAAATCAGGATCTGAGGAGCGCGTCGGGGGTGCACGACTTGAACACTGAACGCCGCAACGCCCGGTCGACAGGGGCCGTCCGATGCCGTACGAACAACGGGCAGTCGATTTCGAGCGGAATCGGGTTTTGGCGGCCTGGCCGTGTCTCTCACCGGGGGCATGGCCGTTTCTCGGCTGGCGAATCACCGACCCGTGCACCGGCCGCCTCCCCATCCTCACCGCCGCGCTTCATATGAAAAAGATGAGGATCGAGGATGGAGGATCGAAGATCGTACGTTCCGGTGAGCCGCGACCATCAGAGAGCGGTTTTCACTGAAAGGCGAACGGACGGATCATCCAGTTGCCGGCAAAATCCACGTCTTTTGCCGCGATGCCGGGGAGACCGATTTTCGACCGTTTACTGTCGCTGTCGCTGTCGTAACTTACGTAGACGCCCTTGGTTCTGCCGGCACGGAAGTCGAGTGCGAGCCAGGCGTTCTTGGGAAACTCGATCGGCTTGTCGAATTTGATCGCAACCCAGCGCTCCTCTCCGCGTTCAAATATCGAATAGGGGGCCATCTCGACGGCAATGATTTTCTCCATTTCCTCATTGAGAACGTAGATCAGAAACTTCTCGTCCGGCGGCGCGGGCGCTCCGTAGCGCGAGCCATGCACTTCGATGCCGGCCAGCAGCCGGGAACCGTCCGGCAATTCGAGCTGGATCATCTCTCCTGTGCCACCGAGGCTCTTCTTGCCGGCGGGTGCGCCACCGGCATCATCCGCGAGCGTTGGCCACGCACACACACAGACCAAAATTGAAAAAGTCGTGACGGAAAGCCTCGATGTTGCGGCCATGAATACGCCTTTCTTCGTGCATGGTGGTGATTTTCGAATGTCCTGAATCGTGTTGAATGGCTCGGGCGCGATTTTCTACGGCGCGGCTCCCGCGATTGTAGCCGCCCTGGCGGCATCGCATGGTCGCCGTGGGTTCACGAGCCGACGACGGAAGAATCGAATCGACATCAGGAACGCCCCGATGTTGCAGCAAATCCATTATGCCGATACAGAATCTGTGCTGCGGCTGGCCCGCCCCGGCGCACGGGCGCACGGGCGTCCGGAATTCGTTTCTGGATGCCCGTTCTCTTTCCGCTCGGTTCGATACCCTCACCAGGCGTTCGCGCTCGCGCCTTGGGGCCTGAGCACGAATCAGGAGTGACAAGAACGCGATTTCAGTTTTCGCCACTTCCCAGGAACGACAATTATCCGAATAATTCTTTCGCCTGAGAGGGCCAAGTGCTGATTCAATTCACGCATAATTAGAACCACCATGCAACCAGCCAGTTCAGAAACACGGGAAGTCGTCAATTTCGGCGGAAATGTGCGGTTCACTCCACGCCGCTATTACACGCCGCAGACTGAAGCGGACGTCATCGAGATTCTCGACCGGCATGCCGGCGAGCACATCCGCGTCGTCGGCTCGCGTCATGCCTGGAGCGAAGCGATCGTTTCTCCCGACATCATCGTGAACGTGCGGCACCTCAACCACCTGGAGATCACGGAAACGCCGTCCGGAGAAACCTGGGCGACCGTCGGCGGCGGTTGCCAGATCAGCCGTCTGCTCGCGGAATTGCATGCGCGATCGGGCGCCACGCTGCCGTCGATCGGGCTGATCACCGAACGGCCGATTGCGAAGGCAATCACGACGACAAGGACTGCAATTGCCAGGAAATCGATCACATTGAAACGTGAGAAAATGGAATTGCGACGATCGATCTGCATCCTTTTGTCCCTTTCGGATCGGGTCATATCAGGAATTACCGCAGCGGGCCGTTTGTGTATCGAATCCATCTGTCGGTTGAAAGATCGGCGCAGGTTAAATTGTTGCAAGGTTCGGGCTGCTGCGGTGGCGCTGGGAGCGCGCCCCGCGCTGATTGGGAGCTTGCGGAACGACGACGCTTAGAAAAGCAATTCCCGTGCCACGATCGCCACGGCAAATATTGCTGCGGGGGCTTGAGACATCGGAAATTCCTGTTGCGTTCTGCGGTTGGGGCGAATCAGGAATATGGCGGCGGCGCCGCGAATTTGGTCAATTGAACGGCGGTTGCATGCGGATTTGGCAACAGCGGTCGAAAACCAAGCGATTCGTCGCGCAACGCCTGATTCCGTCCTACAACACGAGTCGAGACCGGAACGTCATGTCGCCTGTGCCATCGGGGGTCAGGTTCAATCTCCGCTTGTTTTTCGCGTCTGAAGCCGTAACAATAAAATACTGTAAGCGGTGGCGTGAGCCGTAGTCCGGCTCCGATCGTCGGATGACAAGTTAAAGGGCAGGCCAGCCGTGCTGGTGGGTCCGTTAAAGAGTAAGCCGACGTGGTGGAATACCTCCGGGTGTTCCGCCACGTCGGTTTTTTCGTTTTCTGGCGGATCATCCACGAAGCGGGGCTGCGATGACTAACCAGTCTGCACTGATCGCTGGCCAGGGAGGTTTTCATGCGTCGAGTCGCGCTGCGTCTGATCCTGTCTGTCTGGTTCGCTTTTCGGGTGGGGCTGCTTGGCCCTCTGCGGGCCGATGAGGCGTCCTCCGTCACCCCGGCGGAAGCAAGCGCGATCGCCCGAGAGGCCTACATTTATGGATCCGCTCTGGTTGAGGGGTACCGGGGTGTGTCCGATCTGCACAGCGACTCGACGACTTCTTTGTTTCGGGTGTCATTGAACCAGATGTTCCAGGTCGCGCGGATCGCCGGCCCCGACGACACGGCCCACAAGACTATGAACATCGACACCCTCTCCGGCTCGGCATTCGTTGACTTGCGGGCCGAGCCGTTCATTGTCGCCATCCCGGAGATCAAGGGCCGATATTTCTCGGTTCAACTGGTTGATCTGTACACGCACAATCTCGACTACATCGGCCTAAGGAAGGACGGCAATGGAGCGGGGAATTACTTGCTGGTCGGCCCCGATTGGAAGGGTCAAGCGCCCCCGAATATCCGGCGGGTAATCCCTGTGGAGACCGAGTTCGTGACCATTATCTGGCGCACGCAACTTTTCAATCCCGCCGATTTGGAACACGTCATGAAGGTGCAGGCAGGTTATTCGCTCATGCCGCTGCATGAGTACATTGCCCAGACTGCGCCGCCGGAGGCGCCGGCCGTCCAGTTCCCGCGCATCAGCCACGCGACGATGCGATCGAAGTTTTTCGACTACCTGAACTTCGTCTTGCGCTTCTGTCCGACCCACCCCACCGAGAAAGAACTGCGGACAAGATTCGCCCAGATCGGCATCGGACCGGGCCGGACATTTCCGCCCAAAGATATGTCGGATGAACTGCGCGAGGCGATCGAAGCCGGCATGCACGACGGCGAGCAGACGATCGACGAGGCCGTCGCGAAGGCCCCTGGCGCGGGTAAACTATTCGGCTCGCGCAGCGACCTTAAAAATAACTACCTCAACCGCGCTGTGGGAGCCAGAATCGACCTCTTCGGAAACACCCCCGCCGAAGCCATGTCAGTCGATTACCAGGTTGACGCCGAGGGCCAGCCGCTCGACACGAGTAAACACGACTACATCCTGAAGGTTGGAAAAGACAACCCTCCACCGGTCAACGGTTTCTGGTCGGTGACGATGTACGACGGCAAGACGCATTTTATGGTTCGCAATCACCTCAAGCGCCAACTGATCAATTCACCGATGCTGTCGAGCATGCAGCGCGACCCTGACGGGGGATTCACGATCTATGTGCAGAGGGATTCGCCTGGGGAAGAGCGGGAAACGAACTGGCTCCCGGCTCCCGACGGCCCGATGTTCGCTGTCCTGCGGCTCTACCTTCCCAAGCCGGCGGTGCTCAGCGGAGCCTGGACCAGCCCATCGATTGAGAAGATGCCCCGCAACGCCCGTTGACAAAGGCGGACGGGTCGAACAACCTCCCGCCGGTCCGTTGCCGAACACCGGCGCATTGCGCCATTGAATGTGGGTAGTGGGACACTTTGATCTCGACAGAATATCTGAATCGGCGACGTAAGTGGAGCTAACGGTAAGCACGATAAGCCCGTTCCAGGAGTGCTGCACGAAGAACCGGGGCACAGCGCAACCACACGCCCCATGTCAGCGGATAAGACACCGCCACGAGCAGCAGCACCGCAGTCCGCTTTGCCCGCTTCTCCCGCCGGTTGACGATCCGCACCGTCAGCCAGACGCCGAACGCGGCGAACGCGGCGGCCAGGGCGGGGAGGAGGATGGTCATTTAGTTGTTTCCAGCCATTCTGAAAAACTGGTATGGGCTAAAGACTGCGTTGCTGGCAGTGGCCGGTTTTGCGGTGGCGCGAGACTACTCGGTGAGGCTGAAGTCAATCTCGTTTTTTCCCGCCTTGATCTCTGCCACGAGCGGTGTCCTGTCGTCAGAGGTGAACTTTTCCGGAACATGTTTCCCTTCGATCGTGACTTTGTAGGTTCCAGGTGCAATGCGATTGACGGTATATTTGCCGTCATCCTTGATCTTGGCTCCGACAAACTCGTCGCCGAAATGAAAAGTGACTTTTGCAGCGGACAACGGCTTTCCGTTGAATGCGATTGTTCCAGTCACCGCCAGCATCCTGGAACAGGAAGCCGGGCTCAGCCGGGCCCTGATCGTCGAGACGCCTTTCCGCCGTCACTCGACGAGCGATGCGTCGATCTTCGACCCGTGGTTGGAGCTCGTGAAGTCGGCGAAATTGGATGTGCACTATCTCGAAATTGACCGAACCCTGCCTCTGCTGCGGAATCTGGATCTGTCAAATTTCGACGTCGTCCTGCTCGGGGGGGGCGCACTGCCTTTTGCACGCGAGCGCGATTTCGAAAAGCTCAAAACGTTTGTCCATTCCGGCGGACGGGTCATCATGACTGCAAACCACTTTATGATGGGCTCCGTCGCGAAGGTCAACGAGCTCGTGGTTCCGTTTGGCCTGAGGATGACGGATACGGAGCCTGCGCCCAAGCGAAACGACCCCGCAATCGAAATTGAAGCCGCCGACATCGCCAAACATGATCTGACGGCCGGCGTGGGCACGTTGAAATTCCACCGTCCTTCCCCAGTCGCCGTGGAAGATGAGCAGAGAGGAACGATCCTGGTCGCGGCGCCGCCCTATCCCGACGCCGGATTCGTCGCAGTTGCCCAGGTGGACCGGGGACAGGTGGTCGTCGTGGGCGTCTCCTTATGGTGGAATTGGATTTCCAGCCAGAAGGAGTCGGGTGCCGACAATGCCAGGCTGCTGCAAAATCTGCTGACCAAACCATGAGGATGTTCGCGCTCGGAAAGCGACTGGGATTCACTGTCTCTTTCGCCGGCGGTAGACTGACGGCATGCCAATCCGGGAGAGTTCCCAACGTATGAATGCTGCACGCCGCCAATTTCCGCTGCGGCCCCCTGAGCTATTAGGGATATTTCTGGTGGCGGGCAGTGTGTTGGCCGCGGGGACGACGACGGCCGAAAAGCCGTCGCCGGTTGTGATTGGAGAGACGTTCACCATCGACTCGAAGGGGCTGGGCGAGAAGCGGCGGGTGAACATATACCTGCCGGCCGCCTACGCCGACTCGCCCGACGCCCGCTTCCCCGTGCTGTATGTGCTCGACGGCGGCATGGCCGAAGACTTCCTGCACATCGCCGGTCTCGCCCAGGTGTGCGTCGGCAACGGGACGATGCGGCCGTTCGTGCTGGTGGGCATCGAGAACACCAAGCGGCGGCGCGACATGACCGGCCCGACAGACAACGCGGACGACAGGAAGATCGCCGACCGGGTGGGCGGGTCGGCGGCGTTCCGCACCTTCATCCGCGACGAACTGATGCCGCAGGTGACAGAGCGGTACCGCACGACGAAGGAAACGGCGGTGGTGGGCGAGTCGCTCGCCGGGCTGTTCGTGGTGGAAACCTTCTTCCTGGAGCCGGAGTTGTTCGACACCTGCATCGCCATCGACCCGAGCCTGTGGTGGAACGACCGCCGGCTGGTGAAGGAGGCGGGAGAAAAGCTCCGCGGGCGGCCGAACTTGGAGAAGGCACTGTACCTCGCCAGCAGCGACGAGAAGGGGATCGCCGAGCCGACCAAATTGTTCGCCGACATTTTGACCGAGAGTGCCCCGCCGGGCGTCCGCTGGCATCACGAGCAGATGCCGGGGGAGAAACACGGCACGATCTACCACCCGGCGGCGCTGAAGGCGTTCCGGTCGGAGTTCAAGCCGCCACCGGAGAGAAAGAAGTAGCGGCGATCAAACCCGAGAGCGCGGGTGCCCCGCCTTTTGCCGACGAGGATATGTGTGTGCCGGATCACGCCCTCACATGCGCATTCGCCGCAGCGCCTCGAAAGGCGGTCGATCACGCATGATGCCGCGCGATAGGATTCGGGCGCGCTGCCCGACCTGGCGAAATGGAGAACAGAGCGGCTGAAGTTGGCGGACGCACAGGACCTGATTGACTGACGGCAGGCACCGTGGCCAAAATGAGTCCTATTTAACCGGACAAAGATGGGTGCGGATTTTAGGTGCCTCAACCCATGCTATCGATGCCAGACGTCGACACTCACATCGACCTGCATTCGGTCTTCAAGCAGGCGCGCCAACTCAGCGCCGGGGCAGAGACGGGACGCTCAGTGGCAATCGTCACGCCTGGGCGTCTTATCATGCCTGTAGTGTGTCCCCCGGCGAGCGAGGTTTCTCCGCAGATGCTACAGGGCGTTCGAGCGATCGTGGCGGAGCATCCGAAGCAACAGATCACTGTCATCGCCAACAACAACGTCGTGGCATCGAACGCGTTTACGGCCCGAGAGGCCAACTCCCTCGTCCCGTTTCTGGGCTACTTAATGGGGATGGCATTCGATGGGCACACGGTTATCGTCTTCGAGGGTCACCCGTCGGCGCTTGCTGCGGGCTGCGAAGGATCGACGTTATTGCTGGTAGATCAGGCGATGGTCAAGCACCTGCAAGCTGATTGGGTCGTAGTTGCGGCGTCGGCGATGAAGAGTCCAAGCGTTCTAATGTTCGGCCGCGACGGCTCGTTGGCGAGGATCGCACCCGATGGCGGATCTGCGACTTCGCCGGCTCCGAAGTCAAGGCCGGCTCAAAAGAAGCGATGGTGGTGGCCGTTCGGCGGAGACACCTAACCAACTGGTGAAGCTGCCAACTGGTTCACGTTTTCGCGGGCGGCGCCCGCAGCTTCATCGTCCCCGGCTACACGTTAATTGTCATCGCGGAAGGTGCCGCTGCTGCGGTGTTCACAATTCATTGTCCTGCCCAAACCCCGGCCTTTTCCGCTCCACTCCTTCAGTCAAGCGCATTACAATCAGCCGCGATGCTCACCAGTTCGCGCACTCCCGATCAGCAACGACGGTCACGGTCGGTTGCGCTCGCAGGCCGTAAATCGTCGCGCAGCGGTTTAGTTCGACTGGGATTCACTGTCCCATCCGCCGGACGTTAACAACTGTCGGCGCGGGAATAAGGCCGAACCAGGCGCTGCGGCAGACCGGCGGTCGCGTCAGGCGACCAACCCGCAAGCATCGGGTGTCAGGTGTCGGGGCGCTTGCAGCGCGCTCTACAGGGGTCGCCACGAGCTGCGGGACACACAGGAGGGTCAGAACATCGTCCACAAATGAGCGTCTTTCGCGAGCCTCCTGCGATATCAAAATCGGTGGGGAGTTTCTTGCGAACCCCCGCCGCGTCGAGGTGCTTGCGAGCTGACGCCTCGCAGCGGGCGGGTCCGGCTGATTCGGCGGCTCATTCGTAAGATTCGACCGCATCTCCACTCGATCCGCTTGCGGTGGGTCAGTCGCCCCTCCCATAATCAAAGCACAGATCGGCGCAAGGCTTCTCGCGCAACGGACAGACACACATAGTAATTCTCCAAGGGCCTCAATTAAAAGGACGACTTCATGTTGAATATGCTCGAAGAAGCCGCACGGGGATTCGCGTCTTCACTGTTCACGCGGCAGCCCAAGCTGCGGAATCGTGACAGCGGCGTTTCTCCTGTCGCGGCTGAGGTGTGCGAAGCCAGGCGGCCCTTGTCTGGGACTGGCGCCGTCGCCGCGGCTGTTTTCAATCCTCCCCCTCCGCCTCCCGGTAACCCCCCGGTTGAGTACATTGCGCCTCCCGCATCAGCGAACCTTTCACCGCTCGCCCTTCCTCCGGGCGTGACCCTTCCGCCAGGCGTTACCTCGGTTCCCGCGCCTGGTGGCCAACCGCCTGCCGGCTTCCCAACAAACCTCAGCGGCACGGGTGAGCAAGGCGCGATGAGCCTGTTCGCCGACTTCAATGCTGCACATTCCACCGCAACGGCCACGGTCACGGACCACGTCGGACCTCACAGCTTCAGCGTCACAGTTACCGAGCGGATCGGACAGGATTTCATCTTTTACAACGTGTTCGAAGGCCCGCATGGCGTCATCGCGGTGACCACGGTCGAACAGCTCGGAACTCACCAGGAGGTTCTTGTCGCTGGACAGGTTGGAAACTCATCGGCCCTCGTCGACGTCCAGATCGACTCCGGGGCCGTTACCTCGCTGGTCGTCGAGACGGAAGTCGGCAACGGCCCAATCGACGTTCTCTACCGGTTCCACCGGTAAAATCGCCAGTCAGCAGCGAAGCTATGCTGCGAGCACAAGAATGGCAACTGGTTCATCTGGGAGGATAACCCATCCTTTCGTTAGAGTGTTGAATCTCTCATCCAGGTGACTTGCTTGCCAGACTCGAAAAGCGCGTCGGGCTGCAATAGGGGTGTTCCCCATAGCCGTTGATCCCTGACGCAGTGGGACGGCCCCACTCGGAATCGAAGACTCGACGCGATCCCGCAACTGGTCAGTGTCGAGTCGAAGTGCACAGAGGGAGGTATTTGACCAGCGCCGACCCTCCGGCACCGAATCGAGATCCCACGTCTGATGCTGATTGACGCGGTGTCGGGTGTCGCGGTATTTGGCATTTAAGCGGACAACCGACAGACCTTGTTCGCTCAGGGCTGTTTCAGTCTGTGTTGGCCCGCCGTCCCCGCTGGGTCCAAAACTCGACCGCCGATTCGTGATGGGGCAGCGCCTCGCACCGCTCCTCTTCCTTGGTCAACGTTTCCCGCAACGAAGCGGATCGTTCTTCCGCCCATTTCTGGAAGAAGTCGCACGACTTGCGGCTGACGCTCGTCTTCACGGCGCCGATCTCGACGTAGAACGGCGCCGTCGAAGCGAAGCGAAACGTTTGCGGATTGTCGGCAATGGCGCGCACCAGGAACCATCCGCTCCTGGAAACGGACAGGTCGGCAGTCAATTTCTGCTCGCGAGTGTCGGAACACTCAAGCGTTTGCACTACTTCGCCGTCCTGAATGATCTCGATTCGCGGCACGTGATCGCGGGAGATGAGTTGGACGTTCAAGCCGATGTTTTTTGAAGCTTTCAACTCGAAAACCTCTCCGGGCAATTTGTCATCCGCACGAACC
>Ga0207022_10347_pt1 | contig 10251 bp, 9 predicted proteins | sample Alteio_BWMinCont_46_FD_153307 | JGI IMG/M metagenome (GOLD analysis project Ga0207022, IMG submission 153307) | Enriched cells from forest soil in Barre Woods Harvard Forest LTER site, Petersham, Massachusetts, United States -... | ecosystem: Environmental > Terrestrial > Soil > Temperate forest >... | reverse complement strand
GATACTTTGTGGCTATGGCTATTCAGAGGAAGGGAAAAATGGTCGCGATAGTCGATGACGATGAGTTAATGCGCAGTGCGTTGCAGGGAATGCTGAAATCCGTCGGATTGCCGTCGCAAGCGTTTGCTTCAGCGGAAGAATTCCTGAGGTCCGGCCAGCACCAGCAGATTGCATGTCTAATCGCGGACATTCGCATGCCTGGAATGTCCGGTCTGGAACTGCAGGCCAAGCTGAACGCTGAACACTGCAGAATTCCGACCATCTTCATCACGGCACATGGCGACACAAAAATGCGTATGCAGGCGCTAAGAGCAGGTGCGGTGGAGTTCCTGGCCAAACCATTTGACGATGAAGTCTTACTCGAGAGTGTTCGAGCAGCTCTGGCGAATTGAGCCTGTTAAAGAGCGCATTCGCGCCAGGAGGTTCGTTGTGGGAGCTTTGCAAAAATTCGGAAGTAGTGAGCAAGCATCTTATGAGCGCAGATTCGAACAGGTCATAGGCAATAGTCCTGCTCTGGAATCGGTGCTCGAACAAGTCGAACGGGTTGCGCCGACGGATTCCACCGTTCTTGTTCAGGGAGAAACCGGCACTGGCAAGGAGTTGATCGCGCACGCGATACATAACCTCAGCGCGCGGTGCGGGCGTCCCTTCGTGCGACTGAATTGCGCTGCGATCCCGCTCGATCTGCTGGAAAGTGAACTCTTTGGCCACGAGAAAGGTGCATTCACTGGAGCCATCGCACAAAAGATCGGCCGTTTCGAACTAGCCGACAAAGGCACGCTTTTCCTGGATGAAGTAGGAGATATTCCGCCAGCGTTGCAGCCGAAATTGTTGCGCGTTCTGCAGGAACAGGAGTTCGAGCGCTTGGGCAGCACTCGGACTCATCAGGTAAACGTTCGGCTGGTGGCTGCCACCAATCGTAATCTTGAGGAGATGGCGAACCGAGGTGAGTTTCGCAGCGATCTCTATTATCGTCTGAACGTATTTCCGGTCCTGTTGCCGCCGTTGCGCGAACGCCGGGAAGACATTCCGGCGCTAGTGGCGCACTTTGTCGAGATCTTTGGCCGCCGGATGAGTCGCCAGATCGAGCACATTCCTCCGACGACGATGTCTGCGCTCACGTCATACCAGTGGCCAGGCAACATCCGCGAACTGCAGAACCTGATCGAACGTGCCGTGATCCTCTCCGATGATGGCGTGCTTCCCAATCCGTTGCCGGCAGTAGGGCCTTTGGGTATCACCGCGTCTCCTGCGGCAACTACCCTAAAGGACTCCGAGCGCGTTCTGATTCTGCGCACGCTTGAATCGGTGGGTTGGATAATCGGCGGCCCGAAAGGAGCAGCTGCGAAACTCGGTTTGAAGCGCACTACACTCATTCATAAGATGCAGAAGCTGGGGATTTCCCGAGCCGCTCACCAACACTCTCCGGCCATCACGCCAGGAACTACAGTGCCGAACTCGCTGTCGCGGTCTGCATCAGACTCGATGTAGACAGGCCCATGACCCTGCCAACGTGTGTTGCGTTCCATAACCTCCTTTACAGTTTGTCGCAAGGCAAACTGTAAAGGAGTGCTGGGGCCTAGAACAGTAACCTGCTTTCCCCGGGTCAGGACTTATGCCGTGGAGTTTTAGAATCCAGTGTCGAAACCATGCTCTGAGCCGCTGACGGGATGGCCACATGCCCAGACAGCACTATCTCCCTTGCGGAAAGTTTCTGTTCGTAAATCTGTTTATTGGCGCCGTTATCCGGACGAACGGTTGATCCCTCGAGTGCGATACCCGCGAACGCGCCCCGGGCGCGCGAATAGCTCAAGATGTCCGCACGCAGGGTGGCATCTGTTTCTGCCGAGGCCGTGCGGCCAACCGGACCCGCGGCAACCGACGCATCGGCTCCGAGCTTCACTTTACTGGCAAGAATTCCACTGGCGCCCCTCTCATTCATTACCAGCAGCACGAAGTCTGTGGCCTCGCCACCTAATTGGAAGCCAAAGCTGCCGCCCTCAAGAGCCATCATGGTGGGCGCTCCCCATGATCCCGTGAAATCTTCGCCTCTGCGGCAGGACATCGCGCCCCGCCCGTAGCTGCCGCCAACAATGAATGCAGCTTTCAATACGGACGGAAAGACAACAACACAATCGGCCTTGTCGAGCAAGTCCTGGGGAATGTCGTCGGGAACATTGAGAATCTCCTTCAACACGGTGCCGCTGTTCTTTAAGCGATCTTCGTCTTTTTCCTGATCAGCTGCGTAAGCTAAAGAGGAGAGAATAGGTAGAACTACGAACAACAAACTCATCAGATTCGTAAGTGGCTTCTTCATGATGTTTCTCCTTTGCTGGTTGCGAGCGATTTATACGCCGTTAGGCGTTCGCGCCTAGCACATGCAAAGCGCTTGCCAAAGTACGATTGAATGCAGGCACACCGAAGATCAGTAAATACATGGAATAAGAACTTGCGGGATTGTTACTTTAACTGCGCTGACGGAAGTGATGTCCACCGTCGGACACGATGTCGGCCCTGTGTCACGACATGCTTCAGACTCGAGCGCATCGAACGGGTCAATGCAGAATCTGCGGAATCACTCACCGCACATAAACGGCTGCAATCCGTTTGAAAGTAACCTGCGCAAGTGCCGGGCTCTCACATGTTCGGTTTGGCACGTCCCATGCATTACCAGATCCAGAATGTGAACGAAAAAGCAGCAAACCAAAATGAAACACCGCAACTCGATAGTTCTTTAAGAAGCAATGAAGGAGGAGGAATATATGAAGGTCGGAATTATTGGAGCGGGCGCAGTTGGCTCCGCGTGCCTTTTGTCGATAGTTATGCGTGGAAGTGCGCGCGAGGTTGTGCTGGTCAACCGCGACCGCAAGCGAGCCCAGGGGGTCGTGACGGATGTCCAATACGGCGCGGTCCTGTCGCCGCCGATTTCCGTGCGCGATGGCGACTATTCCGATCTGGCTGGCTCGTCGGTGGTGATGATCACTGCTGGAGTCAACGAAAAAAGCGGAGGCGCAACCGATCGCAGCGATCCGGTGGGAAGGCTCCGCTTGCTCGAGGCGAATGCCGCAATCTTTCAGGACATCGTTCCGCAGATCCACGGCTCCGCTCCCGATGCGCTGATTCTGGTCGTAACCGATCCGCCGGACGCGCTGGCTGATGTAGTGCGTATGTTGGGACACGAGAGCGTGCTGAGCACGGGCACTTCTCTCGACACGCTACGGTTCCGGTTTCACCTGGCAAAGCGTCTTGACGTCAGTGCTGCGGATGTGGAGGCGCTGGTCTTAGGTGAGCATGGTGTCTCCTCAGTTTTCCTGTGGTCATCAGCGCGAGTGGGTGGCAGAAATGTATTGGACCTCTTCGGGGAGAGCTCAACGTCACAAGCGGTGCGTGAGGACGTCGAGCGCGAGGTGCGTTACGCTAACATCACGGTCATTGAAGGTATTGGTGCCAGCCAGTATGGCATAGGTATGGTCTCCGCGCGCCTCACTGAGATGATATTGCGCGATGAGCGGGCAGTGATTCCCATTGGCTGCTACAACCCAACATTCGGAGTTACGCTTTCCTTGCCAAGTATCATTGGGCGGGAAGGCGTGCATCGCGTGCTCGAGCCCGAGATGTCCCCCGCGGAAAAACAAGGTTTGCAGCATAGTGCCGAGGCGATCAAGGCCGCGCTATCTCGGCTCAGTCTCACGGAATCCCGGCGAAGAACAGCTTGAAGAGCTGTTTCCGGAAGACAGAAGCTGGTGTTGGCAAATTAACTTGCTACCGGCGCCGAGCGATCAGCCACGATACCGGCAACTTCTTCCATCCGCCGCAACACCGCAGAGAAGTCTTCCTCTTCACCGCCAGCCAGTTCCTCGGAGTTTACGTGAAAGGCAGCTTCCGTCGCGGGCATCGGGATGCGTGCTTCAGCTGCCTCCTTTAGAATCAGCCTAAAATCTTTGTTCATCAGGCGGAGAGGAAACTGCGGTGTGTAGTCGTTGATCGCAATTCTCGAGAGTTTTCCCACATGAGCCGGCGCGATCACAGCTGTCTGCGACAGGACGTCGAGCAAGTTCTTGCGATCGAGACCCGCTTTCTCTCCAAGAACTACGGCCTCAGCGATCGCTTGCATGCCCACGCCCAGCAGCGTGTTGACGACTAACTTCATTGCTGTCCCCGAGCCGGGACCGCCCAGAAGAAAGTATTGTTTTGCCACTGATTCGAAAATTGGCTTGGCAGCGCGGAACAGTTCTCGGTTTCCGCCTGCCAGCAGCGTCAAGGCGCCGTTTTCGGCGGCGGTCGTACTGCCTGAAATCGCAACATCCATTACCTCGATGCCGCGTGTCGCGCCGAGCTTGTGCAATTCGCGCGAGCTTTCTGGAGAGATCGTGCTCATCTCGAGCACGACGGTCCCTGCCCGTGCCCCTGCAAAAACCCCTTCAGCCCCTGTATAAACGCTCCGCACTGCTTCATCATTGGTCAGACACGAAAGCAGCACATCGATGTTGCGCGCAAGTTCAAAAATGTTGTTTGCAACCGCGCCACCCTTTGCAGCCATGGCTTCTGCTTTAGCGGGATCTCGATCGTATACTTCGAGATGGTATCCGTGATTCAGAAGGCGTTGTGCCATGCGGCTTCCCATGTTGCCCAGGCCAATGAATCCGACCTTTACTTGATCTGCAGTGAGAGTTTTCATAACCGTGCCTTCCTCCGTAATCCAGTTCTTCTTCTTCCTTCCATCCCTGGTACCAAAGCAGTTTGGGGAGCCGTTTCGTTCTCAGATGAAGAACTTATTTCGCTTTACCCAGAGTGCGAATGTACTTCACCAAAGCGTCGATCTGGTCCTTAGTCAGCCGAGTGCCGAAAGGAGGCATATTTCCTCGTCCTTCAGCGACTACGCCAGCTAGTTGTGCATCAGACTGCTGTTGAACTTGCGGCGAGTGAAAATCCGCGGCATGTAAGCTCTTTCCCACCGCACTTCCACGTCCATCCGGGCCATGGCAGGAGGCGCAGTTCGTTTTGTATAAGCTTGCTGCCGAATTGCTCGCCGCCTGTCCGAACCCAAGGCCTGGGGTAGCTGCTAAGAAAGTTGCAATAGCCAAGGTCGTTGCGAGTAGCCTTTCAGGCATATATTTCAAAACTCCATACATCACATTATCTCTCCTGCATTCGACCTGCCAAAGGTGGGATGTGAACCGAAGTCAGGAAAAATGCGCATGTTCGGTGGCCGGGGCCAAATTGCCGTTCGCAACGGACGGCGCTCAGGAATATTTCTGCGCATGCCGCGTAACTCTGCCACGTGAGAGCCAGACGTGTGAGATGGTCCCCGTCTGTGGAGTGATGTCGGGATGACGAGTGTCGAAAGATGGACTCCTTCTAACCACTCAGATCTCAAAAGTGCATTTTGCGACCCTATTTCTCCGCACTGGTCTCATTGGTTGACCGCGTCTTGAACTGTTGCACAGCGCTGGTCACGGGATCAGCAGTGCCGTCAGCCTGAGTTGAGCTCACCGTGTAGTAATACGTGGTATCGGGCTGCAAATCGTTCATGCGCACCCGAAAAACCATGTCACTGTGAGTTGGGTTGATTCTGGTGGGCGACACCGCCGTCAAGTCAAGATGATGGGAATCTTTGCCGTAGTGCACGATGGAGTAGTGCAGGATAGTGCCGCGCGGATTGCGTGCAGTCCAACTGATAAAAGCGAACGTGTCCGCGGCGGATTCGACGGTCGGGCTGACATTGGCCGTGGTTGGGTTCGAACCCTCACCCGCGAATGACATTCGTGATTGCAACAAGAATAAGCCAAGAGCAAGAACGCTGATCATAATAGTGAGGCGCAATTCAAGTGCTCTGGTCATATGCAAGTCTCCTCTAAAGTGTTACCAGGATCCCGCTCTTTCCTTTGAACAACTGGTGAAAGACTGGGGCGAACCAACAGGTCCGCCCCATGTGTATTAACGAACCATCTTCACGGCTTGAAGCCGTCGACGAGCGTCCTCAAGAAGAAAACGAGGTCGTCTTCTTCATCCGAGGTCAAGCCAAGTTTGCCGATCGTCATGTTTTCGTTGTCGGGATCTTCCGGCTCCGGCCAGCAGGTTACCTTTTCGACGGTTCCTTTTGGACAATGCCCGGACATCACGTGATAAGGGTAAACATCACGCGTGTTGTAGAAATGGACGACCTCCTTCAGGCTCGTGAGATAACCATTGTGCATATAAGCTTTCACGAAGCCCTTGTACGGCAACATTGCTGCGTTGCGCGCCGTCGAGGTTTGGAATTTGCCCTCGAAAGTTGGAAACTGCGCAGCCCAACTCAAGTTCGGAGGAGCGCCATAGTAGCCATCCAGGAATAATCCCATGCCCAGGTCGATGAACCCGAAGCCCAGTGGGTTGCCGGTAAATCCCCATTGGTCCGGAGTGTCTTCCGAATACCACGGGAGCATCACATTCTTGGGAAGGCCAAGATTGTTGTAGGTGGTGTCGGTAAACAAAGGCTGAAGGCTTGCCGCCTGCCCGGTATCGTTTCCGCCCAGGAGCGTGCTTGCCCTTCCATCCAGGTGACAGGTATTGCAGCTGCCTTTGCCGCGGAACAGGTCATACCCGTTCTGCTCTTGTGTGGTGAGGGTTGTTTTTCCCGCGAGATAATAATCGAATTTCGACGTGAACGGACTGACGCTGTCGGAAGACTCATAAGCGGCAACGGCCTGTGCGAACTCGTCGAAATCTTTATTGGCGAGAGTACGGTCTTTGCTGCTTAGCTTCAGTGGAGTCGGGTTTCCATTAAGCACAGCAGCGCCTTTCGGGGTGCTGCAGATTGATTGAACGTCTGAAGGCCAGGCGATTTCCAGCGAGCCGGCACCGAAGACCTGCTCAAAGAAAAAGTTGTAGCTGCTCAGGGAGAGCTTATACACCACGCAAGCAGGATCTGGATTGGCCATTTCTTCGGGATCCGATGGCGGGTCTTGTGCCTGCTCTGCTGCGGAATTCTGCAGTCGGTATCCCGTTGCGCGGCCATCCCAGAAATTGCCGCCGTAGAAATCGGCTTGGCTTTGGTTGTAATGGAGAGGCGGATAGTAAGTTGCGTAAACGTAACTGGTTGGGTTGCGCTTCGCTATCCGGTTGTTCGGATAAGCTCCGTGAACCGTGATGGGAACCGATCCTGGGTTTGATCCGCCCGTGTATACGCTCAAGATCGATACGCCGTTTGCGTAGCCTGCCATTGGGTCATGGCAATAGCTGCATGCGATGTTGTTGTTGACGGACAGGTTCGGGTCGAAAATCTCAAGTTTGCCCAGAGTCTCGACTTGATGGTATGGATCCAGTTTCCCTGACTTCGCCGCTTTCAGAGCCTGGGCTTCGAGCATGGCTTCTTCAGCGCGAATTCTGATTGCGTCCGGATCGTTCTTGATGATGCATTGCAGGTCAAGTCTGTGGCCTGACAGTATGCATTTTGCATCGGACGGTGGAATCTGGAAGCCGGTTGGAAGTGGAAAATCAACTATTGGCGGTGGCGGAATAGCCTGTGCTGACACGGTTGAGGCTACCGTCAGAATGGCGAGCGCAGTCAAACCCGCTGTTGAGAGCAATGAGAATGTTTCTGAGAGTTTTCGAGTCATATGTTCCTCCTTACTAACTCATTACGTCATATCCGCAGAGTTCCGCGGTGTTCAGCTAACAGCAAGCCAAATACCACGGAGTTAAATACAGCTACATTTCTGAATTGTTGAAGTCGGGAAGGGGTGATCGAGCGCTGAGGTGCGTTCGGAAAATCAGGATCACCGAAAAAACATTCTGACGGGTGCCTGCAAAAGCTTGCTATCGGCTAATGCACCCCCGAGGAAGAAGAAAAACAACCCCAGTTTTATTCGGAATTTCAGGCTGCACAATACCGTCATTACCTTATAACTAAAATGTTAACTCGCTCACGTTAACAGGTGGAGACAAGAAAACGCCCGCCTCCTGACCCGGACGCGGTGGCGGGAAATTATCGAATCAAAATTCAATTCGCTGAGTATTTCAGCGCACGGTGACAAGAATGCCGTAAATGCTTGTCCCTAGCATAGTTAAGATCAGCCCCGTAACAATGACTGTTGCCACATAACTAATGACTTGAATTGTGCTGATCATGCGGTCTGCGATTCGTGTATCCACAACATATCTCCCGTCCACCGGAAAAGCACTTTTGAGGCCATGCGGACTGATTGAGTATTCAGATATTGGCGCGCTGGAGTAGCCGCGCCAGTCGTTTCCCTGACCACTAACTGACATCTGTGTCGAAATAGTGACTCTCTCTGACGAGTCCATGCTGGCTCAAAATATCATCAATCAAAAATGCGCATTAAGCCGTGGCAATACACCGCAATGCATCCAGAGGCGAATCTCACAGAGGAAGACAAGAGAGCAGTCTGTGCCTGGGTTAAGGAAGAAACGACTGCCACAAGATGACTTGGTGGTACGCGGACGAATTCTGTGTCGTGATTCGAAAACACCGCGTCAATCTGTGGTCGCTTTCACGCGTTGTCTGAATTGGTCTGCGCGCACTCCTAATATGTTTATTGCCTGCTTCTCATGCTGGCGTTCGTGCATTTTGCTCTATCAATTTCTCAGCTTTCAGTTCTGTCCAGAATTCAGACGGAATCTTGGTTTGCATCGAGGTATAGTCTGCGAGAATCTGTTGTTCACTGCTAGCGCCGACGATCAACGCTGCGGCCACGTCAGGGGACGCAGAGAACTGAAGTGCTGCTGTGCGAAGGTCTACTCCGTGATTCGCTGCCACTTCGCGCAGTTTTTTCCGTTTGTCCAGGAATTCTGTGGGGATCTTATAGGAGTCCTTTCCATAGTTGTAGCGAGGACTGCCAGAGATGAATCCGGCATTCAGTGAGGAACCAACCACCAGAGAGGCGTTCTTTTTTCGGACCGCAGGGAAAAGCTGGTCGAGCGCGTTCTTGTGATCGATCAGGGAATATTGCGATGCCATTAGACACACGTCAGGATCGGCCTCGCTTAGCACTCGCAGAATCGGTTCGGGTGTATTAACGCCGATTCCCCAACCCTTGATCAATCCCTCTTCCCGCATACGCGTCAGCTCGGGAAAAGCACCCTTTTTAGCGATGTCGAATTGTTCCTGCCAGCTCGTCGGCAACAATTTGTTATCCGAAGAAATGTCATGGACAAAAACGATGTCCAAGCTACCGAGGCCAAGTCTTTGCAGACTGTCCTCGATCGACCGCCTTACCCCGGATGCCGTGTAATCGAAAATTACGTCGTTGGGCGAGGGCGAGAACGGAAACAGTTCGCGGTTCTTGGCTGTCTTCGATGCCTTGAGCAACTTGCCCACTTTGGACGAGATGACATACTCACTTCTTTGTTTGTTGTGGAGAAAGCTGCCATACCTTCTCTCGGCGAGACCCAGACCATACCAGGGAGAAACGTCATAATAGCGAATGCCCGCGCTCCACGCGGCTTCGAGGATCGCGTATGCATCTTTATCAGTCACTACCGCAAATTCATTTCCCAGTGGGACGCCGCCCAAGCCAAAATTAAACGGTGGCTTGTAATGCACGCCGCTGCCGTTGTTCGCGTTATTTTCCATATTGTTCGTGCTCCTGCGATCTTTTGTATTGACCTGCGCTGTCGAGGTCCGCGGTAGAAAGGCAGCCGCGGCGGCCATTGCCGATCCTTTGACACTTAAGTTCAGAAAATCTCTTCTTGTCTTCATACTCGGTGATTAGTCCGGTTAATTCACTGGCTCCTCGCCTCATTCATGCAAGGACTTTGCCATACGCCAGATTGCAAATACTGCACTTGCTCGTGAAATCCATTCGATCTCTCCGATCAGTGTCGTTTCATCGACGTTGAGTCCACATTTCGACACTAGATTCGTGACAAGTGTTTTGTTGGACGTTTGCACGATGGTATCGCCGTCCTCTTACGAAGCGGCCCTGGCAGACTCACTTTCCGCCCAGACTGGATTTTCGTCGAGCTGTTGTCAGAAAAGGGGGCGGAGATCAATTCGGCGGGACGAGTGTGTATGAAGGCGTGAGTGGCGTAAGATAATCAAATTGCAATGGATGCCGAGAAGACCATCGCCGAAATTGAGTTGCTGGAGCGCATTCACGAACTGCCGGACACCAGACCCTTCTCAGTGGCCGACCGCGAAGCCGCAAATCGAATGCATGATGAGAGGCACGGGGCGAATCCATGGTTCCGTGTCTGGCAGCAATTTGGATTGCCCCGTTAACTGACTGGAAAATTCCCTTCGGAGGCGTG
>Ga0207022_10346_pt1 | contig 10256 bp, 7 predicted proteins | sample Alteio_BWMinCont_46_FD_153307 | JGI IMG/M metagenome (GOLD analysis project Ga0207022, IMG submission 153307) | Enriched cells from forest soil in Barre Woods Harvard Forest LTER site, Petersham, Massachusetts, United States -... | ecosystem: Environmental > Terrestrial > Soil > Temperate forest >... | reverse complement strand
CAAAATGCGATAAAGCGCACCATTGCGGCCACACCACTCAGCCAGTGACGCAGCCGGCGAAATTGCGACTGGATTGGTGTACCAGTCCAGTGGGTGCATTATTTCGTTCAGATGTTCGGCGAATTCTACGTTTTTTCCCGCCACTGCCGATACATAGGCCCAATCCCAAAACGGGTCCGTTTTCAGTTGCAGCAACTTTGACAGTTCCGGTTGTAGGCGTATCAGGTCCGCGCGCACGTCATCCACGGCGCCCTGCGCGATCTTCAATTTAATTCTGTCAAACTCTTCGTGCAGCTGGCGCTGTCTAAGGTCGTGCTCGCTCATTTTGGGCAGCTCTTCGGTGCAGTAGGTGATGAAAGTGGGCACCTTTAGCAGGACGTTATCAATACTAAGAGCAAGCCCAGGTCAAGTTAGTGCGTTAAAGACTCTGTAGTCGGAAAATTCAAGCTACGGGCGTGTGGCACGCGGATCGTGATTCCGAACCAATCTAGTTTCCCGGTAATCTGTAAGATCGCCACTGAAGGCGCTCCCAACTTTGTCACAGCGGTTCGGAAAAAATTCACGTGAGAGACCTCGTGTTCTGACGTATGTCTCGATTTAGAGAGTCGCAAAGACTCCGGTCAGCAGTTTGATACGCGTTTAACAACGAAATCGAAGGATTTCGAATGGGTTCACGCACCTGCTGTCTTGCGCCCGTCACTCTGTGGGCGCGCTCCGAGGTATTCCGTTTAAGCAGCGCTTGTGTCTGTCGCGCGTTCAGCGCCGCATTCAAAAATCCGTCTTGACTCGATAATACTTATAAGGGATTATTTTTATAATATCTCTCTATAAGTGTAATATCTCAATCCAAGGTTATGCCCAATAGCGATCGCCGATAGCAGTGTGGGGTTCCAATGGCTGATGTCTACGTATGGAGTGGTGCGACTGGCAGTGGCACCGGCGCCAACTGGGCCAATGCATTTACGACCTTAACTGCTGCTGTTGTGGGTATGGCCGCGGGCTCCAGGGTCTTTGTGGCTAACGATCATAATGAATCGACTGCTGGGCCCGTCTTTATTGTCTTTCCGGGAACACCGACAAACCCGAACCAGGTTTTGTGCGTGAACCGAGCGGGCTCTGTACCGCCTGTGTCGGCCGATCTTCGAACAACTGCAATCATAACCGCCACCGGCACGAGCACGCTTACGATCAGTAAAGGGAGTGCCTACTTTTACGGAATAACATTCTCGAATGCTTCGACCGGAAATCAACAGCTCATAGTAGGCGATCCCTCAGGGGCCTACGTTTTTATCTTTGACACGTGCACATTGAAGGTAACCAGCACCACCGGCGGCATTATCGCCCTGGGATCGAGCACATCTACCAACGCGGTGAATGACTCCGGACAAATCATTCTCAAGAATACCAACTGCTACTTTAATTCGGCAAATGCCGGAATCGCAATTAGCGGATCACCGGCCATATGGCTTGGGGGAGCGGTTCAGAATCTCGGGCCGACAAATCTATTTGCGCCCGGTGGCGGTGTTACATGGCTTCCCATGATGGAGGTTCGTGATGTCGATCTGTCCCTCGTGGGGGCATCGAGCTATCTCGTCAATGCGTCAAACATAAATACGCCGGGATTCTTTAAATTTACGAATTGCAAATTGTCCGCCAGCCTTGGCGGGGTCATGACCGGTACCATAGCTGGCACTGGCCAGGTTGCGATCGATATGATCGTTTCGGACTCTGGAACGGCCACATACCGCGAAGAGCACTATGAATATAGCGGTTCGATCATTCAGGAAACGACGGTAGTCAGGTCCGGTGGCGCAAGCGACGGGACGACGCCTAAATCGTGGAAAATGGCGACAACATCGGGCGCAGCGTATCTGTTGCCTCTGACGTCATCCGACATCTTTCAGTGGGTACCTTCCACGGGTTCGCATACTCTCACCATTGAGGTCATTAACGACGGCGTGACTTTGAAGGACAATGAGATTTGGATGGACCTCGAATACATGGGGTCCAGTTCCACGCCGTTGGGCACATACGCCACGACAGCCTCAGACGTGCTCGCAAGTGGCGCATCCGTTGCGACAAGTACCGCGACCTGGACAACGACGGGGATTTCGAGCCCGGTCAAACAGAAGCTTTCCACCACTGTGACGATCAACCAAGCCGGTTGGTTTAGGGCTCGCGTCAATCTCGCGCGGGCAAGCCAGACCGTTTACGTCGACCCGTTGGCCACGGTGGCGTAGATGGCCCGTCAGTATGTTGCCCCGAATGGGGCATTTATCAACGAAACGACGCCGCGACAATACGCCGCACCGAACAGTGGTTTTGCGAACGAAACCACATTCAACCCCGTTTGGGCCATCCGCCTCAACTCTTCTGTCGGAGATGACGCCATGTATCTCAAGAACACTGCCGGCCAATATCTAGGCTTTGCCCTCATAAACGCGACCACCGGCAGCGCGCTCACCGGCGCAACCGTGACCGCCCGCCTGTCCATCGACGGCGGCGCACAAGCCACTGTCACCGGCACAGTGAGTGAGCTTGGCAATGGCCAGTATCAACTCGCTATGAGCCAAGCAGATACAAATGGGAATGATATTACGTTCCTCTTCACCGCAACCAGTGCCGTGCCAGTGGAAAAAACAATTACGACAGTTTCCGCTGCCGCAGGGACATTCGGAGAACCCATCTACTTTTATCAAACCACAACAATCACCGTACCTCCAGATGTCCTTACCGCGTACGTCCGTGTCCGAGGCGGAGGCGGTTCCGGCGGCGCGGTAAGCGCCGCCACAGCCGCAGCCAGTGGAGGAGCAGGAGGTGGCTATTCGGAAGGTCTGCTACAGGTCACGCCCGGTGGTACGATGACCTGTACTGTTGGTGCTGGTGGCGCGGCAGTAACAGCCACCGGCGGAGCAACCAACGGTAACAGCGGTGGTACGTCAAGTGTTGCCGTAACATCGAAAACGATTAGCGCAACCGGCGGCGGCGGTGGAACCACAACGACAACAAACGGCGTCACAACCACAAACCCGACAGCTGGAATAGGCTCAAATGGTGACTTGAATGTGTCGGGCGGTCTCCCCGGGCAGTGCACTGCCTCTACAAACATCAGATGCATAAGCGGTGGCGCTAGCCCTGGAAATCACCTGGGAAACGGCTTCGCATCAGGACTGGTAACAGCTCGCGGCGCGTCTGGGGGAGCGGGAATGTTTTCGATGTCCGGTAGTGTAACAAGCGGCGGTGGCGGAACCACCACGACTGGCGGTGGTGGATGGCTCGGTGCATCAGGAAATTGTACTATGGCCGATATAGGAACCGCTGGCGGAGGGGCCGTATCCGCCTCTCCTGCAAACGCCACAGCAGCGATTGCTGCTCTCACCACAGGCAACACACTTTTCTACAATCCGGTTTCAGCCCTTTCCGTACCCTCTGGTGCTAGTGGCGCAGGGGGCAACGCCGCAAATGGCAACAATGGGCAAGATGGCGGTGGCGGTGGCGGTGGCGCTTCGGGGACCAACCCCACACTTGGCGGCAACGCTGGATTTGGGGCGGGAGGTGGCGGCGCGGGCAGTTCTTTTAGCACGGTATCGGTAACTGGAGGGACCGGTGGTCCGTACGGGGGAGGTGGCGGTGCTTCTTCTGGGGGTCTTATCGCAAAGGGGGGCGCTGGTGGCTTCGGTGCAGGAGGTGGTGGTGCCGGCACCGTTGCAGCAAGTCAGGCAACATCTGGCGGCGGCGGCGGTGGCGAAATTGTAGTTCAATGGATATTCATCTAGGGAACATCTGATTAAGTATCAAATGCAGCGCACTCTCAAACTAGGTCCATAGCGGTTAATATTTCTGCCCCCCATTTACTAACATGAAATGGATTGGGCCATATTTTCCTTGCATTACTATATCTATTCGTCCTGACTCGGATTTTCAGAGTTAAATACTCGTTGTTCGAAGAAGGCATTGAATGCTCCCGGAGGATGAATTTAGCACACTTGACCTCAATCGCCGCCGCACACTGTTGGCGGACCAATTGCCCTGGTATTTGGGTGAGATCGCCAGAACGGCGGGACTGGTTTCGAGAAATACTCTTAAGCAGGCGTTGCCTTCCGCGATGAGCGCTAACGACCTCGTTGCGGTGGGCACTATTTTGAAGTTTCTCGATCCAAAACTTGAACACGTAGAGTCCTATCGCATCTCTCCAACATCAGACCTGAAGGGCTGGTGCGACAAATCTGGGATAATCTGCGAGGTTCTCCAGGAGGCACAGACGGTCAAAATTGCGGCCACATCGCCCTATACGCAAGAGGCGACGTACGCAACTGACCCAGTGCGTTTTGCGAGTATCCCCGGCGGTTGTTGGGTAGTCGGGCGTGACTTTGCGATAGGCACCGACGGCACTATTTTAAAGGATACAGGACATTGGCCCATTTCGATTGCGAGGTCGGGTGATCCCCATTTTTATGTCGCGGATATTGAGTTGATCGCACAGACGGCACCAGAGAAATCGATTTATATCGATGACGACGTCTTTTTCCTCTCCGGCCCTGTGTTGCATCACTTTGGGCATTGGATCATCGACTTCCTACCGCGTCTTAGGGCATTGAATCGTTATGGCAAGAGTAATTTGAAGGTCGCTACATTGGAGTCCTTAAGCAATATTCAGCGTGACACGCTATCGCTCTGTGGCGTCCAACCGAACGATCTCATCTCCTGCAAACCGCGTATCCAGTATAAATTTCGTACGCTCCACGTCTGTCAAACGGGTCAGTCGATGCCGCCGAATCCCGAGAATGTAGATTTTGTCCGTTCGAAACTCTACCATTCGGGCGCGACGTCGCAGCCTATGCAGGGCGCGGGGGCACGCATTTTTGCGGCTCGCGGCAAAGTCGGAACGCGCAATATCGAGAATGCCGACGAAGTGTCCAGGCTGCTTGCTGAAGAGGGATTCATCCAAGTCGATTTTGCTCGATTGTCAGTCGCTGAGCAGCAAGAAGTAATGGCGAATGCGAGGATTGTCATCGGCGTGTATGGCTCCAACTTGTTTGCGTTGTACTATGCCCCGCCGGGCTGCACTGTGATTGCTCTAATGCCTCCTGGCCACGATGATCCGACCATAATGCACACATGCTACATGCTTCAGATGCGCCATCAGTTTTTGCAATGCGAAGCCGCGTTAGTTACCGAGGCAAAGAAATGGAAAGTGGATACGGATATACGTGTGGACTGCCAAGAATTGCGGCGACGATTACGTGAACTCTCATGAGGCCGTGTTCGCTCATTTTGGGCAACTACCGTATATGAAGAAGGAGCCATGGGTTTGAGAATTACCTAAGCGCGCGCCCGCTTATTTTGCACAACGCAGGGTGTGCCCCACGCGATACTTTCTGGCGGAATACTCCGCGTTACGACCGATCCGGCGCCGATGATCGAGCTCCGGCCGATCACGACGCCCGGCATGATGACCACCCGCATCCCGATCCACACGTCGTTTTCAATGACGATCTTTTCAGCCTCGGCTGCCTGATGGCGCATGGGTTTATCGACGGCGTCAGTGCCGTGATTGACGCCGCAGATCATGGTGCCGCCGGCAATCATGCAGTGATCGCCAATCTCAAGGCCGGCGCGCGGTTCGTAAATCGCCACGCCCGGGCCAAAGGAAACCTCCTGTCCGGTGCGCATCCATCCCTGATCGATGCGGATGCTGCAATGAGGATAGAGCGTATTGCGCTCCCCCAATTCCAATGAACCCCGCGGGCCGACGAAAATCACCGCGAGCGGTTCCAGAATCGTGCTCTCAGGCACCGTGGCTTTGCCACGAATGTCGACCACCGCGCTTGCATGAATACCGAGCGCGATCATGACCGTTTGATGCCTTCGATGTTCAGGCTCACGTGCCTGCCGTTTTCCTTGTCCATGTGCGGCAGGTAAGCCTGGGAAAAGTCGTCAATGGCCGCGTGTTCGGTTGTCTGCCACTGCCATCGCCGCACGTCGCCGAACCCCGTCTGGTGCAGGGCCGAAGTCAGGAGGGTTTCGTCGAAAATCATCTTGTGGAAGTCGAAGAGATCGCGCTGGCCGCCGCTGATGAGGCCAATAAGACCCGTGAGGCCATCTTGAAGACCCTGTTCGTAATAGAGAGCCGCGCACACCGCAAAATCAGGCACCGAAAGCCGCAACAGCCCGCCCGGTTTCAACACACGATGCCATTCCTTGAGGACGGCAAGATATTCATAGCGGCCAAAGTGCTCGAGAATATGGCTCGCGTAGATCAATTCGACGGAGTTATCCGCGGCAAAGGTGAGCTGCCGAATATCGCAGACATGATCAACGTGGGAATCTGGAGAAATATCGACATGCACAAAGCCAGGTATGAAGCGCTTGCCGCAGCCAAGGTGAAGTTTCAAAGTGTGCCTTCGGTTCAATCTTTGATAACGCGACGGATTATGGAAATTTCTCCCGGAAAACCCGCACTTTTCTGGCATATTATGACCCGAGGCATCAAGGGTGGCGGGCCGCCTAAATTCGCCCCTGAAAGCAGGGCAGAACTCCGTTATGGTAGTCCCAATACCATGTTGCATACCTGAAGGTTTGCTAACACGCGGACATGTTTAATGAATTGTTAATATACCCTGTCCAAGCTGCCCTCGGGACTCTTACTCGGGGAGGGCGGCGGCCCTTGGCCGTGCCCCTACGTCGGCAGGAAGACAGCGTGTTTAAATTCAAGGTCCCTGTTTTTGGACGGCATCCGGTCATCCCGCTTTGGCCGGGCATGCCCTCGCGTCGCGTGACGGCAGCGCCGTCCGCAGCCGGGCTTCAATTGTTTCTGCGCGGCACGGCCGGTATTGCGGCAATCATTGCCGTTGGAAGTGGCCTTAGCGGTTGTGTGACCTCCAGTCGCGGCGGAGCGGCGCAGCCGAATGTTTCCGTCGCGAGGTTATCGGGACCGCCCGCCAGTTCCGTAGATCCCTTACTTGCCGCGCCGCCGACGACAACGGGAGATTCGGGCGGCTCGCAGCGCGTACCTCCTGGTACTTTGGCCCCGCCGGCTTCCAATGGATCGCAACGGGTGCCTCTCGGGGCGTTGACCCCAGGCGCCGGCGTCGGTCAGGCCGGAGCGAACACCGCACCCCCCGTCGCGACAAGTCCGCCGTTGCTTATCGCGCCAAAGGCACTCGCACCCGCGAGCCAACCGCCGACGGCGATGGCAATGGCGGCGCCTATGCCTCCAACCGCTGTCAGTCCAGCGCCGAGATTGTCAAAGCCCGCGACAGCGGCGCCTGCGTCTTCGGCTGCTGTGTCTACGACAGCCGCGGCGACGCCGTCGGCCCCATCTAAAAGTTCAAAATTTCACCTTTTCGGTTTTATGAAGGGCGGCACGAAAGCGTCGCCAGCCGCGCCGGTTACCGAGGCAGCTATACCGCCAGCGACGGCTGTGCCGCCGTCGAAGCTTCAACTCCCGGTCGCTCCGGCGCACCCGGACCAGATGGCGACCAAGGCGCAGCCCCGAACCTCCGACAGCGACGAAACGGTGGTGATTTCGTCCGCGACGCCGGTTCCAATCGAAAAGTCTCGGGAATTCATTCCCGCACTCCTGTCGGTGTCGGCAAGGACGTCCGAAGCGCCCTCAGCGACCGCCCTGGGAGCCGTGATCAATCAACCGATGACAGCGGCGGAGAAGAACGTCGCGCAACGCTTTGAGGTGCTGAAACGCCTTCTTGATGAAGGTCTGATCACGCCTGAGGAATATACCCGCCATCGCAATGCCAATCTCGGCGCCCTGTTGCCGTTCACCCACGATCCCGGTGCTTTCGGGCTCGAGCGGCCCAGTGCCGATGCCGATGCGATCGTTGCCCGGCTTGAGGCCTTGCGCCGGGCCTTGGAGATGCGGGCCATTTCCGCCGATCAGCACGCCTCAGAACGGGCCATGATTTTATCGGCGCTCCTGCCGACCATGCCCGACGAAAGGGCCGAAGGGCCGCTGCCGCCTGAGAACGTGATCGAGGGCGCGGCGCGGGTCGCACACCTCCAGACCTACAAAAACCATGGCCTTATTACGGCCGATGAGTTTGATGGCGAGCGCAAGGCCATCGATCAATATTTGCGGACGGGCTCCTTTGGGCCGACTGCGGCGGCGGTGGCCAGCACCAACGCGGCCAAGAGCGAAAAGGACTCCAAGAAAGCCGCGGCGGATTCCGTCAAGGCAGACGAAGCAGCGGCAAGCAAAACATCCGACGTCGGCGAGATCACCGGGCCGGTGCTGCATCTCGCCTCATTCCGGACCAAGGATGCGGCCGAGCGTGGCTGGCAGGAAGCCTTGGCGCAAAACAAGAGCATTCTCGGCAATTACCACGAGATCATCCGCAAGATCGATCTGGGAGAAGGCAAGGGCATATTTTTCCGGCTGATGGCGGGTCCGTTCGCCAGCATCGCCGATGCCGAAGGCACATGCATCAAACTCAAGGCCAACAGCCAGTTCTGCCGTGCCAGCGCCGACGGAAGTTGAAGATAGCGCCGCTTCCGGAACCGGCACGGAAGTTCTTTCACGCCATTCCTGAAATGCTCTAAAGTTGCGTCTTACATTTGATGCAGCGTGAGGCGGGCATGGCAAAAATTGCGTTCATCGGTCTTGGGACAATGGGTTTTCCCATGGCCGGGCATCTGGCGGCGAAGGGCCATCAGGTTACAGTTTATAATCGCACGGCGGCGCGCACGGATGCATGGCTCGCGCGTCATAAGGGCGCTTCCGCCCCGACCCCCAGGCAGGCCTGTCACGGCGTCGAGATCGCATGCGCTTGTGTTGGCGATGACGCTGATGTGCGCGCGGTGGTGGGCGGCGAGGAGGGCATGCTGGCCGGGCTCGCGCCGGGATCGGTGATTGTTGATCATACGACTGCGTCAGCCGATGTCGCACGGTCCCTGGCGTTGGAGTGCGCGGGACTTGGCGTTGGGTTTGTGGATGCGCCGGTCTCGGGCGGGCAAGCGGGCGCTGAAAACGGTGCGTTGACGATCATGTGCGGCGGCACGGAAGCCGACTACGCCAAGGCCGAGCCGGCCATGATGGCCTACGCCAAAGCCTCGCGTCGCTTGGGTCCCAGCGGTTCTGGCCAGCTCACGAAAATGGTCAACCAACTGTGCATCGCCGGCCTTGTTCAAAGTTTGGCCGAAGCGATGAACTTCGGTCTCAAGGCCGGCTTGCAGATGTCGGATGTCATCGAGGTGATCGGCAAGGGCGCCGCTCAATCGTGGCAATTGGACAATCGCGCCCGCACCATGTGCGAGGGACGGTTCGACTTCGGTTTCGCGGTCGATTGGATGCGCAAGGATTTGCGCATCTGTCTTGAGGAGGCGCGCCGCAACGGTGCGCAATTGCCGGTCGCCGCCCTCGTGGACCAGTTCTACGCCGCGCTTCAGGCCCGGGGCGGCGGACGTTGGGATACGTCAAGCCTCATGGCGCTGTTGCAGGATGCCTAGCTGGAGAATCAGCGCGTCTGTGCGTTATCGACCGCTCGTGATCCGAGGCGGGGGGCTGATTGCGTCAATTTCCGCTAGGTCTTCTGCCGTGGGGCGCCATGCCGCCGCTTTTACGTTAGCCTCCAGCTGAGTGGCCTTGGTTACGCCGGCGATGACGGTGGAAACATGAGGCTGGGCCAGCAACCAGCCGAACGCCAGATCAAGGATACGGTAGCCTTTAGAGTCGCACCACTTTTGCAGGTTGTCGGCCAGTTTGAATTTAGCTTCGCCGAAAAAGCGGTCGACCATTGCCGGTGCAGATTTAGTCAAAGCCGTGATGCGTGAGTCCGGGGGAAGTTCCCCGCCGTATTTGTATTTTCCGGTCAGCAATCCACTTTCCAAAGGGAAGTACGGGATTATGCCCACGCCATGTTCACGGCAGGCAGGAACGACGTCGGACTCGATCACACGTGTGATGATGCTGTAACGGTTCTGCGCGGACACGAAAGGAGCATGCGAATGGATTTTCGCCGTCCAGGACGCGTCAGCGATCTGCCATCCGCTGAAGTTGGAATGGCCGATGTACCTGACCTTACCCTGTCGCACCAGATCGTCCATGGCCCGCAAGGTTTCGGCCAAGGGGGTGGAAGAGTCGGGCCCATGCAGCTGATAGAGATCGATATAGTCGGTGCCCAGGCGGCGTAGACTCTCCTCCACCGAACGCATGATCGTGTTGCGGGATCCTCCGCTCGGAAAACGAGCGGAGTCGCCCGAGGTAGATCCAAATTTTGTCGCGATGAGCACATGCTGGCGCT
>Ga0207022_10345_pt1 | contig 10271 bp, 8 predicted proteins | sample Alteio_BWMinCont_46_FD_153307 | JGI IMG/M metagenome (GOLD analysis project Ga0207022, IMG submission 153307) | Enriched cells from forest soil in Barre Woods Harvard Forest LTER site, Petersham, Massachusetts, United States -... | ecosystem: Environmental > Terrestrial > Soil > Temperate forest >... | reverse complement strand
CGCTGCCGCGTTCCCCGCAGGATCCGTCCCCGCAGCCAGTGTGCCCGCGTACTTCACCACACGAGGTACCGACCCCCCGCGCGACGCCACCGCCCCATTGCTGTCCAGGTTGGAAACAGCTACAGACTGCGTCTGTGCCAAGGTTGTAATCGTTGCAATCAGCAAAATGACAAGTGAACACACGAATGTTTTTAAACTAGGGTTGTAGGTTTTCATGAGGGGTCTCCAAAGGTCCCGTTTTTCTCTCTCAATGAGCGTGAACATGAAGAATGTTCCGAGTTTCCTAATACTGTAATAGCACCGTCCTACTTAGGATGTATATACATACATTTGTGTAGAGAATGTGACACAAGTCACTATTGATCGTGTTACTTCATCCATTCTGGTCATCCGTATCCATACCCGGCGCCACATTCTCAAATCGCGTAAAACTTTTAATGAACGCAAGCTTCACATTGCCCGTGGGCCCGTTACGTTGTTTGGCGATGATGACATCCGCTTTGCCTTCGAGTTCGGGGTCTTCCGGCTTGTAATACTCCTCACGGTAGATGAACGCTACCACGTCCGCATCTTGCTCAATGGCGCCGGATTCACGCAGGTCGCTAAGCTGCGGCTTGCCTTTTTCACTACGGCTCTCTGGAGCGCGGCTAAGCTGCGAGAGCGCTACCACGGGCACTTTCATTTCTTTGGCCAGGCCTTTGAGTCCGCGCGAGATGGCAGAGACCTCTTGTGTTCGGTTTTCATAACGCTGGCGTCCACCCGGTGGCGCAGCGGACATCAATTGCAGATAATCGATCACAATGAGGTCGAGCTTGCCTTGTTGTTTCTGCAAACGGCGGCATTTTGCCCGCATCTCGCTCATCGAGATACCGGGTGTGTCGTCCACGAAGAGCGGGGCGCTGGTCAAATCACTGAGCGCGCCGCTGAGTTTGCCGAGATCGTCGCGTCCAATGAACCCACGGCGCAGGTTGTGGGAATCAACACGTGATTGCGAGCTCAACATACGCAGCAACAGCGATTCGCGGGACATTTCCAGCGAGAAGATCGCCACCGTCTTATTGCCCAACACGGCAGCGTTCTCGGCGATATTGATGGCGAATGCGGTCTTGCCCATGCTCGGACGACCGGCGATGATGATGAGATCGCTCTTCTGCAATCCGCTGGTCATTTCGTCGAGCCGCTCGAAGTGGGTTTCAAGGCCCGTGATCTTCTGACCGCGCTTGAGCAGGTTGTCAATGTTGCCGAATGATTCCTTGACGATCTCATCCACACGGTAGAAGCCTTGTCCGATGCGGTCCTCGGCCACTTGGAAGATCTCGCTCTCGGCCGACTCAATGATCTCCTCGGCCGACGCACTCTGCTCCATCGCACGCGCGATCGCACCCTGCGAGGCATTGATGAGCGCCCGCAACAACGATTTGTCCTTAATGATCTTGGCGTACTCGGCAACACTGGGCAGATGCGGAACGCCATCCATCAATGACGAGAGATATGCCACGCCACCTACGGCTTCGAGCTCTTTTTTACGCCCCAACTCTTCGGATACGGTCACGATGTCCAGCCCGCGCCCGGTCTCATTCAATGCGAGCATGGCGGCAAAGATCTGCCGGTGGGCAGTGAGGTGAAAATCATCCGGCTTCAGGATCTCCGCGGCTTCGTTGCAATTGTCGTTGTCCATCAGGACCGCACCTAATAAGGTGCGCTCCGCCTCTGGCGAGGATGGCATGCCGCGGTCTAAGGAGGTGAGGTCTAACGTGGCCAAATCGCTATTCCAATCTTCAGAAGTTCAATCTAAAATTGTAATTGTCAGATAGTAGATGAGGGAACATTGAGAGTACTTTGTCGATGTCGAATCGAAAATCTATTAATGTGCATGCCGTGTGGTAAAGATGTGAATCCAATGGAATTCACTTTGACGCTTGTGGAAAACATGGGACTGAATTTCAAAATGATCTCATTGAATGGATGAGCTTTTTAGTGCAAACAACATTTGGAATGGGTATGATAGATTCCATACGAGGATTGAAAACATGGCAACTCATTCCGTACCTGTATCTCATCGCGATCATTCACAAAATGACGAGCTATCCATACAAGATGCCGTAATGTTGCTGTCGAGGGAAGAACGCTTTATGGCCACTGTGCAAGCTATGAATACACTTTTGGTTGAAAAAGGGATTTACACGACTGAAGAATTCGATGCCCTCTTCATTTCATGGGCCAGAGCGCAACAGAAAAGACCTAAGAAAGAGCGTCCTGGCCATTAAAGATCGTTCCGAGGTTTGTTCTTATTCTCTAGATCTTCCCACCTCAAATGTGTGCATTCGCATTTCTTCCTATCGCTACATCGCTCGTGTTTTCCAATATCACACATGAAACACAAGAAATTGCAGGTTGGTGAAGGTGGAACGTTTTCTTTTTTGAGTTTCATAGTAATGTCCTATCAAATACATTGCTTTTATATAAATTGCAACACTTCCTGTGCAACTTATTCATATCTTATTTAAAGTGTGTTTGGCAATCAAAGGTTGACTTATACTGTGTAAATTCCACGTAACGCATGTTATTACATGTGCATGCCTGTGGAAAATCTCCCATTTACAATTCGTTTCCATCTTTAACCTGCCTCCCCTGTTCTCGTATAAACTTAACGAAGGACGCCTGCCCGGCGTCTAACCTTATTATGCCCATTACACGAACCGGAATCCTTACTGCCTTCGCCATCTTCGGCATGCTCAGTGCAATCGCAGCAGAAAAACCCAAAGCCAAGCCCCCAGTGGATGACAGCGCTGGCGCGCCCACTACCGCCTCCACTGTCCTCATGGACACCCTACAAGCAGAACTCGCGCGTGGACACGCTGAACTCGCCAAGGCCGACCCTGCACCTTATTACATGAGTTACACGGTCAATGACAAAGAAAGCCTCACCATTGCAGGTGCACAGGGCACGATCTTGAATACGGGACGCAGCCACATCCGTCAGGCTGACGTCTCCATCCGCATCGGCACTCCCGAGCTCGACAACACTCACACCTCGAGTGACAACGGAAACAACCGAGCCTCGGCGCTCAGCAGCGACGTACTTCCGCTCGACGATGACCACGATGCGATCGCACGTGTCCTGTGGCGTCTCACTGAACGCGAATACCGCAATGCATCACGTGCTTATGCCAATGTAAAGACCAGTAAGACGGTTCGCGCCAAAGAAGAAGATGAATCCAACGACTTCAGCAAGGAACAATCGAACCGTGACGATGCGCCTGAAAAAGCGCCACTGACATTCGAGCAGAAAAAGTGGGAGGAGCGGATCCGCAAGCTTTCCGCCGTCTTCCGCGCGTATCAGGATGTCGAGCGTTCCATCGTGGTCCTCGAAGTCGAAGATGGCAACCGTTACTTTGTCTCTACCGAAGGCGCCAATATCATCTCCGGCGGACACAACGCCCGCCTCATGGCTCTGGCCATCTCCCGCGCGGAAGATGGCATGGACCTCCTGCGTGTGGAAACATTCTCCGCCGATACGCCTGACAAATTCCCGGCTGACGATGAGATCATCGCGAAGATAAAGAAGATGTGTGATGACCTAACGGCCCTGAAAAAAGCGCCCATCGCCGAGCCGTTCAGCGGACCCTCATTGCTCAGTGGACGCGCTGCTGCCGTCTTCTTCCATGAGGTGCTCGGCCACCGGCTCGAAGGCCAGCGCCAACGTGGCGACGAAGAAGGCCAGACCTTCACCAAACGAGTGAACCAGGAAGTGCTCCCCACATTTTTAAGTGTGGTCGATGACCCCACACGTACCGAGGTCAACGGCGTGACGCTTTCTGGCTCCTATAAATTCGATGATGAAGGAGTTCCTTCTCGCCCCGTGCAAGTGATCAAAGACGGCGTGCTCAAAGAGTTCCTGATGTCACGCATGCCGATCAAGAACTTCGGACAATCCAATGGACACGGCCGCAACCAACCGGGCCTTATGGCCGTGGGACGCCAAGGCAATCTCATCGTCACTTCGACAAAATCGATCCCGGAAAATGAATTGCAGGCGCGGTTCCTCGATGACATCAAGAAATCAGGTAAGCCGTACGGCCTGTACTTCGATGACATCCAAGGCGGATTCACGCTCACGCAACGTGGCAGCCCACAGGCATTCCAAGTGCTGCCCATCATGGTGTACAAGGTCTATGCCGATGGCCGGCCCAAAGAACTTGTCCGCGGTGTGGACATCGTTGGCACACCACTGACCGCGCTCACCCGCATTGAGATCACCGGGGATACGCAACAGGTCTTCAACGGCATCTGCGGAGCCGAATCCGGCAGCGTGCCGGTCTCTGCCGCGGCCCCGGCGATGCTCTTCGGCGAGATCGAAGTACAGCGGAAGCAACAATCGCATGACCGTCCTCCGATATTGTTGCCACCAGCTTTTGACAACTATCCGCCGGGAAAAGAAAGTACAACTTCAGACAAGAAATCCAGCGGAGGTGGCCAATGAACACTCGCATATTCAAATCATTGCGAACGGCAGCTACATTGCTGGCATGTTTCCTGATCGTTGGTTCCGCTTTTCCACAATCGAGATCATCTGCTGCTGACGATGGTTCGAAAGACCCTTTGCTCGTTGCATTGAAGATCGAACTTGCCCGGTCCAAGGAAAAACTCAAACTGGAAAATGAAAAACGCCCCTATTTCATCGAGTACACGGTAACGGCATCACAGAGTTACAACGCGGAAGCTGTTTTTGGAGCGATGCGTCGGGAAGGCGAGTCCCGAGTGCGTTTTCTGCGCGCGGTCGTGCGCGTGGGTGACTACAAACTTGACTCGAATCAAGGACGCGGAGACGGCGCCAGCGAACTGATCCCGCTCGATGATGACCCTATCGCCATCCGCCAACAAGTCTGGCTCGCCACCGATGCTGCGTATAAACAGGCCATCGAATCGCTCACGGCAAAGCAAGCGCGGTTGAAACAGATCGAAATCGAATATCCAGTGGACGACTTCGCACCGGCGTCACCGGTCACCAGCATCGGGCCGCTCCTTACACTTGATATTGGCGGTGAAACAGCGCGCAAGCACTGGCGTGAGGTCCTGATCAATGCATCCAACGTCTTCCGCACAGACGATAAGATCCAGTCTTTCAGTACTTCCTTGAACTTTTCAGTGTTGAATTATTACCTCATCAATACCGAAGGCACCACTCTTCGGAAAAGCCGCGAATCCTATTCCTTGAGCTTGAGCGGCAGCTCCCAGGCGCCGGACGGCATGCGCATAGACCGCGGTCGTGCGTACTCTGCGGCCAAACTCAGTGAATTGATGTCCGCTGAAAAATTCAAAGCGGAAGCGGAAAAGACCATTGCTTCGCTCGCCGCTCTCCGTGCCGCACCGATCGTCGAGGACCATTACCAAGGCCCTGTGCTCTTTTCCCCTGATGCCGCTGCCGATGTCTTCCATGACCTGGTCGGGAACAATGTGCTCGGCAGCCGCCCGCCACTCGGAAGCCCGGCCCGTACCACCACTGAGTACACCAATTACTTCCACAGCCGTGTGTTGCCTGAATTCATCACTGTTGTGGATGACCCCTCCATTTCCACATTCAGCGGCACCACTCTCTTCGGCCACTACGATGTGGATGACGAAGGTGTCCCAGCGCAAACGGTCACAGTTGTGGACAAAGGAAAATTGCAGAGCTACCTTGTTGGGCGCATTCCTATCCGCGATTTTCCGGCGTCCAATGGTCACGGCCGCAATGGTGCAGGTTCAACGCAGCCTGCCATGAGTACACTGGTGGTGAAGTCCAGCGAGACAGTATCGCCCGCCGACCTGGAAAAGAAACTTCTGGATATGTGTAAAGACCGCGGCCTGCCCTTTGGTTATTATGTGGAAACTTTAGGGGGACTTACCAATCCCCGCTTGCTCTATAAGGTGTATGTCAAAGACGGCCATCGCGAGCTGGTCCGTGGCGCTCGCTTCGGAGACCTCGACCGCCGCACATTGCGCAGCGATCTGGCCGCGGTCGGCAATGATGCGACCCTCGACAATCGTGGCGGTGGAATTGCGATGAGTATGATCGTGCCTTCCATACTGATCGATGAGATGGAAGTCCGCCGTGATAACACTACCAAGGAAAAATTGCCGCAATACGGCCCGCCATCACTAGTCGATGCAGTTCCGGCCAAGACTGGCAATTAGGAAATAAGAACATGAACAAAAAACAAGGGACGAGCTATAGCTCGTCCCTTGTTTTTACCTTCTCCTGATTCTTTGTTTCTTGCGGTTAGGTCGATTAGTTCGTCGGTTACCCAGCATAAGGTCATCTTTCGGTTTCGTTATTATTCCGTGTTGAATAGGATTCGACTCTGGATTCACTTGTAAAGATTGGGGGATATCAATGAATTCGACTTTGTTAATGTTATCCATATCGTCCAGAATTGCTCCTTGACTATAAATATTGCACCTAATACTTGCGCAGCACACCGATCACCCTGCCCTGCACTTCCACATTCGCAGCTGGCACCATGATGGGCGGCATACTGGCATTCGATGGTTGCAAGCGCACTTGCTCGCCTTCTTTATAGATGCGTTTCAGCGTTGTATCTGAGCCATTGACCAGCGCCACTACAATGTCACCGTTGTGCGCCGTCCTTACTTTTTCCACCATCACGTAATCGCCATTCACAATGTGCTCATCCTGCATGGAGTCGCCACTGACTTCGAGCACGAAGACATCGCGCGAGCGGGTGAAATCATGCAACGAGATCGTCTCCGGGTTCTCCAGTGTTTCCACTGGACGCCCCGCAGCGATCCGCCCCAGCAAAGGCAACTCGTACGTGGCCGATGAAACAACGCGCCCCTTGGATTTTGGCTGGATGATGTCGATCGAGCGGCTGCGGTTGTAGCCCCTTTTCAACATTCCTTTTTTCTCAAGGTTCGAGAGATGTTTGTGGACCGTTGCCAGTGAACTCAGGCCAACACCGGCGCCGATCTCTTCAAAGGAAGGTGAATAGGCGTTCTTCTCCACGAACTTTGCAATGAAATTCAAAACTTCACGTTGCCGTTTGGTCAGTGCCATAGGCTGACAATAAGCGAATAAAAGGCGAATGTCAAGTTGATTTGCAAGTTTGAAGTAACTAAATAGTCTCCCTTCATGGACTCACTCCGATTTCCGAACGAATGATTTCTGAACACTTTTACTCCGCCAACCGTCCTATCATGTGAGCGTTACATATTCATTATGGCTAATCCAGCCACCGTATTAGGAACTTGGCCCGGAGTCGATTTGGCGGAACCCACCCGAAGCACAACGGAACGGTTGGACATCAACTCTCTTGTGCATGACTATGCCCGCCACGTGCACGCCGTGGCCTACAGCATTGTGCGCGACCATCATGATGCTGAGGACATTGCACAAGATACCTTCCTGCGTGTTTGTCGCCAAAAATTTCCGTTAGCTGAAATTGAGAACCCCCGCGCATGGTTGGGACGCATCGCTTTCAATCTTTCGCTCGATAAGGTGCGTGACCGAAAGCGCCGCGCACAATCCTCGATTGAGGATGCAACTTGTTCAGCCGATGTCCGCGCTCTAGCTTCCGGGGGGATGCCCGCCGATGAATTGGCGTCGCAAGCACAATTGCAGCAATTGCTCGCGCGGATGATCGCGACACTGCCCGAAGAGATGCGCCACACGTTGCAACTCTCGCTTATGGACGGTATGAACTCCACCGAAGTAGCGAAGATCATGGACTTGCCCGACGGTACTGTACGCACGCGACTGATGCGCGCCCGTCAGATGCTCAAAGAAAAGTTTTCAGCAGTCATAGGACCAGGAGGAGCAAAATGAACGACGAGCGGACAAAGCAGAACTCTGATCAGTATTTAGAGGATCTTCTCAATAAAGGACTCGCCGAATATTCCGCCGTAGAACCACGCCCCGGCTTCGAGTCAAGGATCCTCGCGAACCTCAAGGATGAACACTCGTCTACGACTTCTCCTGCATGGTCCTTTACCTCATGGCTTCGACCGCAAATGCGCTTGGCCGGAGTAATGGCTGTGCTGGTAATGGCTGCAGGCATGAGTTGGATGATGATCCACGGGAGCAATACAGTTGCTCCTATGAAACCTGTAGCTACTACTGCAAGTAACGAATCAGGATTTACACCCCCCGTGGTTCAAACCACACCTGAAACAAAGAATATTCCGAACACTTCAAATCCTCACTCCGTCATAACTACAGCTGTGCAACATCCTACGCAAACACGATTGGCTGTTGTGCAAGAGCCGGTCAGGTTGACAACGTTTCCCTCACCATCACCGTTGACCGATCAGGAGAAGCTCATGCTCGCGTATTTGCGGCAGACCAATAGAGAAGAACTGATCGCCCAGAGCCACATCGATCCACCGCTGGACATCAGGTCCGATGGCGATCCAATGCCCGACAAGAACCGCATTCCGGATGAATCACGCCAGGCGCGACCGCCAAGTGGTATCGAAAATGTAAAGAATTGAAACACCAACGAACTGAGCAAGACCAAGAAGTTCAATCAAAGGAGCAACCATGAAGCGCACGACCGCAAGGACCATTCTTTCCACGATCATTTTCCTGGCATTGATTTCATTCTGCCTTCAAGCTTCCGCGCAGGAAAAAGACAAACACCCAGCTCCGGGCTTCTACAAACTCGATTTCACTGTCTATGAAGTAGCGGACGGGAAGCGTTCCAACCCGCACACCTACACACTCATGTTGTCCGATGATGAACGTGACGGCTCGATCCGTGTGGGCAACCGTGTTCCGATCGTGACCGGGTCCACAAAGGATGACTCGAAACAATTTCAATATATCGATATTGGCTTTAACCTCAACGCCCGACTCCGATCAACAGAAACGGGCTTGTCTTTGCATGCGAATTTTGAATCCAGCAGCATGGCCTTGTCGGATCAGAATACTAATAACAGTGACCCATTGATCCGCCAATTCAAAGGCGATGCCATGACCATTATCGAGTTTGGCAAACCCACGGTCATCTCAAGTATTGATGATGTCTCCAGCAACAAGCGCATGCAAATCGAAGTCACCGTCACCAAACTGAAATAATGATCACAACAAGAATAAAAAAGGACGCCAGCGTTTGACTGGCGTCTTTTTATTTCATGGATGAAAGATCATTCGTAGCGCAGCGCCTCGATCGGGTCCAGCTTCGCCGCCCGCGCCGCCGGATAAATGCCGAAGAACAATCCGACAGCGGCGGACACGCCGAATGCGACGAGCATCAGTGAAAATGGAACCCGAGCTGGCAGTGGACTGAATTTATCGAGTAGAGCCGCGAAAATGAGACCCAAGACAATAGCAACGCCACCAGCGAGGACACAAAGTACGACTGCCTCAAGGATGAATTGACGGAGAATGTCGCCCATGCGCGCACCGATCGCCTTGCGTACACCGATCTCGCGTGTGCGTTCGGTCACACTCACCAGCATGATATTCATCACCCCGATGCCACCAACCATCAAAGCGATGGAACTGATCGTCACCATCGTCGCATAGAGTCCGCCGGTCAACGCTTTATAGAAATCGAGCAATTGGTTCTGCGTGCCTACATAGAACGAATCTGGTTTGTTATAGCCATCGTGGCGTTCCCGTCTCAGTATCTCCGTCACTTCATCGATCAGCAGCGGCACTTCTGGGCCGCTTTTCGCGCTCATATTGATCTGGAAGGCAGCGTGTAATTCGCTATGTAGCTTCTGCATCGTGCTCAACGGAACGAACGCAAAATTGTCACGATCGAAGCCAAGGAAAGACCCGCGTTTTTCCATGATGCCGATGACCACGAATGAATCGTTCTCGAAGGTCATCTCTTTGCCGATGGGGTCGTCGTTCGGGAACATGTTGTCCGCCACAGTGCTGCCGATCACGATCACTTTGGTATGGTGGTCATCATCGGTGTGCGTGATGTAACGTCCGCTCCGCATGCTGGAGTTCGCGATGTCGATATAGTCTGGCTCAGTTCCGATAATAAAAGTCCCATTGGCCTGTTTGTTCTTGTATTTCAACAACGAAACAGCTCCGTTGCTGACAAGAACACCCGATGCCTTCCCCAGATGCACTGATTGTGCTCGAATTGCATCCATTTGGTCGCGCGTCAGGTCTTTGCGCTGACGTTCTTCCTGTGTGAGCCGGCGGTTGGCGAATTGCGGCAAACGCGTGACGCTCACCGTGTTCGTTCCAAGATTCGATACTTGCTGCTCGAAGCTGCCATTCAGTCCACTGACGATCGCAGCGATGACGATGA
>Ga0207022_10344_pt1 | contig 10282 bp, 10 predicted proteins | sample Alteio_BWMinCont_46_FD_153307 | JGI IMG/M metagenome (GOLD analysis project Ga0207022, IMG submission 153307) | Enriched cells from forest soil in Barre Woods Harvard Forest LTER site, Petersham, Massachusetts, United States -... | ecosystem: Environmental > Terrestrial > Soil > Temperate forest >... | reverse complement strand
ACGCGGTAACCACTCTGCTTGAAACAGCAACCACAGCAGCGGAAGCAATACCGCAAACCAAGCCTTCGCCATCTGGAGAGATTGTAGTCATGAGTTATCTTATAGACACAATGGCTAATGCTATTGGCGAACCACACTCTCAAGACCAGTTATTTATCAGCCGGCTTCAACGGGTAGCAACCGATCCCGAATTGGTTGCCATTGCAACCGTAATGGTACAACAGCGCGACCGGCAAGACGGAAGAACGCGAACATGGGGACAAGAAAAGATAAAGCAAGTAACTCCAAGCGATGTGGAAGTGCCACACACGCTACCTGTAGTTGTCTCCAATCCCAGCAACCGTAGACGCTGATAACTCACTCCAGGCTATTCGTCATATCCCTGGCCCTGGCATCACGCGTGCCAAGCGGCTTGAGGTCGAACCGGGTTTCAATCAGCTTCAGGATGGATGTGGTGTCATAGGTCGTATGATCCACATACCCGCGCTTTGCGAACGGCGATATAATGAGTGCGGGCACGCGCTCGCCGGGGCCGAACCGGTCGCCGCGCGGCGGCATCACGTGATCGAAGAACCCGCCGGCATCGTCGAACGTCACTATGATAACCGAGTCCTTCCATAATCTGCTGCGCTCGATTTTTCCTATCAGCTCGAAGGCATGATCCTCGCCGGTTTTCATGTTGCTGTAGCCGGGATGCAGGTCGAACTCACCCACCGGCTTATAAAATGACACCGGCGGCAGGTTGCCTTTTTCAATGGCATCAACGAAATCGGTTTCATCCTTGAGATGCGCCCTTCTTTCCTGCACCCCGTGAACATAGCGGGCGAAGTAGGCAAACGGCTGGTGATGGTACTTGAAAGAGGGCGGCGGGTTGCCTTCGTCAGCGTCCCGCCAGCCGCCGCCGTACCACGCCCAGTCAATGTGCTTTTCGCTCAGGCGATCGCCTATGGTAGGCATCGCCTGCGCGGGAAGGCGCTGCGCCTTATCGGAGATCTTGCGATCATACGGCCAGCCTTCCGGCTGGATGGTATTGACCGCATAGCCGTCCGGGGTAAGCGCGCCGTCTTTCACCAGCCTGCCCTGCTTATCCAGCACCGCGCGCAGGTCGTCGGGGGCGTTTTCATAGCGCGGCGTGCACGCGCAGACGAGCCAGAAATGGTTGAGAAATGAACCGCCGAACGCGCCGGTAAAGAAATGATCCGCAAGCGTGTATTTCTTCGCGTACTGCCAGAGCGGCGAATTTCTATTTTCGTAATAACCCATCGTCAGGCCACCGGAATCGCCAATATAGACAAATTCATCCATCTTCCCTTTGTCCATCTGCTCCTGTAACTGGTAGAAGCGGTGCATCAGATCACCGGTATTTTTGTCGTCCGGAACATATTTGCTGATGAGGAAATGCCCGTTGGGAAGGTTTGCGGGAAAGCGCGCGTCCGGCTTGCCATTGTTTAACGGCTGCGGCAAAAATTTATAAGGCTGTCCATCGCCGTCAACCTGCACAGTTTTCTTTCCGGCCTGCGCTAAACCATCTGCTCCCGGAAACGTACCGAACACATTGTCGAAGCTGTGATTCTCAAGATAGAAAACGATGATGTGGTTTACCCGGGCAAGCTTTTCGCCCTCACTGCGGTCTGCGGCATAGGCGGGCAGCGCCAGCAGCAAAACCATCCCTATAATAAAGTTGCGCATAGGCGGATTTCCTTATACATCCATGTTTTTATGGAAAACATAAGGTATAACAATGGCGTTTTACAGCAATAAAAAAATTCTTGTCACCGGCGGCACCGGCCTTATCGGCCGCCCGCTGGTTGAAATGCTTCTGGCAGCGGGCGCGCATGTCACCGTCGTTTCTCTGGATGATCCCACGCGCGCGCCGGAGGGATGCGCATTTGTGAAAGCTGACTTGCGTGAATTTTCCAACTGCATGGAAGTTTGCAAGGATCAGGAAATCGTTTTCCAACTGGCAGGCGTCAAGGGCTCACCCGCTATGACGGCCAAGCGCCCAGCCAGCTTTTTCGTGCCGACGTTGCAGTTCTCCATCAACATGATGGAAGCAGCGCGACGCAATAATGCCGAGCGCTTTCTGTTTGCAAGCTCGGTCGGGGTGTATTCACCCGCGGAAGTGTTTTTTGAGGACGACATATGGAAGACTTTCCCCTCCCCTAACGATCGTTTTGCAGGTTGGGCAAAACGCATGGGGGAATTGCAGGCGGAAGCTTACAGGCTGGAATACGGCTGGAACAAAATCTCTATCGCGCGCCCGGCCAACGTCTACGGCCCTTATGATAATTTCGATCCGGAAAACGCGATGGTGATCCCCTCGCTCATCCGCCGCGCCGTCGAAGGCGAGCGGCCACTCACTGTCTGGGGTGACGGATCACCGGTGCGCGACTTCATCCATGCAAGGGATGTGGCGCGCGGCATGATGATGATGGTGGAAAAAGGCGTCAGCGAGCCGGTGAATTTAGGCTCGGGCAGCGGCGTCACCATCAAGCAGATCGCCGAAATGGTGGCAAAGCATGCGCCGGGCAGCCCCATAAACATTGTCTGGGATGCCAGCAAGCCGGCAGGCGACGCCAAGCGCCTCATGGACATGAAACGCGCAGCCTCCTACGGTTTTCAATGCGAAATCGGGATCGAGGAAGGCATTAAAGAAACCATCGCCTGGTTTGTGAAAAACCGCAATGACGCCGACAAGCGTTACATCGCATTCAACGATCCCCTGATGAAGAAACAGGCGTAATTTGCTGCGCTATCATTTATGGCTTAACGCCATATCCAGATCATCCGAAAGATCAAGGTTCACGCGTTCCACTTCGCCTTCCTTCATGTCAAAGGCAAACTCCTTGCACGCCGTCGTCTTCCCACCTTCTATCTCCTTCCCGGTCTCTATGATGCTCTGACTTTTAAGTATTGCCTTGCCGCTGCCGTTAAACAGGGACACATAAAGGTCCGGCAGCACGCGCGTCTCTTTCACCTGATTGATCACCGCACAGGCGATTTTCACCCGCACCCCTTTGTTATCGCCGGTTTCCCTGGTCATTTTCACGTCCGCCATCCTTAGCCCGCCAGTATCGTAAATCCCTGCCAGCCTGTACAGGATGGAAAAGCCGGGATGTTCGCTGAGAATAGTTTTGCGGTAGGCGATTGGGTATAGCACGCCAATGATAATCAGCAGGAATACGCACAACGCCTGCAGGCGTTTTACCTTTCCGTTTTGCGGCACAGCAGCAGCCGGGGGAATCGGGCGCGTCACCGGCTCGGAGAATGCCTTCACGGGCTGCGGAGGGGAAAGGGGTGGTGGAGAGGGAGGAATGTCCTTTACGGCGACGGCTTCCGGCAGTTTCTGAAACCACATGTGCTTGCAGGCGGCGCAGCGGAACATACGCCCGCTTTCGCCGAAGGCAGCATCCGGAACCGTATAGCGGGTATTGCACTGCGGACAGGCCAGTATCATGGGAATATATTTATCGTGCCCGGAGAGTTTGTGCAAGACAAAGACACGCGGCAGGCGTCTCTTGTATTCTCGTTGCAGGAATATAAAAATCCTTTATACTTTCATAGGAATTTTATGGGCGAAAATGTGACCCCGGTTGCGTCAGATGTGACAGTGCAATGCGTCCCTGCCGGAAGTCATTTACCGGAAATTCCTGATCATACCTCCTCCCCGTTGCACCACTTGAAAGGCATAGCCTGCGTGTTATTTGCAGTACTCATCTGGTCGGGATGGGTAGTCATGAGCCGGTTCGGCGTCAAAGGCGTGCTCTCCCCTTACGATATTACTGCTATACGGTTTACCACCGCAGGCCTGCTGTTGCTTCCGATGGCATGGAAACGCGGGCTTAAAATAGGCCCGTGGGGACTAAAGGGCGGACTGCTCCTGTCGGTGCTCCTGGGTGCCTGTTACGCCAATATCGTCATATTCGGGATGAAGTTCGCGCCCGTGTCGCACGCAAGCACGATCAATACCGGAACATTCCTTACCCTGATCACCCTGCTGGGAATTCACGGGTTGCGCGAGCACGTCCCCAGGCTGCGCCTGGCAGGCGTAGCATGCAGCCTGATCGGCATAAGCCTCATGCTGTCCGTGAAAGGTTCGGATTATTCAAGTTCGCAATGGATCGGCCACCTCTGTTTCATGACAGGCGCCACCATGTGGGCAGGCTATGTGATACTTACGCGCACCTGGAAAGTGGACGCAATCCACGCCACCGTCGTGGTCTGCGTGTTTTCCATGCTCACCTACACGCCGCTTTACCTGCTGTTCGCCGACGGCCATATATTCTCCTGCCCCCCGCAGGAGCTCGCGCTGCAGATCGTCTACCAGGGCGTCTTAACCAGCATCGTGGCGCTTTTCGCATTCAATGTCGGGGTCGGCATTCTGGGCGCCGCCCGCGCAGGCGCATTCGTGCCGCTCATCCCCGCATTTTCCACATTGCTTGCGTTCTATTTTCTCGACGAAGTGCCTTCTTTCGTGGAAGTAATGGGAATATGCACGGTTTCCATTGGCGTGTTCCTTGCCACCGGAGCCGCCGGCATGCTGCGCGGCCGCAAGTTATAATCTCCCCTCCACCGCGTCCCAGAACAAGCTTTCCTGTTTCAGGTTATAGAGGGCGTTGGACTTGACCAGCCCGGTCGGGCAGGTGACGTTGATTTCCGTCAGGTATTCGCCGATGACGTCAATCCCGGCAAGCAGTATACCGCGCTTCTTAAGTTCCTTGCCGACGGTTTCGCCTATCAGCATGTCGCGCTTGCTATGTTTTATCTTTATGCCGGTGCCGCCGGCGCGCATGTTCGCCCGTATGTCCCCCGGCACCGGCACGCGGCCGTAAATGGCCGTGACCTTGCCGTCGATTACGATGATCCGCTTGTCCATCGTCTTAATGTCCGGGATGAAGCGCTGCACGATGACCGGCTCCGGCGAATTTTCAAAGAACACCTCAAGCAGGGCATGAAGGTTGGAATCGCCCTGCCGCACACGGAACACCGATTGCCCGGCATAGCCGTACACCGGCTTTATCACAATGTCCTTATGTTCCTTTAGAAACTTCCCAATTATCTCTGTATCGCGCGTGATGACGGTCGGCGGCACGAACTGCGCAAACCTGAACATGAACAACTTCTCCGGTGCATTGCGCACATGGAACGGATCGTTGACCACCAGCACATCGGGTTTCAGCATTTCCAGCAGGTGCGTCGCCGTGATATATTCCATATTGAACGGTGGATCCTGGCGCATGAGCACAACATCAACTTCCCGCAGATTCAACACCTGCGACTTGCCCGTGCTGTAATAATTGTCCGGATCCTTGCGCAAGGTCACCGACCGCACATTGGCAATCACGTCACCATTGATAAGACTGAGGTCTTTTGGCTGATAATAATAAACCTTATAGCCGCGCCTTGCCGCCTCCAGGCCGAGCAGCAATGTCGTATCGGTGCGCGGATTGATGGACTCTATCGGGTCCATCTGGATAGCCAGTTTCTTGGTCATAGGAATGTGGCTACTTGCCGCTTCTTCTTTCGTCATTCTTGAGGATGACGTGGCTCACCACCTGCTTCACATTCGACGTTGTGCCAGCAAGATAGGTAGCTTTGCCAAGCTCCGCCTGATCCTGCGCAATACCCATGAGATACACCACGCCATTGACCACCTCGACATTGTAGTTGACCGAACGCAGGTCTTTTTCCAGCAATAGCTTGGTTCTTACCTGATTGGCAGTCCAGCTATCCTTGGCGTAGTCGAGGATGCCGGTCTTGTCGTCGACCTGGATTTCGTTCATAACTTCCTTCACGCCGCCCACCGTCCACGCCAGGCGCACCGCCTCAACTTTTGAATCCGGCTTGTCCACGTCGCCGGTCAGCAACACGCGGCCTTCCGTCACATGCACTGCCACATTCTTGAAAATATCCCCGGCGTCCTGCTGGATGAATTTACCGGCAATAGCGACGCGGATGCTGGTATCGTCCACAGCGTTGCCGGCCGTACGCTCCTGCACAGCCACCACCCCGCCGGTGGCCGCCCCGCCTATTAATATCGGAATGCAGCCCGTAAGCAGGACGGGCGCAACGATTGCCATGGTCAGATATAACTTCTTCATTCAGAGCCTCCAAGCGTCTTTGATATGGTGTATCTTTACCCGCGATGTTACCACCATTACATCGAAGCGCAAGTCGTGATGCGAATATTTTGCATGTGTGGCGATAAAACCTTCCGCCGCCCTTGCCAGCACCCGCTGTTTTGCCGGCGTCACCGAGTAAAGCGCGGCATCCTTCTCGCCACGCGCCTTGACTTCGATGAAAATCACCATTCTGCCGCTCCTGGCGACAATGTCTATTTCGCCGCCGTGGTTGCGGTAGCGCATTTTCAGTATCGAATAGCCCTTGAGCATGAGGTACCCGGCGCAGAAATATTCTGCAAATATGCCCCAGATGTGGGAACGTTTACGTTTATTTTTATTTATTCCTGCATTCATCATCAATGCCTTATATTAGCCATTTCCAGTAGAGATAAGGCATCGCCATCAATGTCAAGGCATACTTATCTTGCAGCGCAATTGCATTGGAAATCTTAACTAAATTTTAAATATTTTCTCATAGAGTTAGGAGTAAGTAGCGCTTATTCTTCTAGATGTGATTATGGCTAGCCATGTAACGGATAACGGCAGGTTTCCTATATGAGACAACTCGATATGAAAACATATAATGTTAAAGGATTCGGGACTGTGGAAATTCCTGAATTTGATGCTTCCTGGGGAACACCTGCGGAGGTAAAATTGGAGCATATTCAAATACTCGCGCAGGGAGCCGAAAAATGGAACAGATGGCGAGAAGCCAACCCGGAAGAATATGTCATTCTTAATGGAGTCAGATTTCCTCCGGGGATAGATTTGAGAGGGTATGATTTGAGGCATATATCCCTTCGAGATGCCAGTTTGGTGGAGGCAGACTTGAGCGGCGCCAGGCTTGGCGTTGGGCTTAATACTGCGGAAACACATATCTCAAGTGATGGTAGAATGGCCACTCTTACCCCAAGCGCCAACACGCTCAATCTCATGGGTGCCGACCTTACGGGCGCTAAGATGGAAGGCACCCAAATAGGAGATCTGGTTGGTTTTATGGATACCAGACTTGTTGGGGTCTCGTTTACAGGGATTAAGGATAGAAAACTTTCCCGGCAGGGTTTTAGCGGTGCCGATCTAACGGATGTCGATTTTAGTGGTCTTGTGCTTGATAGAACTGCATTCGTTGATGTCAGGCTTGTCCGTACGAAGTTCATTGGTTCTGAAATTAAGGATGCCAAGTTCTGGGGCGTAAGAAATATGCAAGGCGCTGATTTTACTGACGCTACATTCATATTACAATCATCTGATGCTCAATTCCCTTTTCGTGATGCTGATCTCACGGGTGTTATCGGTTTGTCCGATGTAGCAGAGTTGGAACGGGTTGCTCGAAAAGGTATAAGTGATCGTGCTGCTGCTGAGTATTTCGCCGATACGCTTCTCACGGTCAGAGGCATTGGTACTGATAACGCAGAAGCGCGCACAGCAATTGTGGAGGAGATATTGGTTGACAATGAACGCGGCGGGTTTCTTGAAATGGCGCATGGAGCCCTCAGAAAAGCCTGGAGAGAGAGAGAGAGAGAGAGAGAAGTGCGAGGGAGCGCTTCATCCCCATCTCCTACGCCAGGAAAGCCTGGTGTAGGGGAAATGGGCATGGGAGGAGCAGGGTGATTCCGGCGCAGAGATATTCCGCGATACAGTCGTTTCGCGATCCGTACAGTGGCAGGTCAGCAGACCTGCCGTGCGTTGCCGTCTCTCACACGGCAGGCCTGCTTGCCTGCCTACGCACTGTTCCAGCATGTGAGAAATGGTTCCCGGATAAACTCGCCTGCTGGCTCGTTTTCCGGGATGACAACCCTATGTTCCGGAAAACAGAGCAGACTGTTATTTATTGATTTGAGTATATTTCCGCAGGTGCGCTTTCCTGCGCTTATTGTTCTTTAAGGGATAATGCTTTGGCATAAACTTCCTGGCGCGGAGCCCCGGCAAGCTTCGCCACTTCCGCCGCTGCGTCGCGCACGCTCATGGTTTTAAGGCGCATGCGCAACAGGCTTTCCATATCAATATCGGCAACAGCCGGGGCAGAAGGCGGCGATACCACTATCACTACTTCGCCCTTGGGATCGCCTGTTTTGGCGTAATGCTCCGCCAGTTCGCCAAGCGTTCCGCGGCGCAGTTCTTCGTACAGCTTGGTAAGCTCGCGCGCAATGACCGCCTCACGTTCGCCAAGCTGCGACGCAAGTTCGGCAAGCGTGTCATCCAGACGATGAACGGACTCGAACAGCACGAGGGTCGCAGGCACAACAGCCAGTTTCTCTATCTCTTTCCTACGCGCGGCGGTTTTTGCCGGTAAAAATCCAGCAAAAAGAAAGCGATCAGTAGGCAAGCCAGATACCGAAAGCGCGGCAATAACTGAGGAAACGCCGGGAACCGGCATAGTCTTTATGCCCAGCCGCGCCGCCTCCCTTACCAACTTATAGCCAGGATCGGAAATCAGGGGAGTTCCGGCGTCGGAAATCAACGCCACTATTTTGCCGTCCTGCAGCTGTTCCAGAAGCTGCGGGCGTTTTTCCTCCGCGTTATGATCGTGATAGGAGGTGGTGCGCACCTTGATACCATAATGAGAGAGCAGCCTGCTGCTGACCCGCGTATCCTCGCAGGCAATGATGTCGGCGGCGCGCAGCACATCAAGCGCGCGCAGGGTGATGTCGCTTAAGTTTCCTATCGGCGTCGCCACCACATAAAGTCCCGGCGCAATCGTTTGACTATTAGGCACTGCTGCCATATTCTCGTCCGCATGAAAAATTCCTCGCATTATACCGGTTTTTTGCGAATTGTGTACCGTTTACTTGCGCTTGCGTCCTTGCTCTTCGTTTTTTCGTGCGGCATGGCGCAGGACTGGTACCAGCAGGAGTTTCCGAACAAAAAGACCGAATCTCCGGCGGCGGCAGCCAAACCCAAGGAAAATGCGCCGCAGGCAAATGAGCAGAAACCACAGCAACCCAAGACGGCTGTAGAAAATACTCCTGCGTCCCCTCCGCCGGCAAAGCCTGAGGAATACGCTCCGCCAAGCCACATAAGTAAAGAGGAGCCAACACCACCATCACCCGGAGAAGGCCCCTACAGCCCTGCGACCAAGATGGGCGAAGACGTCACCAGCAAAGCGCCGGTGGTCAAAGTCGGGCTGCTGGTGCCCCTATCCGGCGATTACACGGATCTGGGCAAATCGCTTCTGGATGCGGCCGTGCTTGCGGTGTACGACAAATACGGTTCGCTGTCGGCGCATGAAGTGACCGCGCGTGTCGAGCTGCTGCCGGAAGATACCAGCGACAGCGTCGAAGGCGCGGAAAAGGCGGCGCAGGACGCCGTGCAGGGCGGCGCAACCCTGATACTGGGGCCGGTGTTCAGCAAGCAGGTCACCGTGGTCGCCTCAACGGCACGGCATAAGAATATCCCGGTCATCACGTTTTCCAACAATGTCGCAGTGGCGGGCGACGGCGTGTACCTGTTCGGATTCATCCCGGAACAGCAGGTGGTGCGTATCGTCCAGTACGCGCTGAGCCATAATATCACCAATATCGCGGCGCTGGTGCCCAGCAATCCGTACGGCGCAGCGATAGTGAAGCAGCTCTCCACCGAAATCCGCAAGCATAACGGGCGCGTGCATCCGATTGAATATTATTCCGAAGACATGTCCTCACTCGACAACAACGTAGGCAGGCTCGCCCGCTTCCTGCAGGATGAAGCGAGCAAGGGACAGTCGCTGTTCATCGCCGAAGGCGGCGATAAGTTGAAGAATCTCACCGACACGCTCACCGCAAATGGTATCAATTCCAGTAATCTCCAGCTGCTGGGCACAGGGCTATGGGACGATCTGGAACTGACGAAGCTGCCCGCCATATACGGCGGCTGGTTCGCCAGCTCACCGCCGGAAAAATACCATACGTTCGAGCAGCACTTCATGTCGGTTTACGTCTACAAACCGGATCGGCGCGCAAGCCTTTCCTATGATGCCGTCGCACTCGTGATCAATCTCGCGCTTGCCTCGAGCGGCACCGGCTTTCCCAAGGACATGATTACCGATCAGGCAGGATTTAACGGCCCGGCCAACGGTATTTTCCGCTTTCATGAGGACGGTACCATCGACCGCGGCCTTTCCGTCCTGATGATAACCCCTTCCGGCTTCAAAACGATTGATCCGTCGCCGGCCATGTTCAACC
>Ga0207022_10343_pt1 | contig 10284 bp, 13 predicted proteins | sample Alteio_BWMinCont_46_FD_153307 | JGI IMG/M metagenome (GOLD analysis project Ga0207022, IMG submission 153307) | Enriched cells from forest soil in Barre Woods Harvard Forest LTER site, Petersham, Massachusetts, United States -... | ecosystem: Environmental > Terrestrial > Soil > Temperate forest >... | reverse complement strand
CGAATATTTTTTTGGTCCAGCGACGCGTGGCCCCAACCCCGTTTACGTTATCCAATTCTGGGAAAAGGTTAACCTCGGGGCGAGTGACTGGGCAGCCATGATGTTGCCAGACCGCTACCATTGGTTGCGCTACGAGGATTTGTGCGAACGCCCCGAAGAGACGGTGCGTGGAATCGCGGATTTTCTTGGAGAGTCATGGGATGTACCAGCGCTTTCGAAGCTGGTGGTGCCGTCAGAAAGCATTGCGCGGTACAAAGATTTTTCTGAAGCGCAACAAGGAGCGCTGGAAAAAGTCGCGACTACAGGGCTACGCCACTACGGGTATCTGTAATAATAGCGGTATATTAGCCCAAAGAAACGCGACCTATTCGCGCATTAGGGGGTCGTCGGGCTTGTCGTACCCGGAGCGGTCATTTTCGCGCCTGCGCTGGTCGAGTTGCTTGTCGGCCTCGTTGCCAACGCTGTAATTGTAGGAATTGCTGGTGTTGGAGCTGCCGGCATTGGTGCAGGCGCACAGCAGGGTGGTAAGGAGCAGACTGGTAAGAAAATGTTTCATAATATCCCCTTCGATACTGAGGATAGTAGTGCTTACCGTATAAGGTTCCTATGGGTAATATGTTCTTTGCATATACTGCCGACGCTAATAGCTACCATATGTTTATGGTGTATTAGGCTAGTCTCTCGGTAACTGGCGGCGTTTGCGGTCCGGGCGTACTTTGCGTTTGAGCGTAAAGTCAGCCATGCGCTGGACAATATAATCATTGACGACATCGCCCATGGCTTCTTCGACGCCACGATAATAATGATCCGCACCGGCGATGGGATGATATTCCACCGGGTTGCCATGATTGGAACTTAGTTTATTGACCAGTTTGGCCACGGCATCTTCCTGCACAACGTCATCCTTATCGCCTTGCGTGATCAGGCCCGAGGCAGGGCAGGGTGACAGGAACGAGAAATCATAGAGGTTTGCAGGCGGTGATACAGCGACAAATCCCTCGATTTCCGGACGGCGCATCAGCAATTGCAGCGCAATCCACGCGCCAAACGAAAACCCGCTGATCCAGCAGGTGGGCGCGTCAGGGTTCTGGAGTTGCAGCCAGTCGAGTGCGGTGGCCGCATCGGACAGCTCGCCGATGCCTTCATCATATTTCCCCTGCGATTTACCGACGCCGCGGAAGTTAAAGCGCAATACGGAAAAACCGTTCTGGGCAAAGATATGATACAGGCGGTAAACAATTTTATTGTTCATCGTTCCGCCGTAGAGCGGGTGTGGGTGCAGGACGAGAACGACAGGCGCTCCCTTTTGTTCGCTGTGGTGGTAGCGTCCTTCGATGCGTCCTTCGGAACCGTTGATGATAATTTCGGGCATTGTTTCTCTTATTGTTTCTCTGGGGGCTTTATAATATAAATTGCAGTCAGTCCTTATATTGAATTTAGGTCCCCATGTTCAAGAGAATAGTGAATGATATTGATTCGGTGTTCGCCCGCGACCCCGCCGCAAGGTCCCGGCTGGAGGTTGTTTTATGTTATCCAGGCGTCCATGCTATTGTTATTTATAGATTATCAAATTGGCTGTGGCGAAATGATTTAAAATTTCTCGGAAGGTTCCTTTCGACGCTGGGGCGTTTTATCACCGGTATTGAGATCCATCCGGGGGCAACTATTGGCCATAGATTCTTTATTGACCACGGAATGGGAGTGGTCATCGGCGAAACGGCAACCATCGGCGATGATGTGACTATTTATCATGATGTCACCCTCGGTGGGACGTCGCTTACCAAGGGTATCCGCCATCCACAGGTGGGAAATAATGTAATTATCGGGGCAGGCGCGCAATTGCTTGGCCCGATTAAGGTGGGCAACTTTGCGCGGATTGGCTCGAATGCTGTTGTTGTCAAAGATGTCGATGCGGATACCACCGTGGTGGGGATTCCAGCCCGTTCGCTGGCGGAGAAAGTCCCGCCCGTTGCCAAAGACCATCAGTTCGCCGCTTACGGAACGCCGCAGGATGATGAGGTCGATCCGCTGGTGACCATGATGCATAAAATGGAAAACGATGTCGCGAATCTACGCATGCGTGTAACAGAGCTGGAAGCGGAAAATGCAGAACTCGCCGGGAGCGCCAAGCGCTGGGAGACAAAATAATGCCATTTATTCCCAAACTGACGCCGCTGGCGGAGATCGCTAAAGAGGCCGGTGATACGATCCTTGGGATGCAGAAATCGATTGTCAAAAAATATGATAACGGTAATGGCCTGCAGGAAGAGTGTGACGGTCAAGGCGATAAATGGCAGCAGAAAATCGATCGATCGATTATTACCGATGCGGATATCAAGGCCAACCAGATTATCTGTAAGGCATTGGCAGAGAGGTTTCCTCGTGTAGCGGTGGTATCGGAGGAAAATTCAATGGCGCAGAATCAAGCGGCGCTGAAAGCGAAAGACCGTTTTGAAACGGACCCCCTCGATAATACCGGCGGCTACATCGAAGGTCGGGACGTATTCAGCGTCACCATCGGCCGTATTGTCGGTGATCGCCCTACCGAAGGGGTGATTTATTTTCCGGCAAAACAGGAATTGTATTATACTGGCGAAGATGGCAAGGCCTACCTGCAAAAAGGCGATGCGTCACCCCAGCTGATACAGGTACGTAAAGGGGCGCATGATTCGCTGAATGTGGCGGTTGGATTTCATGAGCAAAATATCGATTATCTCGCGGGTAAGGATATCACTACTACACTATTGAGCGCTCAGTTGCGAACCTGTGCGATTGCTTGCGGGGAGTGCGATATCAGCGGTGTTAATAGGGGGGCAGGTGGCTTTAATACATGGGATATTGTCGGGCCCCATGCGGTATTGCTTGCCGCCGGGGGGGATATGGTGATGGAAGATGGTACTCCCCTGCGTTACAGTGGTGATAATGTGACAGTGCCACGCCATATTGTGGGTAGTTTCGAAGCATTGGAACGTTGCGTTCCCGGATATGAACCTGAACGTGCAGACAGATTGAGGGCATAAGTATGAATTTAGGAACCAAAGCACGATATGCGGTGATGGCGATGGTCGAACTGGCACAGCATGACGCGAAAAAACCAGTAACACTGGCGGAACTGGCGCAGGCGCAGGAAATTACCGTGCCATATCTTGAACAGTTATTTACCAAGCTGAAAAAACAGGGGCTGGTGCGCTCGGTGCGTGGCCCGGGCGGTGGGTACGTGCTTGTAAAATCTGCGGCTGATACGTCTATCCTTGAAATTGTGCAGGCAGTAGAAGAATCGATGGAGATGACGCGTTGCTCAAAATTAAATAATAAGAATGGGCAAAGCCATCACGGGTGTATGTCGACGCGGGCTCGTTGTCTGACCCATGATTTGTGGCATGGGCTGGAACTACAGATCCATTATTATCTGCAAGGCGTAACGCTGGCGGATATCGTGACAAAACGTACATTAGTGACATCGGGAATGCTCGCTGAGCACGAGCTGCACGTGTGATCTATCTCGATTATAATGCCACAGCGCCCGTACGCCCGGAAGTGGTTGCGGCGATGCAGGAATGTCTGGCGCTCCCACTCAATGCTTCGTCTGTGCATACGTTTGGCCGCGAAGCCAAAAAACGCCTTGAGTACGCCCGAAAAACCATCGCTGAGACAATGAGTGCCTGGCCGAATGAACTGATTTTCTGTGGTTCAGGGACGGAGGCCAATAACTGGGCCTTGCGCGCAGTTACCGGGAGACGGGTATTAGTCAGCGCAATGGAGCATAGCTCCGTATTGGCTGCTGCACCGGAACATAAAATCCTCATTCCCAGCACAGCAGAGGGCCTCGTTGATCTGGCTGCGCTGGAAGCTCTGCTCCAAACAGACGGTGTGGCACTCGTCTCTGTGATGCTCGCGAATAATGAAACGGGCGTGATCCAGCCGATGGCGGAGGTGGCTGCCCTATGCAGGAAATATGAGGCACTGCTGCACTGCGACGCGGTGCAGGGAGTGGGGAAAATCCCGGTGGATTTTGGCGGGCTCGGCGCGGATATGATGACGATTTCCGGCCATAAAAGCGGTGGCCCCGTCGGGGCGGCGGCGCTGGTTGTGCGCCGGGGGTATGCGCTACCAGCGTTTTTACTGGGCGGCGGTCAGGAGTCGCGAAGACGGGCCGGGACGGAAAATATTGCGGCCATCAGCGGATTTGCTAAGGCTATGGAGCTCATTGATTTAAATGATATGAAGCGTCTGCGCAGCTGGCTTGCCGTCATGGAACAGGCGATGGAAGCCATGGGAGGCGTCGTATTCGGCACATCAGCGCCCCGTCTGCCCAATACTACCTGTGTGGCGATGCCCGGGACGTCCGGTGAAGTGCAGCTCATGGATTTTGACCTGAAAGGATTTGCGGTCAGCACTGGCTCAGCCTGCTCCTCCGGTCGGATTGAAGGATCGCATGTTCTGGCGGCGATGAACGTCCCGAAAAATCTGGCGGAAAGTGCTATTCGTATCAGCGGGGGCTGGAAAACCACCGAGGAAGACATTATATTGTTTACACAGGCATGGAGAAATACCCGCAAAAGGCTTATAAAATAATGGCTTGGCTTGAAAAATCCGTCACAAATGTTTAATTTTATAAACTATTATTCCCTGTATAATGTCTCAATCGATGCGCGATGACAGGGTGTAAAAATGCAAATCACAGCAGATGATGTAGCAAGACAACAACAGCATAAATTTGCAACTCAAACCGTGCATTTTGATTCCAAGCCTGATCGTCAGGGTTTTGTGGAAACTTTGGAAGTCGACCCCGCCACCGAATATAAAGGCCATTTCTCTAAGGGGATTATCAGAGTTATAGCCAATAATGAGGGCGTTGGTAGGGAAGAATACCAACGTAGAATGGCGATAGGCGAAAGAGTACAGCAGCAGATTACTTCCGAGGCTGGGGGAGAGTTCTATCCCGCTCCTAACATCGGTACTATAGCGATTTTTTCACCCCCGGATGGGGTTATCACTACAGATTATGTAAATACCGTACTGCAATCTCTGCATAATCAACAGGCCATTAGTGCTCCTGACATAACCTCTGCCAAACATAAATTGGGAATTAGTTCTGGACCAGTAGAAGAATCTGTTCCTGATCTTGCAAATACCCCGCAAGAAAAGGCCAAAGAAACGGCCCAAAAAACGGCCCCAAAAACGGATGGTGGTATTCCCAAAGGTTACCAAGCCATAATAGACTATATAGCGGAAAAAATGAAAGTTACACAGCAAGGTAGCCGGTTTTCTATTAGCGCAAAGCATGGAAATCCTGAAGTTGTTGACGTGTTGGAATCTGCTCTAAGGCAGTATAATAATAAATACGATGGCAATATTGGGATCAAGCGGATCAGAAGCCATTTGGAGGTCCGCAACCCCGGCCCGTTATACCATCCGCTGTTAAATGCCGCGCGCAGCAACGGGCAGTCACTTGGCTAGGAGTTCTATCCTCATATAAAACCTCGCGGAAAGTGCTCTTCGTATCAGCGGGGGCTGGAAAACCACCGAGGATGATATTATATTATTTACACAGGCTTGGAAAAATACGCGCCAAAGACTTATAAAATAAGAATGATGAATAACGACGGGGCTTACAAAAACCGTTGAAAGTGCCCAGTAAGTGCGGTACAAGTCCTTCTTTGGTGAATAGTTGATTAATTTAGTAAGATATTGTATAATCTACCCCCTATGAAAACAGCAGACAACCATACGCTTACACTGCCAATTTACCTGGATTATCAGGCGACTACGCCGATGGATCCGCGGGTGCTGGACAAGATGTTGCCCTATTTTACCGGGAAGTTCGGTAATCCGCATTCGCGCAGCCATGCTTATGGCTGGGAAGCAGAAGCGGCGGTGGATCTTGCGCGTGAGCAGGTGGCGGCGGTCATTGGCGCGAGCGAAAAGGAAATCGTGTTTACCTCGGGCGCAACCGAATCAAATAATATTGCGATCAAAGGTGTTGCACGTTTTTATAAAGATAAAAGGAAGCACATCATTACCCCCGTTACCGAGCATAAATGTGTGCTGGATTCCTGCCGTCATCTGGAGCAGGAAGGGTTTGAAGTGACCTATCTGCCGGTGCAGAAAAATGGCCTGATTGATCTGGCGGAACTGCGTGCGGCGATGCGCCCGGATACGCTCTTAGTGTCGATCATGGCGGTGAATAATGAAATCGGCGTGATTCAGCCACTTGCCGAAATCGGCAAGCTCTGCCGTGAATTTGGTGCATTCTTCCATACCGATGCGGCACAGGGATTTGGCAAAATCCCGCTGGATGTCGAGGCGATGAATATCGACCTGATGAGTATTTCTGGCCATAAAATTTATGGGCCAAAAGGGATTGGTGCGCTGTATGTTCGCCGCCGTCCGCGTGTACGTCTGGAAGCGATTTTTTCCGGTGGTGGGCAGGAGCGTGGCTTCCGTTCGGGAACCTTGCCGACGCCGTTGGTGGTCGGGTTGGGCGAAGCCGCTCGCATCGCGCAGGCCGAGATGGGCAAAGATTCAGAGCGCGCTGCCCAAATTTTTAATAAATTCATGGTCGATCTGGTGGGCGGTATCAAAGATGTGGTGCTTAATGGCGACCGCACTTCGCGCTGGCCGGGCAATGTGAATTTGAGTTTTTCGTACGTCGAGGGTGAATCGATGATCATGGCGATTAAAGACCTGGCGGTATCGTCGGGTTCGGCGTGCACGTCGGCATCGCTGGAGCCTTCGTATGTGCTGCGTTCGCTTGGCGTGAGTGAAGATATGGCGCACACTTCCATCCGTTTTGGCTTTGGCCGGTTTACCACGGATGAAGAAGTGAATTACGCTATCAACCTGATTAAAAACAGTATCAATAAGCTGCGTGAAATGAGCCCGCTGTGGGAAATGGTTCAGGAAGGCGTGGATATTTCAAAGATCGAGTGGGCGGCACATTAATAAACATTGTTGATATGTAAACTGCGATGGGTGGTTGTCATGGAAGATGAAAATAAAGAGGTGCTGAAAGAGATTCTGAAGGCACTAAACGGAATCTGGTGGATTCTGGTAATCATGCTCGCATTGATGTTTTGGCATATAAAACCTCTTGTTCTTGGGTGATTTTAGGAACGAATGAGTAAACGTGAATCCCGGCCTTTGTCGGGATGATGGATGGAGAATACGATATGGCATACAGTGAAAAAGTAATCGATCATTATGAAAACCCGCGAAACGTGGGGTCGATGGATAAAGACGCAGATGATGTGGGCACCGGTCTGGTCGGCGCACCGGCCTGTGGCGACGTGATGAAACTGCAGATCAAAGTCAGCGCAAATGGCGTGATCGAAGATGCCAAGTTCAAGACGTTTGGCTGTGGTTCGGCGATTGCATCGTCGTCACTCATTACCGAATGGGTCAAGGGTAAGACCATTGATCAGGCGGTGAATATTAAAAATACGGAAATTGCCGAATATCTGGCACTGCCACCGGTAAAAATTCATTGCTCCGTACTGGCGGAAGATGCCATCAAAGCGGCTATTGCGGATTATAAAATGAAGCATGGAAGCGTCACTAAAGTGGACGCTGCATAACCTTATGGCGAGCCCGATCATTACCATATCTGATGCGGCGCTGGAGCGTGTTCAGCAATTGCTGGCAAAACGCGGAAAGCCTTCTGTTGGCGTAAAGATAGGGATTCGTACGCGCGGCTGTTCCGGCCTGTCCTACACCGTGGAATATGCTGATGAAGTCAGTAAATTTGACGAGGTTGTGGAAAAAGAAGGCATTCGCGTTCTGATCGACCCCAAGGCGGTGATGTTTCTCATTGGTACCGAAATGGATTATGTGGAAGAACAGTTCAAAAGTGGTTTTGTGTTCCGCAATCCAAATGAAAAAGGCCGGTGTGGCTGCGGCGAATCTTTCCACGTTTAATGGCCCCAGAGTGAACACTGGTTATGGCTGATTTCTTGGAATATTTCACACTGCTTGATATTTTGCCTGCCTTTGATCTGGACCTCACGGCGCTGGAAACCCACTATTTTCAGCAACAACGCAATAACCACCCCGATCGGTTTGTGGGAAAGCCTAATGCTGAGCGCTTAGCCGCGTTGCAACGTTCTGCCGATATTAATCTGGCTTATGAAACCCTCAAAGATCCACTGAAACGCGCCCAGTATTTACTGTTGTTGCAAGGCATGTATGTGGGGACGGAGAAAGATACGGTCAAACCTTCCCAGGAACTCCTGGCCGAGATGATGGAACTGCGCGAAAATATCGATGAATTGACAGAGATCAATGCACTGTACGCGTTTGTCGACGAAGTTGATGAAATGCGGAGAAGATTGCTGAACTTTATTGATGTTGCCTATAACAAAGGACAGTGGGATAAGATGGCGCAGTTGGTACTGAAGCTGGGCTATGTGCAAAAAGCGATGAATGATCTCACAAAGCAAAAAGCCAAAATGGTGAAGGCAGGAAAGTCTAATAAATGAATCTGTTGCAAATCTATGAACCGGGGCAGACCCCATTACCTCACGTCGATACATTGGCGGTGGGGATTGATTTGGGTACGACCCATTCGGTGGTAGCGATTGCGTCGGAAGGTGGTGCAGAAGTAGTGCACAATATTCATGGCCACGCGCTCGTTCCTTCGGTCGTGTATTATGCGCCGGATGGCAGCGTTGAAGTAGGATATCCTGCTCTGCAACGGTTTGCGCGCGGCGAGAAAAATGTGTTTGCCTCGATCAAGCGGCAGATGGGGCAAAGTAGCGATGCCACGCCCGTAAAAGTGTCGGCGGAAATTCTGAAATATCTCAAGCAAACAGCGGAAAAAGCGCTTGGCAAAGAGGTAAAGCAGGCGGTGATTACCGTACCCGCGTATTTTGATGATGCAGCGCGGGCGGCTACCAAAGATGCGGCGCGTCTGGCCGGGCTTGAAGTACTCCGGCTGATTAACGAGCCGACGGCGGCGGCGCTCGCGTATGGTCTCGATAAAGGTGCGCAGGGCATTTACGCCATTTTTGATTTAGGCGGTGGTACGTTTGATATTTCGTTGCTCAAGCTGGAGCAGGGGGTGTTTCAGGTGCTTGCTACCGCCGGTGATACAATGCTTGGCGGCGATGATTTTGATCAGGCCATTGCCGCCTGGGTGCTCGGTGAAGCAGGCATTGTCGAAGAAGGATTAACCCCGGAAGAGGTGGGGATTCTGGTAACGCTGGCACGTACCGCAAAGCATGAACTTTCGCAGCAGGAATCCGCGACAATTACCTATCACCAGCATACGGTGACGCTCAGCCGCGACGATTTTGAAGAACTGATAGCGCCCTATATCCACAAGACGATCGAGGTGTGTGAGCAGGCACTGGCCGATGCCAAGCTGACGACGGTGGATGTTAAAGGCGTGGTGATGGTTGGCGGCTCGACGCGTGTGCCGATGGTGGTAAAATGTGTGGAGGAATTGTTTGGTAAGGCACCGCTGACCGACGTAAACCCCGATGAAGTGGTGGCGATTGGTGCGGCGATACAGGCACAGGGCCTGACGCAAGGCTCCGATAATCTGTTGCTGGATGTGATCCCATTGTCGCTGGGGCTTGAGACCATGGGCGGGATTATCGAAAAGGTGATTTACCGCAATACGCCGATTCCCGTTTCGGTATCGCAGGAATTTACTACCTATAAAGATAACCAAAATGGTATGCAGATTCACGTGGTGCAGGGTGAGCGCGAAATGGTGGCGCATAACCGGTCGTTGGCACGGTTTGATCTGGCGGGTATTCCGCCGCTGCCAGCAGGAATTGCGCGGATTGCCGTCAGTTTTACCGTGGATGCTGACGGCTTGCTCACCGTGTCGGCAGAGGAAAAAACCAGCGGCGTGCATCAATCGATTCATGTGAAGCCGTCCTATGGGCTTGCTCCTGAGCAAATGGAGCAAATGTTGATTGAAAGCATGGAACATGCGAAAGAAGATATTACCGAACGCCTGCTTATTGAAGCGAAGGTGGAAGCGCAGCGCCTTGTGGTGGAACTGGAAGCCGTAATGAAAAAAGATGGCGATTTGCTTGATGATGCCGAAAAGGCGCGCCTGAACCGGCAAATGGCGGTGGTGCGTAATGTCAGCCAGGGTACTGACCGCGATTATATCGATGCAGAAGCGCAGGAACTCGGCAGGTTGAGTCAGGCCTTTGCCGAAAGAAGAATGGACAGGGCGATTGGAGTCGCGCTAAAAGGAACTCATGTTGATCAATTGGAGATAAAGAATGCCTAAAATTACGTTTGTGTATCCGGAAGGAAAAGAACTCA
>Ga0207022_10342_pt1 | contig 10288 bp, 6 predicted proteins | sample Alteio_BWMinCont_46_FD_153307 | JGI IMG/M metagenome (GOLD analysis project Ga0207022, IMG submission 153307) | Enriched cells from forest soil in Barre Woods Harvard Forest LTER site, Petersham, Massachusetts, United States -... | ecosystem: Environmental > Terrestrial > Soil > Temperate forest >... | reverse complement strand
CTTGTCGTTGGCAGCCGTTGGCGGCTGGGTTGATGCGCCTTCGTCATGTTCGGGGCGGATGACGAGCACGCCTTTCTCCTTTGAAACCGATATGCTGTGCATGCGCAGGGCATGATAGGAATGGCGGTGTGTGTTTCCTCCCGACCAGTCCGTGGATAAATTCACCGGCTCAAGTTTTGCGACGGTGGTGGGCAGCGCGGTGCGCCCTCCCTGCGCGTCGGAGATTTTATTGATGATCCGGCTCCATTCGCTGAACACCAGGTTTGCATATTGCTGGCCGAAAAACGGTGTGCGCGAATGGTAATCCGCGGTGGCTTTGCGCCAGGATCCCTCGTCATTGAAATTCTGTTTCAGGAACTGCGCCGCATAGGCGACGTTATAGGCCGGCTCGAAGGCCTGATCGAGGTTGGCGAAGGCGTTCGGATGATGGTGCAGGTTCACCTGCATGCAGCCCACGTCTATGCTCTGGAAGCCGCGCGCCTGGAGTTCCCGCACTTTTGCGACGGCTTCTTCCTTCGTGTTAAAGAAATAGCCCTTGCCCTCGACGTTTATCGTCCATGGCCAGGGAAGACTCATGCCGATTTTCTTGTTGTAGCGCCCGGATTCGGTGGAGGCGATGGCCGCCAGCAGGTGAATGGGGATTCCGTATTGCCGCTCGTGGCGGGGCAGATAGCTGGTGCACAATTTGGCGCCGGCAATGAGCGTGTCGTCGTCACTAATGGCGGCTGCGGAATTCTGCGCCGGAAATGCTACGGCCACCGCAATTATGATTGCAACGAAATAGCCTGCGCGCCTGTTGCCCGGAACATGCCTCATACCCCTTATAATACCTGAAAAATCAAGCAATCGCAAGGGAATATGCCGTAACATATTCGTAATATTAATACTTGTGCAGCACATGGATGACAAGTAAGACTTGATGCCTATGCCCCTTATATCCATATCCCCTCCCGTCTTCGACGTTGATATCGATATCAAATATGCAAGTCCGGACAACTTTACCGGAAAACCGGTTTACTGCGCTGCAAAATGTCTCCTGCATCCGGAGGCTGCGGAGAAACTGCACAAGGCCATAGAACTGGCGAAGCCGCTCGGCTACCGGTTCATCATTTACGACGCGTTCCGCCCAAGCGAAGCGCAGTGGAAGCTATGGAAGCACACGCCCGATCCGGAATTCCTCGCCGATCCGGCCAAGGGGTCGCCGCACTCGCGCGGCGTCGCGGTAGATCTGACGTTGCTGGATGGTGCCGGCAAGCCGCTCGACATGGGAACGAAGTTCGATGAGTTTTCGCCGCGCTCGCACCACGGCAGGACGGACATTCCCGCGCACGCGCAAAAGAATCGTATGATGCTTATGGGCATCATGACTGCGGCAGGTTGGGATTTTTATAGGAACGAATGGTGGCACTACCAGCTTTTTAACTCACGCAGTTATCCGCTGCTGAGTGACAAGGAAGCCGGGACGGGGATGATGTAATAACCTGTTGATTTTTGCAAATGTTCCACCATGTCAACAAGCGAATTTATATGTTATTTTAACAATAACCTATTAAAATCTCATGAATATGATGTGAATATTTTGTTACGCTTTATTACGCCGCCTTCGAGAGTGCGAGGCGCAGGCGGGCGAGCTTGCCGCTGACCGAGCTGTCGAGCATCTGGCTGCCGATGCGTATCTGCACGCCGCCGATAAGCTCGGAGTTTTCGGACAGTTTCAGATCGACTTTTTTCCTGGTGACGCCTTCCAACACATCGGAAAGGAATTCGACCTGCTTCTTGCCGAGGCTCGATGCGGAGACCACATGCACGACCAGTTCGTTGCGCATCTGCGCCAATTGTGCGAGGTATTTCTCGATGATGGCGGGAGTGATTTCCAGCCGGCGGCGCCTGGCGAGCAGGGCAAAGAACTGCTGGGTGAGCGGGGAAGCGTTTATGGCGGCAAGTACCGCGTTCATGGCTTTTTCCGACTGCGTGCGGCTTATCACCGGGTTGACCAGGAACTTCCGCAACTCCGGACTCTTGGCAAGCACTCCTTTAAGCGCCAGCAGGTCTTTTTTCAGGGCATCATGCTGTTTTTTTTCTGTGGCCATATTGAACAACGCCCGCGCATACCGCGCGGCAATCAGGTTAACATCGGAGGACATTCTATAATACCTAACTCTCTACAAATTCCATGGACGTTTCAGGTAACATGATTTTTTCGCCTATGCAAGTTTTCTTACAAACCTGGCAAGATAATTCGGCGCGACATTCTCAACCGACTGTCCGGTGATGCCCAAATCGGAGAGTTTTTTTTGCCGTACCGCCGGTAACATTGTCGTTTCTAAGCAGCTTTACCTGGTCGCGGGTCAACGGCGGGTCGGGCAGGAGGCCGGTGAACGTTGCCGCCGCCCCGGCGACGGCGAAAGGGATACTGACCAGCGGACGGCCTCGTCCGGTGGTCTTGCCGATGAACTCGAGGATTTCGCGGAAACTATAGATTTTCGGGCCGCCGAGCTCGAAGGTCTTGCCTTGCACGTTATCCCGCTCCAGCACCGCCATTACCGCCTGCGCGACGTCGAGCACGTAGATCGGCTGGAATCTCGTCAACCCCCCGCCGATGAGCGGCAGAAATGGCATCAGGCACGCCAATGCCGCAAATTTGTTGAAGAACATGTCCTCCGTGCCGAAGATGATGCTCGGGCGCAGGATGGTCGCCTGCAGGAACGCCGCCTTTACCGCATTTTCGCCTACTGCCTTGCTCCTGGCGTATTTCGATCGGCCAGCGCTGTCCGCCCCGATGGCTGAGACATGGATGAAGCGCTCCGCATCCACCTGCCTGGCAAGTTCAGCCAGTTTGGCGGGGCCTTCGGCGTGCACGGCGTTAAACGTCTGGCTGCCGCGCTCGAACAATATCCCGGCGAGATTAATGACCGCAAATGAGTTGTTGAGCTTGCCCTTGAGCGACTCAGGCCGGGTGATATCGCCGGAGACCAGCGTAATCTGGCCGACGTCGCCCGCGGTCTTGATGCGGTGGTCGGACTCCGCGTCGCGCGCGATCACGCGTATCTGGTAGCCCCTCTCAGCCAGCAGCTTGACAACGTAGCGACCGAGGAACCCGGTGCCGCCTATCACGGTTACGGTTTTAGTTTGCATCGGGTAGTAGTAGCAAAACCGGCGGCAAACTCAACGGCTATTTTTGCCGCTTTACAACGCCGCCCCGGCTTACTATATATACCCCTCGCGTTTTAAGACGCGAGGGGTATATATTCGTTCATTTATGCTATGTTCCGCAAAGCAGAACATAGCGGAAATGCTGAGTGGCGCGTGGGAAAGCGCGCACCGCTTGCATGAAGCGTATGCTGCCTAACCGTTTCAAGAATTTTTCAATGCTTGAAACGTCAGCAGTATACATCCTTGCTGCCCGGATGGCGGAATTGGTAGACGCACTAGCTTCAGGTGCTAGCGCCGCGAGGCGTGGAGGTTCGAGTCCTCTTCCGGGCACCAGATTTTTATTCGGCCATGTTCGCCGAGGTTCATTAAAGGCCATATAAATCCAGTAAAACAGCCAATTTCATGGTCGTCAGCGCTCGCTGGCGTTCGTGTCGACGTGTTGACAGTCGGCGGTATCTGATGGTATTTGTGATGGTATCTGAAATAACCACACTAAAAAATACCATCAACTATATGCACCTCACAGACATTGCTGTACGCAGCGCAAAGCCTCAGGATAAACCGATCAAAATGACGGACGGTGATGGTATGTACCTTTACGTGATACCATCAGGCAGTAAGTATTGGCGCTTCCAATATCGCTACGCAGGCAAGCAAAGGATGTTGGCGCTTGGCATTTATCCTGAAGTCACCTTGGCCGAAGCAAGGGAACGGCTGAGACAGGCGCGTAAGGTGCTGGCAGCAGGGAATGACCCAGGTGAGGTTAAGAAAGAAGCAAAGCGTCTTACCAAACTGAAGAACGAAAACACCTTTGAGTGTATTGCGCGGGAATGGTATGAGCAGCGTAAACATAAATGGGTGACTAATTACCAAGAGAAAATGATCTTGCGCTTGGAAAGACACGTATTTCCAAAGCTTGGCAATCGTCCCATAACAGACATCAGCGCACCTGAACTCCTCTCAGTATTGAAAGCCATAGAAGGAGGCGGTGCGCAGGATTTGGCCAAGCGTATGATGCAGGCAAGTAGCCAGATTTTCTCCTATGCCATTGCAACCGGACGCGCTCAGCGCAATCCAACGCCCGACTTAAAAGGCGCTCTTAAGCCTGTTGTGAGTAAGCATCATGCTTATCTGAAGGCAAATGAACTTCCGGAATTCATGGAAAAGCTGGAAAAATATGATGGCATTATACAAACAAAATTTGCGCTAAAGCTCTTGCTTCTTACCTTTGTACGCACGACTGAGCTTCGTGGCGCAGAATGGACGGAAATAGATTGGGATAAAGCGGAATGGCGCATCCCCGCCCTCCGTATGAAAATGAAGGAACAGCATATTGTGCCATTATCACGGCAAGCAATTGCGGTATTAAAGAATGTACAAAAGCACTCTGGCAATCGTGTGCATATATTTCCTAATTCTGTCAGACCCAATACATTTATGAGCGAGAACACTATGCTCTATGCGCTTTACCGCATGGGCTATCATTCCCGCACTACCGGCCACGGCTTCCGCTCTACAGCCAGCACCATCCTGAATGAGAACGGCTTCCGTCCTGATGTAATTGAGCGCCAGCTTGCTCATACCGAACGCAATGGTGTTCGCCGCGCTTATAATCATGCCGAATACTTGCCAGAGCGACACAAGATGATGCAGTGGTGGGCGGATTATCTTGATGTTGCGCAAGTTAAAAGCGGCGGCATATCTGCAATGCTTTAGATGGACGCTTGCGGACTACAATGAATTATGGTAGTTGGATTTCAATAGTCGTGCTCAAGACTGCCCACCTATAGATATATGACGGGTCTTCACAGACCTCGCTATTTTGGAGAGTTCACGACACTCCTCAGGCGATGATTTAGATTTCGGGCCAGTTCTTGATGTTTTGTCAATCACCTTAGCAGTGCGCTATGCAGCCTTTGGCTTGCGCGTTGCCCATTGGAGAAAACAATGCATCAAGAAATACATTTACCTACTAAACTTCTTTATTCCGTGAAAGAATTTATAATCCTTGCCGGAATTGGCCGAACTAAGGCTTATGAGGAAATAAACAGCGGACGCCTGAAAACCGTTTTTTGCGGTAAAAGACGTTTGGTTCCCGCAACATCTTTGCAGGAATGGATCAGTAAGCTTCCATCCGCTTCTGAATAAGGAGCGTTTATGGCAGCAGACCCTGAAACGGCGCTATACCTAGCGGCTCGCGGCTTCTACATCGCTCCACTTGTTTCCAATTCCAAAAAGCCTTCCGGCCATTGGCGAGAGCAATCAACCCTCGACACTCAGACCATTAAAGATTGGTTTGTTGATCCCTATATGGAGTGGCCACAAAAACTGAACATCCTGGTGGATGCCAGTAAGAGCGGCCTTTGCATTGTGGACATCGACGACAAGGATGGAAAAGACGGCTCCAGTGCCTGGGTTAAGCTGGTAGGCAGCAATCCGATGCCGAAGACCTTTACGGTGCGTACTCCTACAGGTGGTCGCCATTTGTATTTCCGTGCAAGTGGGTATACCAACAGTGCTGGTAAGCTTGCTCCGGGCCTTGATATACGTGGCGAAGGCGGTTATGTGGTCGCTCCCTCCAGTACCCTGAAAGGTTTCTATCAGCCGAAAACGCAGGAATACACAGAAGAGGACGCTTGCGGCCTCGAGATATGGGTAGACGGCAAATACACCATCGAAGAAGGTTGTGACGCCATAGAAATGCCTGAGTGGCTCCATGAAGCGCTGGCCTTGCGCCGCATCACGGTTAAGGCCGGAGATAAAGGCCGCGTGATTATTGAAGATGATCCAGCTGATATCGAAGCTGCCGTCGAATGGCTACAGGAATGTGAAATAGCGGTGGAAGGCGCTGGCGGTGACAATCACACCTATGTCACGTTCTGTAAGCTCAAGGAACGTGGTTTAAGCCAGCAAACAGCCCTTGAGATCGCATGGGATCATTGGAACATGCGTTGCTCCCCACCTTGGGATTATGACGATCTGGAGAAAAAGTGCGAAAACGCTTATAAATCAGCGCAAAATGCTACTGGCGTCAAAAGTCCTCTGGCAGAATTTATGCCACCCGATTTAGCATTACTGTTGAACCGCCCCCCTGAAGAAGTTGCAGAATTTATTCCGAATTTACAGCCCTATGAAACCTCCTCAATCCCGCTACGTCCATGGGTCTTCGGCAAATTAGCTTTGCGCAAGAAAGTTACAGTACTTGTAGCTCCAGGGGGTGCAGGAAAATCTACTCTCACGATTACTATGGCACTGTCCAAAGCATCTGCCCGCAATATCATGGGGATTGATCCGTTAGGGCTCGGGCGGGTTGCCATGTACAATAATGAAGATGACATGGATGAACTCAAACGGCGTACCGCTGCCATCATGCAACGGCATGGGATTTCCTTTGAAGATATTACTGATCCGATCTACGAGGATCGGACAAATATTTTCATGCAGAGCGGTGAGAATAATCTTTTTAATATTGCCAAGCGCTCCAAAGATGGAAAAGGCATCATCAGTGATCACGCCGATAAATTAATAGCCTTTTTAGTCCAATATAAGATTGATCTGGTAATTATCGATCCTTTTGCAGAAACACATCAGGCTAAAGAAAATGATAACGACGAAATCCTTCGAGTCGCTCAAATGTACAGGGGAGTTGCGCAAAAAGCCAATTGCGCAGTTCTTATTGTCCATCATACACGTAAACCATCTAATGGTTCCAGCAGCGGCCATTCCGGCAATCTTGACTCTATGCGCGGCGCATCTTCCTTAGGCGGTGCGGTTCGCATCGCTCTCACTTTCGATAGCATGAGTAAAGAAGAAGCGAAAACATACGGAATTCCACCTGAACAATGTCATCGTTACGCAAAGCTTGTTTTTGCAAAGGCGAATATGAGTAAAATGGACGAGATATTCTGGTTTCAGTGGGAGAGTGAGACCATCAATGCAACCATTGATAATTTTGATGGTGAACAAGTTGGCGTCCTAATACCAGCGCCCCTTGTTATCGTTCATCAGGAAAAATCACAAAGCACAAAACAGATTGATATACAGGCTACATCGGCCATGAAGTTGCTTACGCATCCTATGCCACAGCGTGAATGGTATAATTTAGTTCGGCATGCTGTTCTGACTGATGTGCCAAGGAGCCAACAGAGCACTTATCTGACTCGCATCAGAAGACAGTTGGAAGAAGGCGGGCTTATTGAAACAATCAGTGGAAAAATACAACGAACAGAAGAACAAACATAAAAACAGTATGTTTGCCATTACCGAACAAACAAACATCCCCCCTTTAGGGGGATGTTGTGTGTTGTTCGTTTGTATGAGATGTAGGTTAGGATGAAAAGCAGGGGGTTATTTTCACAAGCGTTTGAATAATATCAATAACCTGTGGCACAAAATTCTCATAAAGCTTGAGAAGCTTTATTTAACACCATGTTAAAGATGAGCAACCGTTTCTGTTTTATAGAGCCATCAGTAATGTACTTACCGCCATCTTGCAGTGCAATAAAGTCAATACCAGCCTCCCCAAATGGTAAAGTCACAAATCCTTTGAAAGAGGGCTTTTTGATAATGGAAAAGTTGATATTTCAACAAGATAACTTGCTGCACTTTTCTACAATGTTGACCCGTTTTTCTTAACACCATGATAAACTTGGTTTCTTGACCACTCCTCTTCTAATGCCTATAGTCCTGAGTGGAATTGCCTCAATAGGCATTCTGGGGCGTTAGAACCTCTTATCACTGACGGTTTTGTGTGACCGTCATTCGCACTCCTCGACCTTGGGTCGGGGAGGCTCTGGTGCATGTTCAAGGCGAAAGCCTAAAGGCCAGTGCGAACCTTCTCAGTGATAGGTTTTCTAAACTCCCCGATCACCAGAATCGTAGGAGAAAAAAAATGTCACCCGACGGAAGTAAAATTGATACCACAGCTATTATGGAAACAATTACGAAAAATGCTAAAGATGCAAATGCCTCATTTTTAGGATTTTTTTTAGGACCGGTAATGATATGCAGTATTATCTTTGGTCCAGCGTACTGGTTTTCTCAGCGAGTGCAGCTGGATTCTCTTCAGCAGATAAGTCTCTATATAATTACAGCAACATTATGCATAATCTTTACATTGGTTAGCATATGGTGCGACAGCCGGGTAAAACAGACCATCATTATATCTCAGTTGGATGCTTTATTTAATCTTTTGAATAAGAAGTAATTTTAGAGTTATGGCCGATTTAGTTTGGGATGCCGCGTTTCTCCGGAGCGATAAGCCATTTTTTGATACTACCAACAAAATCCCAAACATCTCCAGTAGTAGGTCTTACATAATTTTCATCACTTGGCTCACTGCCCATTTTCTCAAATATTGTTCTCAGCCAAGTATGCTTAGAGCGCGGTATGTCGAGGCTTGATAGCCATGCTTCGACTTCACCGCGCCGCACGATAAATAAGCCATATCGTTCAAGCTCATCACACAAGTTATTTGCTGCTTCTTTTTCAGTCTCCGGTAATACTTCCATACCCCCCTTTATTTTATAATCTGGGTTTGCGTTCTTCAGTGTATTTAATACGCTAGCACGCTTAGTGCCGTATGGCTGATGTTCTGAAGTAGGAATATTTGACGCTTTAAGATAACGGGTCCATTCTTCGCCACCGTCTTTGAGAACGTCGATATCTACTATGCCAGCAGCCGGAATTCCTAATTTTCGTAATGGGTCTATAATTCTTGGGATAGTATGCTTATTTTCTGCATTAAGAAACAGTGCATGAGGAATTCCTCGACTATCTCCGATAGCTAATAATCGCTCATTGATTTCCTGATAAAAAGCTCTATCAGCGCCTCCTTCCCCCACAAGCACATAATGATAAAATAATCCCGACAATACACCAACAGAACGCAATAGTGGGTCTTGCATTAGTCTCGTAAGCTCTCCGCTCGGTAATAAACGTGCTGTGCCAATATTCTGATCATATGTAAGGCGTACTATATTGACTCTTGCACCAGATGATATTGCACCCATTAAGAAATCAGGACTATGAGTAGAAACAAATATATGTTTGCCTTCCTCTACTGCACCCTTGGCAATTTCTTTTCCTAAGTTTCTGGCTAAAGATGGGTGTAGAAAAGCTTCCGGTTCGTCTATAATTATAACCTTTGGATCGCCTGCATGAATCTGAAGAAGAATTCCCGTATATGCCTTAACACCATCACTAACGCTTTGTATACCTTTTGCAGTGCGCATGTAATCCAGTGTTTCATCACCAAGACTACGTTCATTAGGTGGAGAAATCAGACCAAAGCGAACATGGAGCTGATCGCCTATTGAAGCGTCCAGAGAAAAATATAATCCGACAGATTCATGTATGGTATTGCGAAGCTTCCTTCTTTTTTCATCATTTGTGAAAATCTTTGCAAGCGGGTTATCCGGATATCTCAAATCACCACGGGCATTAGGATTAACTAGTTGGATACGGCCCGGCCCATCTATATTAAGTGTTTTAGTAGAAAGATACCATGTCGCAAAATGATGAGGATTATTATTAGGAGCAGTTCTGGCCTGGATGTAGGCACGGTCATTCATAACAAACCTCTGGTTTCCTAACCTTACCATAGAATGACCTGGTGGTACTACTTCACCTTGATTAATGGTAGTTTTAATAGCGTGAAGATCAGGTTCTAAATTATCCGTAGCGTTATCTATAAATGTGAGCTTTTCTATAATTTGAGCATGTGAACCGAATTGCCCAGTATTGCAATGTGATGCGATGTTACGAAGCGCTTGGCTTTTTCCCGAGTTATTGGGGCCAACAAAAATGGTAACTGACGGACTGGTATCAATAACAAGTGGCGATTGCCCTACAGAAGAGCTAGCCTTGAAGTGTAATTTACTAATCATTTCTCTTTAACCTACACAAAATTATCTAGTAATATTTTGCGCCTCTATTATCAAAAGCGGGTCTGGTGCCTTCCAGCACATCGATGAGATATTGGTTGGCAACTGAGGACTCAATTGAGCCGGAAACGTACTGCACCTTATTACCTGCCGCGCGATCGATAGAAGAATGGACTACCTGCTCGGCGTCGCACACAACCGCAATGTTCGGACTATGCGTGACCATGATAATCTGACGCGTTTTCTTCACT
>Ga0207022_10341_pt1 | contig 10367 bp, 5 predicted proteins | sample Alteio_BWMinCont_46_FD_153307 | JGI IMG/M metagenome (GOLD analysis project Ga0207022, IMG submission 153307) | Enriched cells from forest soil in Barre Woods Harvard Forest LTER site, Petersham, Massachusetts, United States -... | ecosystem: Environmental > Terrestrial > Soil > Temperate forest >... | reverse complement strand
TGCCCCCTGCTGCGCCGCATTGTCAATAATATGCTCATCTTCGAACACGGCAAGCGCCGCTAGCCCCGCCGCCATCGCCATATCATTCTTGGCGAAGGTGGAACCATGCACTACGGCGCGATCCATGCGGTTAAATAGCTTGTCGAAAATCCATTTGCGCGTGAGTAACGCCCCCACAGGAATATGCCCGCCGGAAAGCGCCTTGGAAATGAGGATAATATCCGGTTCGACGTTCCAATGCTCGACGGCGAAGAAACGCCCTGTCCGGCCCATGCCGGTCTGGATTTCATCGGCGACGAACAGCGTGCCGTATTTGCGGCATAATGTCTGCACGCCTTGTAGATAACCCTCATCCGGCACATTGACGCCTTTGCCCTGAACGGGTTCTACAAAAAATGCTGCCACCTTGTACCGCTTCAGCTGCGCTTCCAGCGCCGTAAGATCATTAAACGGCACCTCGTGGCAATCAGGTAAAAATCCTTCTAAGCCCTTACGGAAAATCGTATCACCGTTTAAGGATAGCGCGCCGTAGGAAAGGCCGTGGAACGCATGGCTACAATAAACGATGGCGGAGCGCCCGGTTGCAGCGCGGGCAAATTTGATCGCCGCTTCCGCCGTTTCGGTACCCGAATTGGCAAAAAACACCTTCTCCATATAAGGTGCGTATTTCAGTAGCCTCTGCGCCAATATACCTGCTAGCACCGGCACATCCATCTGCACCAGCCCCGGAAGCTCGGCATTCAGCACCTGACGCAGCGCATCTGCGATGACCGGGTGGTTGCGACCCAAAGCAAATACACCCCAGCCACTGAGGCAATCAAGATATGTATTGCCTGCACGGTCATACAGGTATTGTCCGTGACCCCTCACAAACCCGACATCATAACCGATGGTTTTCAGCACGCGTACCATCTGTTCGTTCAGATAGCGCGTATGCAGCGTATAGCGATGGGATTCTTCTTTGGCAAATAAGGATGAAATATCGATGTGCATATTGTTTCTCGTGGTTATCAATGGTAGATGGCAGGTTTAAGGTAAAATTTCTGTGTGTAAGTGGGGTCATGAAGCTAACCGGAATCATATTGGTATTATTACTGTTGATATTGCCGCTGCCCGCCTCTGCTACGCCGGACGCATCGCCCATTGGCGAATGGCAGGTGGAAGACGGCAAGGCACATATACGCATTCTCCTCTGCGAGAACAGCTTATGGGGATTTATCGATTGGCTCGAGGATCCCGATACCGACAACAACAATCCGGATACAGCAAAGCGCAACCGATCACTTCTCGGCCTGCCGATTCTCAAATCGATGCAATTGAAAGAATCGCGCTGGGAAGGTGAAATGTATAATACCGATAATGGAAGAACCTATAACGGGAATATTCATCTTACTTCAGCAGATGCTCTTTATATCGAAGGTTGTGTGCTCGGAGGATGGATTTGTGGTGGCGAACAATGGAAACGCATCCACACCGATTCGTCTTCTAAAGGCGATGACGCGCTCTGCGCGTCTGCGGCGGAATAAAGGCGATGATCTTATCAATTCCTTTTTTAGCGCGCGGGTGCACCAACGAGCGAATCATCGCCACTATCTGCTCTGCATTCAATCCCGCCTCGTCATACATTGCCTCCAGTGTATTCTGCTCAATAAACCGGTCCGGCAGACATAGGCTGCGTAAGCGCGGGCGACCATCAAGCAACCCGGTATTAGCGGCAAAGCTCAGTACATGCGCGCCAAAACCGCCGTTTGAGCCTTCCTCTACTGTCAGTACCAGCGAGTGCGATTTAAGCAGCTGGCGCACCAGCGCCTTATCGATCGGCTTGGCAAAGCGTGCATCGGCAACGGTTACGCCGATGCCGTCATTCTCCAATTGCTGCGCTGCTTTCAGACATTCGGTGAGTCGCGTTCCCAGCGATAACAGTGCAACATCCTCGCCTTTCTGAACGATACGTCCTTTGCCGATGGGAAGAATTTTTCCTTTCTCCGGCATGATGACCCCCATTCCTTCGCCGCGCGGATAGCGCAGCGCAATCGGTCCGTCATTATAAGCCGCTGCAGTGGCGACCATATGCGCAAGTTCCGCTTCGTCGCTGGCCGCCATCAGCACTATGTTTGGCAGTGTACATAAATAGGCAATGTCGAAGGCACCGGCATGCGTTGGCCCATCTGCACCCACCAGCCCAGCGCGGTCGATGGCAAAGCGTACAGGCAGATTCTGTAAAGCTACATCATGCACGATCTGATCATAAGCCCGCTGTAAAAAAGTTGAATAAATCGCGCAGAATGGCTTATAGCCTTTGGTCGCCATCCCAGCAGCGAAGGTAACGGCATGCTGTTCGGCAATGCCGACATCGAACATGCGATCGGGAAACGCTTTGCCAAAAAGATCGAGCCCTGTACCCGATGGCATAGCGGCGGTGATGGCTACGATCCGCTCGTCCAAAGCAGCTTCCTTGATCAGGCTTTCGGCAAACACTTTCGTATAACTGGGTGTTGCGGAAGACACTTTTTTCTGCACACCGGTAGAAACATCGAAACTGGCAACGCTATGCCCCTTATCCATTGCCGCCACTGTTGGCCCATATCCATAACCTTTCTGCGTCACCACATGCAGCAATACCGGGCCGTCGTCCGGCGTCTTTTTAATATTTTCAAGTATTGGCAAAAGTTCCGATAGATTATGCCCATCCACAGGGCCTACATAATGAAACCCTAATTGCTCGAACAGTGTACCATTTTTCCTGTTGCGCCTATTGCGCACCCGCGCCAGATAATCGCTAACCGCACCTGTAGATGGAGCGATGGACATATCGTTATCATTAAGCACGATGATCAATCGTGAGTCTAAGCTACCCGCATTATTAAGCCCCTCAAATGCAAGTCCGGCACTCATCGCTCCGTCGCCGATCACAGCCACTACATCATAACGTTCGCCAGTGAGATCTCGCGCTACCGCCATACCTAGCGCTGCCGAAATGGATGTCGAGCTATGCCCCGCGCCAAAGGCATCGTAAGGGCTTTCACTCCGTTTACAGAATCCTGACAATCCTTTGGGTTTGCGCAAAGACTCCATGCGATGGCGCCGCCCGGTCAGGATCTTGTGCGGATAGGATTGATGGCCGACATCCCATATAATGATATCCTCCGGCGTATGAAATACCGCATGCAGGGCTACCGTCAGTTCAACGACGCCCAGGCTTGCGCCGAGATGCCCGCCGGTTTTTGATATGGACGTGATTAGATCGCTACGCAATTCACCACCCAGCTGTATCAGCTGCTCCAGCGACATTTGGTGCAAATCGCAAGGGGACTGCAAGGTATCCAGAAGCGGGGTTTTACTCATCACAGTCACCTATAATTTCAAACTAATTAATTAGATAAAAAGCAATATTTGTTTTCAATAAGGAAATGCAGCGGCGAATCATTTTTTGTATCAGCCCCTGGTGAATACGTGATGCGGCGCAACTGGTATTACTTTCGGAAAGGCGAACGGAGCGGCCAGCCGCAAGATAAGGTTGAATGCGAATGAAGGAGCACGGGAAAAAAAATAAAGTGGCTGCGTGTGGGTTCCCAGACGCGATTTGAACGCATCCGATGTCTGTCCTAAATGCAGAGAATGCGCTCCAGACTTAAATGCCTGATCCATATCACTGTAAAATAGATTAAAATATAAATCGCCCTCGTTATTAAGTGTGTAATCCAAGCCGGAATATAGATTGTAGTGCGTTGTTCTTCGGGCAATGGAGAAGGTAAAGGCGCAAGCGCGACCTTCCCGATAAATCAGCGTCAGCACCACTTCCTGATCCAATGCCGCTGCCAATTCGTGAAAAAACGATGCGGGCATCAGCTCTAATTTATGCTTGGCACGATTGCGGACCGCCACGTACAACGCATGGACACTATCATTGAAATGCTGTGCAAAAAAATCATGTCCACGCCCGCAAATTACTATAAAACCTGCCGTACGAAGTTTCCTTTGCGATCGCTCGATTTGTGCCCGATACCGGCTCTTGAGTGCCTGGGAATAATCCGCAAAGCTTGCAAATGACCCATGAAGCAGATGCATTGGCGGAATAGCGCCGCGAATATAACCCATGTCCGATAAAATGGCCGTTGATGATGCTTCAGCATCGTCGAACTCCTTGAAAACGATCAGGCGGATTTTTAAGGATTCCGCTAGACGACGCATGGCACGATCAACTTCGATGAGGACAGATTTTGCGCAAGCGCCCTTTTTGATACGCAGATGTGTCGCACCTGAAGGCACTGGCAGCCCGCAAAAAAGCACACCCATCCAATTTACCTGAAAGCTACACAAAGCGGCGCAACCCATTGCTATGCCCGAGGCATTATAAATGATCAGCCCCCAGCAACGGCATTGCTCTTTAAGCGTCCGCTCAAAAGCATACAGCACCCGCAAGTCCATTGCCAAATCGTCATCCTGGCAGATGCCGTCCCAGACGACCGGCACGTTATTAAATGACTCAAATAATACGGAGCGGGCGATAGTCATGCAGTCTCCATAAAAGAGATCGGTTTGTAATAAATCTAAAATAGCATTTATAATTTATATATATGTTTCTATGGATTCCGGCAGTTGCCGTGCCTGTTCGGCGCCACCGCTTTTGCAAAGAGAATGAGTGTGTTGGAAATATCCGAAGATTTTCTTGCTGAAAAACCTGCTGCAGGAAGAGCAATTCCAGTTGAAGCATGCGGCCCAATTGAAGCCTGTGGAGATGTGCTGTTCCTGAGGAACGTGCGTGAAGCTGCTTTCCCGGTACAGCTTTCTCACATATTTGCCTTTCTGCTAATGTTCGGCTGTTTTTACGGCTTGGGCAGCTATGGTCTTTTGGATGACATGGAAGGGCTTTATGCCGCCATTGCCCGTGATATGCTACAAAGCGGCAACTATTTAATTCCGCACTTGAATGGCGTTTCCTATCTTGAAAAGCCGCCCATGCTTTACTGGCTCATGGCGTTTTCACTAAATATGTTTGGAGAAAACGAGTTTGCGGCACGGTTACCAGTAGCGACAGCGACAGCTTTTCTGGCGATAGCCATAGTATGGTTTTTGCGCAGTCAGAACCGCGCCAAAGCAGGGATGATCGCCGGGATAATTATGGTGACATCCCCGACCCTATTAATCATTGGCCGCTACATTTATTGCGACATGTTGCTAGCCTTTTTTACGACGATGGCGCTGATGGCCTTTTACCGATGGTATCAGGAGAATGACCGCAAATGGCTGATGCTTTGCCATGGTATGATCGCACTGGCCGTACTAACCAAAGGAGTTATTGCCCTCATCCTCACAGGGGGCACGGTTTTTTGCTTTTTGCTGGCCAAACATGATAAGAAGCGAATGCTGCTCGCATTCGACCCGCTGGCCGTGGGCATATTTTTTCTGATTGCCGCACCATGGCATATGGCGGCGATGATCCGGGAAGAAGACTTTGCCTGGTTTTATTTCGTAGGTGAACATGTGCTGCGATTTCTAGGGTCGCGTGAACCACATGATTACCCTACCGGCCCCACTTGGTATTACCTGCCATGCATCGTGCTGTATATTTTTCCATGGTCGCTGCTGATAGGAGCACTGCTATGGCGTCTGCGAAAGGAAAAAACTTCTATAGGTGCAGATGAGCGAATGCTCAGGCAATTTTTATGGATCTGGTTTTGCGTTGTTTTTGTTTTCTTTTCCCTATCAAAAGCCAAGTCGTATAATTTTATGGCGATGGGGCTGCCGCCGCTTATTATGTTGGCGGGGCTGCAAATCGTGGCATGGCAAGAAGCGGGACATGAAGTGCTTATCCAGCATTTTGCGTGGCGGACGGTATTGCTGTCTCTGGTAATAATGGTAGGAACCCTATTATATTTCCCAATCTTCCGGTCGGAAGTAGTTCGCTTTCCCGATGCATCGTACTGGCTGCTGCTTTTGCCTGGGCTGTTTGCTGCAATATATGGATTTAAGCATCGCTGGAGTTTTTCTGCGCTTGAGGCCTGCGTGTTGCCACTTTGCATGCCTATACTTGTTTTTTTGCCATCAGCAATAGGCGGATTAGAACGGACCGAACAGCCTCTGTCGCAGAAGCAGCCGGCACTTTATCTGCTGGAGAAAACGAATGGTGACACTATCGCCCTGTATCATGACTTTGATATTCTTTCTGCCTTGGCATTTTATCTTCCCAAACCACTGGCAGTAATTGATAGCACCAGCCCGGATCTTGCCTATGGCGTTAAGCACGGGCAGCGGTCGGAATTATTCCCATCGCTGCTTGAGTGGGTGAAAAACAATGAAGGCAAACCGGTCTATCTTGTGGCGCGCACCCGCTACGTGCCGGAACTGATGCAGAAGTTTGAAAATCTTCCTGCTAATGAGAAATTATGCCTCAATAAGCAGTTTGTCCGCGTGGCGATATTCAGCCATTGCAGACTGGAATGAACTGCTGTGTTTTTTTATGCTGCAAAACGCATCAAGCACTTGGCTCGTCAGGGAACATACCTGCGTAGTACCCTATTTATTTCAAGCGCCGTAATTTTTGTATCATCTTTTGTAATAACAAAGCTGCTGTATGCGGCTCCAGGTTCCATCACTGTTTTGAGCGACCAGGAAGTCGATGCGCGTTTGAATTATACAGTGCAAACTCTGTATTCCCAGGAAACACATGCTGAATACTGGGAATATGGGTGGGGTGCTTTCGATAGTAGCACGATGATATGGAGTGCCGTACAGGCAAGTCAGGATCATAGCCGCAAAAGCCGTAATACCGATATCGTCCAGGCGACTGAAAGTCTGGCGGGTCTTGCTGATCTGACCTTCCGTCCATTACCGGCATTTAATGCCGGCTCTGTTTGCGAAGAGACTGCTAATGCAGAACAAAGCCGCCTGCAATGCCTCGCTGCCCGGGAAGCGCTTTTAGAGCGTAGCGCCCAGCGAGCGGATGGGCCGTATGAAATGCTCTCTCATCTGGGAAATTTTGGTTTCAACCTTTTTGCAGGACTTGTTGTCTGGCGGGCTGCTGATACCCGCCATGCCTTAACTACCGCTATCCCCGGTGAGATTATCGGCGAGATCCAGCTTTGGACTGTGCCCAGGCAGCCAGTCCTGGATTTTGATCGGTACAAGGCGCAATTTAGTCCTCTGCTGCTACAGTCAGGGCGCTCACGAAGCCCTATAACTGGGGTGATGTTCACATTCGGTTTCTGAATAATATGCTTTAAGCCCGCCTCCTGCGATTCAAGTCAGGGCGTTGTTGAATTAGTATAGTTTTTGATACCAAAGGATGTCGAGGGAGAGTTCGACCATTCGGCGGGATTTGAATCCTCAAATAGAAGGGATGCATTTTTATTTCTTCGGCCACGTTACCATAATCAGGCGGCTGCTGCTTCTTCCCATAGATCATCTCATTAATTTATTGAGAAGTGCAGTGTGAACCTTCAAAAAGGGGGGCGACGCTTGGAAGGCAGGTCTCTTGCAGTAACATTTAGCAGCCTTGAAAACCCTCATTGCCCACTACCCAGACGCTACTCCATACCAGCTCGTCGGGTGCTGGTTAGAATCTAAATTTCAGCCCACCAGAAATCGTTTGGCTCACTCCGCCGCCGTTGCCAACATAGAAGTCAGTATCGTAGTTAGCAAACATGTCGAATGAGTTGTCGATCATGAAGGTAACGCCAACACCTGCCGATACGATATCACGCGATGCGCTTACCCCATTGAACACAAAGGGGTTGCCCTGAAGTGCTCCATTGCTGTTATAGGAATTATCGAGCATCTCATGGCTGTACCGTAACCGTGCTTCTGGCATGATGCTGGTCGCGTCATCCGTTGTGAAATGCGCAGCGGAATCAATACCCAGGAACGGACGGAGCGAATTAAAGCTCTGTCCAAATATATTCGTGTCGGAAAAACCCGCACCTGTTTCACTAAATGCCTGTTGATATAAATATGCGTAATTAAACCCAACATTAGGTGCTACACGATAATGATTGATATCGAAGGGGCTCGAAGCCTTCAGTGACAAATCTGCTTCGTTTTCATCATGTGAAGAGCTGGCTGTTGATCCCACCGTAGCAATATAGCGCGAATCAGTGACATGATGATAGGCGCAGTCGGCCGTACCATCCAGATTGACGCCGCCCAATGCATAGCTTCCATACACAGCAAAACGCGGTGTATCGATGCCGCTTCCGCTATTGAGATCATCATGGATGCCGATATTGCTGTGGGTATAGGCTGCAGCAAGTCCCACGATAGCATCGTCAGTTACATGCTTGTCGATACCAGCGATTGCACCGCTGGTGCTGCTGCTGAAACCAGAAACACCATTGTTGCTACCTACATGGTTCCATGAACCAATGCTCTGCACCCATACTCCGTCTTTGATAAGATCAGGCGCGGAAGCCAGTATGCCGCTCAGTGCCGAGTTATCACCATTTAATGCCAGCTGAATTGGTTGCGACATTGCGCTGTGTGCATCACTGCCAATACCTAAGCGTCCATCCTCAAGATGTCGCAACAACAGGTCGCCGACAACATAGGAATCGTTGATTTCGGTGTGGGAAACGTTGCTAAACGGAGAAGCACCCGGAGGGGTGGCAAGCGCCAGATTCAGGTCTACATCGTGTGCGGTATAGGTGAGTGTTGTGATGTAACCCGCCGGTGTGCCCGTTGCATCAATCGTAGCAAATTTCCCCGTTCTGGAACTTGCCGTGAGGATATCGTAGGTGATCGGGTGATAGGTCCCGGCACCATAGGTGACGACGAGTGTGCCAGCCAGTGTTGCGCTGCCGGAGATCAGCAGGTTCGAAGCGTTAGTCGGTGATATTTCAATAACGGTTGTACCACTGGAGTTCTGACTAAAGGCACCATTGATATTCAGCGTCCCGATTGACCCGCCGGGCTGCACAACACCGCCCGTATTGGTAACGTTACCGGTGATGAGGCCATGACCTAGCAGCGTTCCGCCACTATTGACGGTTACGCTGCTGGCGATGCTTGCTCCAGGGTGGCTGGCATCGCCAACCACCAGTGAACCAGCATCAATTTCTGTATTGCCTGTGTAATTATTGGTACCGGTAAGTGTCAGGGTGCCTGCACCCGTTTTAATTAATTCACCTGCTCCGGTAATCCCAGCGACGCTGCTGTCAAAGCCATTTGTATTGATCGTGCCATTACCTGTCAGGTCAATACCTGGACTGATGTTGATTGTGCTGGTTGTTTTCAGCGTACCTTGATCTAATTCAATACCTCCCGTACCCAAGCCGCTACTTCCCACTGCCAGTGTAGCACCGTTTTCGATAGCTGTACCGCCCGAGTAATTATTCGTGCCAGTAAGTGTAAGCACGCCACCTGACAACCCACTGCTATCGGTTACGATCAGTGCTCCTGAACCACCGATATTGCCAGAGAACGTATCTGACTGATTGAAGGTGTCGATAACGCCATTGGTTGTTAGGGTAATGGCTTGAGAAGTGGAGACTGCGCCCGTCGTTACCAACGTGGCAGTACTGTTGTTGAAGGTCAGTCCGCCGGTACCCAGGTTGTTTGCGCTGCCGATGGACAGCTGTCCCCCATCAATTTCTGTGCCGCCCGTATAATTATTCATCCCGGAAAGCGTAAGGGAACCCGTACCTGCTTTAAATAGTTTACCGGCTCCGCCAATATCACCAGAGAAGACATCGCTATTGTTTGTGGTATCGATAGTGCTGTTGCCCGTGAGGGTGACGGCTTGATTGGTGCTGATTGCACCGGTGGTGAGCAATGTACCGCCATTGAAGGTAATTCCGCCCGTGCCAATGTTACCTACGGCACCAATAGACAGCGTTCCACTATCGATTTCCGTACCGCCAGTGTAGTTATTCGTACCCGAAAGTGTGAGGGTACCTGTGCCAGCTTTAAATAGTTCACCCGCGCCACCGATATTGCCAGAGAGAGTATCGCTATTGCTGCTGGTATCGATAGTGCCGTTGCCAGTGAGTGTTACTGACCGGTTGCTGCTGATGCCAGACGAGGTTTGCAGTGTGCCGGAGTTGAACGTAATACCGCCAGATATATCGCCCAATGCATTATCGTTTCCGACAATCAATGTGCTGCCACCGGAAATGGTGGTTCCGCCGATATAATCATTGGAATGACCGAATGTATTGGTACCGCCGGTGATAGCCACACCGCCTGTGCCGCCGATCTGATCACTGTAGGTGCCGCCGCCAAAAGTTGCAGCATTTAAGCTGAAAATACCTGCGCCATCCATTGTGCCATTACCCCCAGCGCCTGCACCGGGACCCGCCGCACCACCTGTGCCTGCTGTAACACTGCTGCCGCTAACGCTGACATTGGTCAGGCTGATCGTTCCGTTGCTATAA
>Ga0207022_10340_pt1 | contig 10382 bp, 15 predicted proteins | sample Alteio_BWMinCont_46_FD_153307 | JGI IMG/M metagenome (GOLD analysis project Ga0207022, IMG submission 153307) | Enriched cells from forest soil in Barre Woods Harvard Forest LTER site, Petersham, Massachusetts, United States -... | ecosystem: Environmental > Terrestrial > Soil > Temperate forest >... | reverse complement strand
TTTCATGGGAACCTCAGACTAGGGCAATAGTTGGCGAGAGAATTGTAATGCAAAATTAAGAAGAGTTGTTCAAAACAACATATTACAAATATAGTTTCAAGGATGAAATCAATAAGGATTGAATGTTGGCAGATCAATTATGCATAGCATCACTCAACTCGGCCCAGCGTGGCTTTTTCCACTTTCACCAACCGTTCCCAGCTATAGACATCATGGTCGACCATGACAGGTCCGGCCTGATTACCGCTCAAACGTCCCAACACGTTCTCAAGCGAGAGCAACGCCCGCGAGCCGCAAGAAATGCAATTCTCTGATTGACTGGTCACCGTGGAGCAATCCACACACAGATACGACGACCATAACGGGATGGAATCGAGGCTTCTCAATTGTCACACTCACTTAGCCGGTCACTTGGCCGCTGGGACCAAAATTTCATTTTTCATGATGGCGTTGGCCAGGCCTGGATGTGCCAATTTCAGTGCGCGGATCTTGAGGCGCATCTTCTCTTTTTTCCGGTCTTTGATATTCGTCCGCTTCTTGTCACCATTGATCTTTGACATCGCCGACCTCTTCCCTGATTGACTGACTTCACAATGCTAGTCATCCGCAGGAATGAAGTATGGTCAATATGGAACAGGTGGTTGAGTGGCATCAATTCCCTTGCGCGACGATGAGACAGTAGCCGTCGGGGTCCTTCACGGTCATCTCGCCCTGGGGCATATAGAAGGGGCGCTTGATCTCGGAACACTCCACGGAATGGGCCAGCAGGTGCTCGCGCGTGGCGATGACGTTCTCGGTGTAGAGATAGAACCAGACACCTTGCTTGGTCTCGTCAATAGGCTCATCCGTGCGTGAGAACATCACATGACAATCCCCACAGCGTAACCAAGTCCAGATCAATTTCCCTTCTGGATCGTTCTGTTTGCCGGTGGGCTCGAAGCCGAGCAGTGAATAGAAATCGATCGTGCGTCTCAGGTCGATGGCGTGCATCATAGGAACGAATTGGATGGCCTTGGGCAGCATAACGGATATTTTACAACCGGGCGGAATCGGCAAAATATGAGAACGGCCCACACAATGATCGAAGGACCCTAGCTTGTCGAATTTGAATTGTGGGCGTATGGTGGAACGGTTCATCTAACCAGGAGCAAATTCATGACATACAGTTCCAAGAAGCGAATGACTGCCATGGCCGCCGCAGCGTTGTTCTGCATCGGCACGTTGTGCGCACAGCAACCAGCGGGAACGTTGAAGGTCGAGCACCAGATCGGGTTCGAATTGGCCAAGGCGAATGAGAAAGGCACGCTCGCCATCCAGAATGGGTCGCTGCAATACACCCATAACAAAGAGTCCATGAACATCCCAGCATCTTCGATCGAAGATGTCTTCACCGGAGCGGACAGCCAGAGGACGATCGGCGGCACGCTCGGCACATTGACCATGCTCGCGCCTTACGGTGGCGGACGCGTGGTGAGCATGTTCCGCAACAAAGTGGACGTGATCATCCTGTACTATCGCGATGCCAATGGCGGCTTCCATGGCAGCATCTTCCTTCTGCCCCAAGGCACATCGAACCAATTCAAGAAAGACCTGCTCGCCGCAGGGGCGCATGCCAGCATTCCTCCTGACGCGGATGATGCCAAACCGAGTACGGACAAAAAGGACAAAAAATGAAGACCACAAAAAAACTTACATCCACGATCCTCTTGTTGTTCGTAATGGCGATGGTGATGAGTTGTGTCGCCTCCGCGCAAAGTGCGAAACCGGAGAAGATCAAGACCTCGGCGATCGAGGTCATGAAGGTCGACCCGAGTGACATAAAGATCTCACCGGCGTTCCTGGCCGCACTCTATGAGAACCTGGTCACGGAACTGGCTAAGTCTGGCAAGGTCGGCCGTGTCATCCGTGAAGGCGATAAAGATGCGCCGGGGATCAAAGACCTGGTGAAACTGCAATGTGTTGTGACCGCGTTCAAGGAAGGCAGCGAACGCCAACGACAAGTGACCACGGTTGCCGGGGCGAGCAAACTCAGCGTGATAGCGCGCTTCACTGACAACTCCGGCAAAGTTCTGCTTGAGCAGGATGTCACCGGGAACGTGCACTTTTTCGGCGGAAACCTGAAAGTCACCTATGACCTGGCCAAACACGTGGCGAAGCTGGTGAAGGAGAACTTCTAGCTTGACCTTGGCTCATTGATGGAACAAGTGATGTGATTTTCTTCTTGTGAAATTTGATCCGACATCCTCATAATGAGGGTGTCGGATTATTTTTTATGAGCAAATTATCAGCGCAATTGAAATTCCGCTCGACAGTTGGGATCCACGCTGTCATTCTCTTCCTGTTTTTTGTTACATGCACAGCTTCAACTCAGACAAGCGAATCAAATATCGCAAATAAGGCATTCTTGGATAAAGAAGGAAATGTCCACATTGTTCTAAACAATGGAAAAGAAATTCAACCATCTAAACTTAAGGGCCAATTTGAAAACAGTGAACCTGTTATTGCTGAAGACAGAAAAACCGTGGCATGGATGGCGTATTTTGAGAACTGTTGTACTTCTTACAATATTCCAATGACTTTGATCGTATTCCGTTCGGGGAAAATCATTCGCCAGTTCAAACCAGGGTTGATGATCGCAAATTGGAAATTCGAAGAGAGCGGAAGGAAAATCGGAATCTATACCAACACGGTTCATGGGGATTTCGGGCCGACTTATGACCTTTATGAGACCATGACAGGGAAACATTTGAAACACATAGTAGGACCTGTTGATGAAAACTCACCCCAATGGGTCAAACGGTTGGGAAATGATTGATTTCTTAGTCCTTGACATAGTTTCTCGTTGAACGGTAGACTTCATACTCCATGACCACACAGACCCATCGCCACCATCATCATACCCACGCGGGCGGCGTGTCAGTTGTGGTGTGCGAATGACCAAGTAACATCGGAATCATCCACAGCCCGCTGACACACCGTCAGCGGGCTTTCTCTTTGCGGAGTAAATCCCTCGCACAGATGAGCTCCTGACGGTGTACCAACCACCCGAAAAGGAGAACTATGAACGATCCAAACCCAAGTATTGACTTCGCCAAGATGGATGGCCTTGCGCCAGCCATCGTGCAAGACGCCGCCAATGGCGACATCCTGATGGTGGGGTTTGTGAACGCCGAATCCTACAACGTGACCTTGAAGACCGGCTATGTCACTTTCTACTCCCGCACACGACAGAAACTTTGGACCAAAGGTGAGACCAGCGGCAATCGGCTGAAGGTACTCAGCGCCGCCACGGATTGCGACAACGACACCCTCGTCTTCAAAGTGTTCGTTGAAGGCGATGGCCTGGTCTGCCATGAGGGAACGAGATCTTGCTTCACAAAAAATATTGCGATACCAGGAGAAGCAAAATGACGCAGGAAAAAAAGATACGAATCGGAATACCGAAGGGCAGCTTGCAGGACGCGACCATCGCGCTCTTCACGCGCGCCGGGTTCAACATCTATGCCAGCGGGCGCAGTTACTATCCCACGATCGATGACCCGGAGATCGAGTGCATGCTCATCCGCGCGCAGGAGATGGCTCGCTACGTGGAACACGGCGCGCTCGATTGCGGGCTCACCGGAACAGATTGGGTTGCCGAGAGCGGACTCGAAGTGGAACCGGTATGCGACCTCACCTATTCCAAACAGAGCCGTGGCGGCGTGCGCTGGGTGCTGGCCGTTCCACAGGATTCGCGTTTCCAGAAGCCACAAGATCTTGAAGGATGCATCATCGCAACAGAGTTGGTGAATGCCACGAAGAATTATTTCTCCGCGCGCAGCGTGAACGTAAAAGTGGAGTTCAGTTGGGGCGCGACGGAAGTGAAGCCTCCGATACTGGCGGATGCCATTGTGGAAGTGACCGAGACCGGCAGCTCGCTCAAAGCGAACCGATTGCGCATCATTGACACGGTGCTCGAGTCAGTGACGCAGTTGATCGCGAACAAAGATGCATACAAAGACACGTGGAAGAAAGAGAAGATCGGCAATATCGCCATGATGTTGCGCGGCGCCATCGATGCACAAGGCCGCGTGGGGTTGATGCTCAACGTGAAAAACGCCGACCTCGCCGCAGTATTGGCAGTGTTGCCGGCACTCAATGCTCCCACTGTATCGTCACTCAGCCAAAGTGATTGGGTCGCTGTGAACACAATTCTGGAAGAGCGCGTGGTGCGCGATGTCATTCCGAAGCTCAAAGCGGCGAAGGCCACGGGGATCGTGGAGTATCCGTTGAACAAGATCGTGATGTGAGGATGGCCATGCGGATCATGAAGACGAACACGGCTGCTGGACGTGCGTTGGTGCGGAAACTGGAGACGCGCGTTCCGGCGAACTTCGCGCGCGTTGCGCCAGTGGTCGCGCGAATCATACGCGATGTGAGGAAGAACGGCGATGGCGCTTTGCGGAAATATGCCCGGGAGTTTGACGGCGTGACTGCGGCGCAGAGTTTACGCGTGACTGAGCGCGAGATGGATCATGCATGGAAGAGTATTTCGCCTGATTTACGTAAAGCGTTACAGCATGCGGAACGGAGCATCCGGAAATTCGCGAAGTGGCAGATACCGAAGGGTTGGATGCGGGAGATCGAACCTGGCGTGCAGGTGGGGCAGATGGTCAAGCCGTTGGCATCAGTGGGATGTTATGTGCCCGGGGGAAGGTATCCACTGCCATCGACGATGCTGATGACTGTGATACCCGCACAGGTTGCAGGAGTGAAGCGGATCGTGGTGTGCTCGCCGAATACGGCTCAGGTTACGCTCGCTGCGGCAGCGATGCTCGGCGTGAAAGAGTTCTATCGCATCGGCGGCGCGCAGGCAGTCACGGCGATGGCATATGGGACGAAGTCGATCCCGCGTGTTGCAAAGATCGTGGGACCGGGGAATTCATTCGTTACAGCCGCGAAACAAATGGTGAGCGCTGCCGGAGATTGTGCCATCGATATGCTCGCGGGGCCGACGGAAGCGTGTATCGTTGCGGGCACTGGGCCTGCTCGGGGATATGCAGCGGACCTGGTCGCACAGGCTGAGCATGATCCTGAGACGAGCTGTGTGTTCATCACTTGGAAGAAGAAATTGACCGAAGAAGTTAAGAGTGAAGTTGAGGAACTTTCCAAATCGAACAAAATCGCAAGACAGGCGTTGCAAAAGAACGGAGTGATTTTTCTGGCGACAGACCGGCGAGAGGCATTGCAAGTGGCAGATCGGATCGCCAGCGAACATCTGACCGTGGAAAGAATCGAGGATATGGAAGAGATGGAGAATGCCGGGTCCATATTTGTTGGGCCGAATTCGGCACAACCGTTCGGGGACTACATTTCCGGACCGAACCATACGTTGCCGACCGGTGGGCTCGCGCGTCTGCGTGGCGGATTGAGCGTGCTTGATTTCGTGAAGATCGTGACGGTACAGGAGCTATCCAAGCGTGGTGTGAAGAAACTGGCGAAGAGTGCTGTGTGCCTGGCAAATACAGAAGGGTTGACTGGACATGCGAATGCGATATTGGCAAGGACGGAGCGCGCATGAGCGAAAAGGTTGAAAAATCGATCGCCAGTGCGCCTGAGCCGCGTGCCGCTGTACGCAGTATGAAGGAGTATCACCCTCCTCTGGCGGACCGGGAAGGTCTGCGCCTCGATTTCAATGAGAATACTTCTGGATGCTCCCCGCGCGTGCTGGCGAAGTTGCAACAGATCGCTTCAGACCAATTGGCACGATATCCCGAGCGAGCGCCGATGGAACGAGCGTTGAGTGCGCGGTTCCATATCGATAGTTCCCAGCTGTTGCTGACGAATGGTGTGGATGAAGCGATACATCTTATCTGTGAAACCTATCTGAATTCGGACGATGAAGTCATTGTTCCTGTCCCAACCTTCGGTATGTACGAGGTGTATGCAAGCCAGACTGGGGCAAAAGTCATTACGGTGCAGGCAGAGGAAGACTTAGCAGTTCCAGTGAAAAAAATCCTGAAAACGATCAGCGCAAGAACAAAATTAATTTGCGTTGCCAGCCCGAATAATCCAACGGGCGCCGTCTTGTCACGTGCGGACTTGATCGAAATTCTCCACAAAGCGCCGCAAGCGGCATTTCTGCTCGACGAAGCTTATTACGATTTCTACGGCGAGACTCGGCTGGACCTCATCGCGAAGTTCCCCAATCTCTTCATCGCGCGCACATTCTCGAAAGCGTATGGCATGGCGGGCTTCCGCGTGGGAGTGCTCATGGGGGCCCCAGATGCGATGGCAGATGTCCGCAAGGTCAGTTCGCCGTACAACGTCAACGGCATTGCGCTCGCATGTCTGGAAGCGGCGATGACGGACGACAAATACATCCGCGAGTACACGCAACAGGTCGTTGCCGGACGCAATATGCTGGAGCAGGAGTTGACCAAGCTTGGCCTGCGCTGGTGGCCGAGTGAGGCGAATTTCGTACTTTTCCACGTTGGCGAAAAACATGCAGCGTTGGTGGATGCGATGCGCGCGCGTGGCATCCTGATACGCAGTAGGCACAAAGATCCGGGATGTGCTGGGTGCGTTCGAATCACACTGGGAACGCGCGAACACACCGTTCGCATGCTCGCCGCGTTGCGAGAGGTTGCAACAGTGCTGGAGTTGGGAAGGAAGTGACCATGCCGCGAAGATCCAAGATCATACGCAATACCAACGAGACGAAGATCAAGCTCGCTCTCACCATCGAAGGCAAGGGCCGGTACAAGATATCCACTGGCATCCGCTTCTTCGACCATATGCTGGAACTGTTCACGCGACATGGCGGCTTCGACCTAACGCTCCAATGTTCGGGTGACCTTGATGTGGACCAACACCACACGGTCGAAGATGTGGGCACCGCACTCGGAGAAGCATTCGGACAAGCGTTAGGAGATAAACGCGGCATTCTGCGCGCCGGTTATTTCCTGATGCCGATGGATGAAACACTCGGCCTAGCCGCCGTGGATTTCAGCGGGCGCACACTGGCCGTGGTGCAGACCAAAGTGAATGTGCGTATGGTGGGCGACTTGCAAAGCGAATTGGTCGATGACTTTTTTGATGGGTTCGCGCGCGGCGCGAAAGCGAATGTCCATGTGAAGACACTGTATGGCCGCTCGAACCACCACAAGATCGAAGCGCTGTTCAAAGCGTTCGCGCGCGCGGTACGCTTCGCCTGCGCCAAAGACAAACAACTCGCCAAAATGTTGCCCAGCACGAAAGGCCTGCTGTGAGCGCGCAGATCGCCATCCTCGACTACCATGCGGGCAATATGGCCAGCGTGCAGAAAGCTTTTGAACATCTGGGAGCGAATGTGATCATCACCAGTTCCCCGATGGATGTCTGCCGCACGGGGAAGATCGTGCTGCCCGGCGTGGGGCACTTCGACTCCACACGGACACTCGATGCACTCGGACTGCGCGAACCGGTGCTGGATGCGATCTCCACTGACACGCCATTTCTCGGCATTTGTGTGGGCATGCAATGGATGTACAACGGAAGCGTTGAAGCGCCCGAAGTTGCGGGACTCAGATTGATCGACGCCGAATGTATCCGTTTCCCTGCCGAAGTAAAGTCCCCTCATGTGGGCTGGAACACATTACAAAAAACCGGCGAATCGAAACTGCTGGCAGGAGTTGCGAACGGCTCTTACGTTTATTTCACCCACTCCTACCGCGCGCCGGTCACTTCCGATTGTGTGGCGGCAACTGAATATGGCGGCAAATTTGCCGCCACGGTAGAACGCGGAAATATCTTCGGCGTGCAGTTCCATCCTGAGAAATCAGGCGAGCTGGGCCTGCAGATCCTGCGCAACTTCTGTGAGCTGTGACCATGCTGACCAAACGCATCATCGCCTGCCTCGATGTCACTGCTGGACGCGTAGTGAAGGGCACGCAGTTCTTGAACCTGCGCGATGCCGGTGACCCTGCAGAGCTTGCGCGCGCACATACCGCGAGCGGAGCCGATGAGATCGTACTGCTCGACATCAGCGCGACACACGAAGGACGCACGACATTGCTCGACACCGTACGAAGAACTGCGCGTGGGCTGTTCATTCCGTTCACAGTAGGAGGCGGCATCCGAACGCTCGATGATGCGACCGCTGTCTTCGACGCGGGTGCGGACAAGATCAGCATCAACTCGGCCGCGGTGGCGGACCCGGAATTAATTGAAACGATTGCAGCACGATATGGATCACAAGCGGTGGTCGTAGCCATTGATGCTGGCTTTCACACCGAATTAACGCAGTCCCTAAATAATATCGATGTTGGATTCGATGGCGCCGAAGTGATGACTTCGGGTGGGCGTCGCCCAACGGGCAGAAAAGTGATAGATTGGGCGGCTGAGGCTGAGCGCCGGGGAGCGGGTGAGATACTGCTCACATCCATGCGGAAAGATGGCACGCGGTCCGGCTTCGACTGCGAGTTGACATCGCGCGTGGCACAGACGGTGCGCATCCCAGTGATCGCCAGCGGAGGCGCAGGCAGCGCGCAACACTTTGTTGAAGTTTTCACCAATGGACGCGCCGACGCAGCACTGGCGGCTTCCATCTTCCACTTCGGCGTCCATAGCGTCGGTGAACTGAAAGAAACTTTGCAATCGAATGGAATCCCTGTGAGGTGGCCATGCTGATCCCGCCGATCGACCTGATGCACGGAAAGATCGTCCAATTGCAGCAAGGCGAGAAGACCATGCTCGAGATCACGGACTTTGAGCCGTGGCTGAAGAAATTCGAGAAGTACAAACTGGTGCAGGTCATCGATCTTGATGCCGCCAAAGGCACAGGTGAGAACACAGCTCCGGTCGCTGAGTTCTGCAAACGCATGAAGTGCCAGGTAGGCGGAGGCATCCGCTCGATCGCCGATGCACAGCGTGCTTTGGACGTCGGCGCCAAGCGCGTGATCTTCGGCTCGGCACTATTCACGGAAGATTCTGTGAACCTTGAATTCGCAGAAGAAGCGGCGAAGACGCTTGGCGCGGAAAAACTCGTGTTCGCAGTGGATTCACGCGCAGGCAAAGTCGTGACCCAGGGATGGCGCAAGGCCATCAACGTCACGCCTGAGGACGCCATCAAATTGCTCGAGCCGTATTGCGAGGCTTTTCTCTACACCCACGTTGACCTTGAAGGCATGATGAGCGGCTTCCCCATGAACATCGCTCGCGACCTGCGCGAAACTACCAAGAAACACCTGATCGTTGCGGGCGGCATCAAAAGCATGGATGAAGTCAGCCAGCTCGACACGATGGATATCGATGCCGTCGTCGGGATGGCTGTCTATACGGGTGCAGTGCAAGCCTAATATATTTTCTTCAGTTCAATCTCTGTTCGATCGCTTCCACAAGAGTCCGCAACACTTTCACGCGAGCGAAGTATTTGTTCTCAGCTTCCACCGGTGTCCATGGAGCATGCGACGTGCTGGTGTGCTGCAGCATGTCCTCCACCACGACCAGATATTCGTCCCACTTGGCGCGGTTGCGCCAATCTTCTTCGGTCAACTTGTAGGAGCGGAACGGGTCGATCTCGCGTCCTTTGAAGCGGCGCAGTTGTTCGGCTTTGCTGATCTGCAGCCAGTATTTGCAGATGACCATGCCAGCGGAGACCTGGTGGGCTTCGAATTCATTGATCTCGCGGTAGGCGCGCTGCCACTCTTGTTCAGTGCAGAAACCTTCCACACGCTCGACCAGAACGCGTCCGTAGTAACTGCGGTCGAAGATGGCGAGTTTGCTGGCCGGAGGCAGGTCCTTCCAAAACCTGTACAAGTAGTGGTGCGTGCGGTCATCTCCGTGGGGCGCGGCAAAACTGCTCACGGTATATCCGCGCGGGTCGAGGATCTCGGTGATGCGCTTGATGGCGCCTCCTTTGCCGGCTGCGTCCCAACCTTCAAAGACGCATAGCACTGAGACCTTGTTGTTCAGCATCTCAAATTCAAGTTCGCGCATGCGGACTTGAAGGCGGCCGACCTGTCTCATGTACTCTTCCCTGCTCATCTTCTTCTTGAGGTCGAGTTTTTCAAGCATGGGCCACCTCCCCAGCCGGTGAGGACATCGCGGCCTTCTCTTCTGCCTGCGCCATCGCGTGCTCTTTTGCATTGCGTTGGGGTTGTAGTGCTTTTCGCGCTTCTATGGCAACCTGGCGGCGCGAAACGGCAAGTGGGTTCTCTTTGGCCTTTTGCAGCGCCTCTTCCATGCGTGCGATCAATGTTTCAAATACGGTGATACGCGACCAATGTGTGTCCGTGGCTGAGATGAGCGTCCAAGGCGAAGACGGAGTCCCGGTGCGCGATAACATCTCCTCCACAGCTACGGTCCATTTGTCGTATTGCTTGTGATGGCGCTTGTATTCTTTGGTGACCTTCCATTTGCGC
>Ga0207022_10339_pt1 | contig 10408 bp, 7 predicted proteins | sample Alteio_BWMinCont_46_FD_153307 | JGI IMG/M metagenome (GOLD analysis project Ga0207022, IMG submission 153307) | Enriched cells from forest soil in Barre Woods Harvard Forest LTER site, Petersham, Massachusetts, United States -... | ecosystem: Environmental > Terrestrial > Soil > Temperate forest >... | reverse complement strand
CCGGCTGAAACGCCATAAACGCTTGCACTGCCATAGGCGTGCCGCCTGAAGAAGACATATCAGAAGAAATTTGCGCCTTTGTTTTTTGGGTGTCGTTTTGCAAGTGACTTTGGGCCTCCCTCGAACTGCCCGTCGGGCTTGGCGTTCAGCACCACCTCTGTACCTTTACGTTCATTTATCAGCGTAGGAGTCGCGGTCATGGATACCTGGGCCTTTCGCCAGTTTCTGCAATCCCCCGTTTCATTGAACGATTACCAGAAGAGCAGCAGGTCAAATCGTGTTGCCTTTTCAAGTACTTACGTATCCGTCCAATGCGCCAGTCAACCGCTAAACCCCTATTTTGCCCCTTTCATTGAGTTACGCGTGCCTTTAGCGTATTGCCCTCAATAAGATAGTTGCAAGGCAGAGTCCGCAGAGGTCTATCGAGAAGGCCGTTGCGGGTGCAGGTGAGGAAGTGAAGGTCAACAGGGGTAGGGGCGTTTAACGTTCGGGCTGTTTTCGGATTGGCACTTCAATTCCGCAAAACAGCCGATGCTTAATGACGCAGCCAAGCAGTGGAAAGAGAGAGACATGCACAAGCCAGTAAAGTACGTGGAGAAAGCCGTGACCGTCGCCGCGACGGGCGCCTGGGCAGTATTTGAGCGATTCAACCGGATAAAACAGAATCCTTCTCCCACGCCGAAGTGGTCCGACAAGCCGCTGCTCAAGTCCTATGAAAAGACCAAGCCTCCACTAGGCTGGCCGCGCACCACGGACTCGCTGTGCCCGAGATGCGTCCCCGAAATCCGCCAGCAGATTCTCGACGGGAAGCTGCCCGTCGAAGTGCTCAGCAACGAAAAGGTCGGCGAGATCAAAGCGCAAATTATCGAGCGCGACGGCAAAATCCTGATGGTCAAGGATTGCGAAAAACACGGCCACTTCGAAGACGTAATGTCCATTGACACCGACTTTTCGCGCCATCTCGAAGAAGTATTTCCCGGCCGCGACATCGTGGCGCACAACGACGAAAAGCTGCACCACCACGGATCCAGCACAGTGAAATATGGCCGTGGCTCGGTTCTAACCATTGACCTGACCAACCGTTGCAACATGATGTGCGACCCCTGCTTCATGGATGCCAACCAGGTTGGCTTCGTCCATGAGTTGAGCTGGGAAGATATTAAGACCATGCTCGACAACGCCATCACGATCAAGCCGCGGCGCCAGATGTCAGTGCAGTTTTCCGGCGGTGAACCTACGCTCTCACCGTACTTCCTGGATGCGGTGCGTTATGCCCGCAAAGTCGGATACAACAGCGTGCAGGCCGCCACCAATGGAATTGAGTTCGCCAAGAGTTTGGAGTTCGCGCAACAAGCTGCCGAAGCTGGAATGCGCTATGCGTACTTGCAGTTCGACGGCATCGGAAACGCCGCCAATGCCCATCGCAAGGTCGGCAACCTGTTCGACGTGAAGTTGAAAGCGATTGAGAATCTGCATACCGCTGGAGTAGAAATCGTTCCGGTGGTTACCATTGTGAACGGCATCAACAACGAGCAGGTGGGACGCATCATCAAGTTCGCGCTGGACAATCCGAAGCGGATTGGATTTTTGTCCTTCCAGCCTGTAAGTTTCACCGGCCGCGATGAAGCTGTCACCGACGACCGCCGCGAAGCCCAGCGCTACACGCTCTCCCATCTTGCACACGACGTAAAAAATCAAACCGGACTGGGCGAGCCTGCTCGAGATTGGTTCCCGATCTCTTTCATGGGAACTTTCAGCGATTGGGCCGACCTGATGCACGTAGAAGACAAGAACAACGACTGGGGCCAACTCTCCTGTGGCTGCCATCCGAATTGCGGAACCGGGATGGCGGTAATGATCGACAAGGAGACGAAAGAAGCGGTTCCGGTCACGGCGTTTTTGAAGGGCGATTCGCTGGCGCGCGATATTCAAAAGGTGAATGACGCGGCGCGAGGAAAATTTCTCACTATCGTGGGAATGGCTTTGTGCTTGATGAAAAACTACGATCCATTCCAATCACCAACACATTTTAAGTTGATGGATTTGCTTAGGAAGTTTGATAAGAACTTCAATGCCACGGGAAAGAATTACGGGAAAGTGGGTCCGGACCGGACCATTGACGATGTGATGAAACGGCGGCAGGACCGATGGAATTTCCTGTTTATCGCCGGTATGTGGTTTCAGGATTTGTTCAACTACGATTTTCGGCGGACGGAGCAGTGCATTATTCCTTACGCCACGCAGGAAGGTGAAATTTCTTTCTGCGCCTACAACACCGGCGTGGGTTGGCGGAACATTATCGAGAAGATGCACATGACGGCCACCCTCACCAAGTGGTATGAGGAGCATGGGCGGCATGAGATCTTCGCCGGCGGCAAGAATGTGAAGATGGAATCGACGGCGCACTCGCTGCTGCTGAAGGATGAACTGGTGACCAACGAAGTCCAGCACGATCTGGATAAGCTGGGTATCGCCAAGAATTCCGGGGAAGAGAAGAAACGGGCGCGTGATGCCAAGCAGGCTGCTGACGCGCGCGGTCCGCAGAAAGATGATGCGGCTTACAACGCGCGCATGGCTGCTCTCTATCGCGAAGTCGTGTTGCAGGAGAAGCCGGTGGTGACCGAGAACGGATTTATTCCGTTGGGTGCGTTGACGGCGTCGAAGCCCAAGGTAGATGTGGGCGAGCCGGTTTTGGGCGATTAACTCGCTTACCCAGAATACGAAAATTGACGAAGGCCGCCAACGCTGGCGGCCTTTTTCTGGGCCGTAATTTTCTGTTCGCTTCGGAGATCACAATCGACACAACAACGCTGCTGGTTGTACTGATCGTGTTCGTCGCCACGCTGATTCGATCGGCATTCGGATTTGGCGAGGGATTACTCGCCGTCCCGCTTCTCGCTTTCGTCATTCCGATTACGGTAGCAGCGCCGCTGGTCGTACTGGTTTCGATCACGATCGCAGGCATCGTGGTCGTGCAGGACTGGAAAAAGATCCATCTGCGAAGCGCTGGCTGGCTTGTGCTCTCAACCTTGCTGGGCATCCCGCTGGGTCTTTTGCTTCTCACCAGTAGCCATCAACGATTGGTAAAAGGCGCGCTGGGACTAATTCTCATTGCTTTCTCCGCTTATTCCTTGATAGGGCGCGCACCATTGGAACTAAAACGCGACAATCGAGTATGGCTTTGGGTTTGTGGATTCTGTGCGGGCGTGCTGGGCGGAGCCTACGGAATGAATGGACCACCGCTGGTGATTTATGGAGCGATGCGACGCTGGTCTGCACAACATTTTCGCGCAACCCTGCAAGGATATTTTCTGCCAGCCAGCATCATTGGAATGGCCGGTTATTGGGTCGCGGGGCTGTGGGTTCCTGCCGTGACACATTATTATCTGGTGTCGCTTCCGGCCACGCTGGTGGCGGTTTTCGTGGGTAGGGTGATTAATCATCGCATGCATGGCGAGGCCTTTTTGAAGTACATCTATCTAGGCTTGATTTGCATAGGCGCGCTGCTAGTAATACGGGCAACGACTGGCCGGTTGTGAGTGCAGATCATTTAAGCAGTTTGCAGGCTGGAAGTATCGAGATCGCTAGTTCGCCCTTCAGAATTAATTTCATTCAACGCTCCAATTTCCGCCAGGGTGTTCAATTCATCTTTGCGCAACTCGGGTACGCGATGGACCAGATCGCGAATGGAAATAAATGGAGCGAGATTGCGCTGACGAACCAGCGCCTGGGCGGCGTCTTCGCGCAATCCGCGGACATAGCGGAGGCCCAGACGAAGGCCTGGTCCTCCATCGGCTATCTGATCAACCTCAGAAAAAGCGGGCGTGGGCGCCCGCTCGACACGTTCCAGCGTGCACTGCCAGTCTGATTTTGTTACATCGATTGGCAGCACTTTCAAGCCGTGGCGTTGCGCGTCTTTCACGATCGTGGCTGGGCGATAAAAACCCATGGGCTGGTTGTTGAGCATGGCAGCGGTGAACGCCGCGTGGTAATGGCATTTCAAATAGGCGCTGGCGTAGGCGATTAGCGCGAAACTGGCGGCATGAGATTCCGGGAATCCATACAGCGCGAACGAAGTAATGGAGAGAATAATCTGTTCCTGTGCCTCGCGCGCAATGCCATTGCGTTCCATGCCGCTGCGTAGCTTGGCCTCAATATCCCTCATGCGAACCTGCGAGCGCTTGAATCCCATGGCGCGGCGCAGTTCTTCGGCTTCGCCTCCAGTGAAGTTGGCGGCTACCATGGCGATGCGCAGCAATTGCTCCTGAAACAGAGGCACGCCTAAAGTGCGCTTCAGCACGGGTTCTAGCGACGGATGCAAATGGTTGACGGGTTCGCGCCCCATGCGTCGTTGCAAAAACGGATTCACCATCTGCCCTACGATAGGTCCTGGGCGAATGATGGCGACTTGCACCACGATGTCGTAAAAACATTTTGGCTGCAGGCGCGGCAGGCACGCCATTTGCGCCCGGCTCTCGATCTGAAACATGCCAATCGTGTCTGCTTTCTGCAGGACGGAATATACCTTGGGATCATCTGGCGGCAGGTGAGCGAGGTCCACTTCTTCCTTATGATGATCCTGAATGAGCTTCAAGGAATCTTCTAGCACAGCCATCATGCCCAAACCGAGCAAGTCTATTTTGATGATGCCCAAGTCGGCGCAGTCTTCCTTATCCCACTGCACCACAACGCGGCCCGGCATCGATGCGGGTTCGAGCGGCACGATAGAGTCGAGTTGTCCCTGGCAAATCACCATGCCGCCGGAATGCTGGCCGAGATGACGCGGCAAATCCTGCACCGCAACGCACAGCTCGAAATATTTGCGTAGCCGGGGATGATTCAAATCCAATCCCGCATCGCGGAAGCGATGATCAAATGTGTCGTTGGCGTCGCGATATTCCCAGGTGGAAACCGCGGCCGATACTTTGTCGAGAGTTTCGGAATCGAAACCCAGGGCCTTGCCCATTTCACGCGAAGCCATGCGGCTGCGATAAGTGATGACGTTTGCAGTCATGGCAGCGCCGCGCTCGCCGTAACGTTTGTATAAATACTGAATCACGCGCTCGCGCTGGTCCCCGCTGGGAAGATCGAGATCGATGTCAGGCCACTCGCCGCGTTCCTCGGAAAGAAAACGTTCGAAGAGTAACTCCATTCTGACGGGATCGACCGCAGTGATACCAAGCGAATAGCAAACCGCACTATTGGCAGCAGAGCCGCGGCCTTGCACTAGAATATTTTCCTCGCGGCAGAACCGGACCAGATCCCAAACAATAAGGAAGTAGCCGGCGAGATCGAGTTTCTCGATGAGTTGCAGTTCGCGCTCAATCTGGCCGCGCGCGCGAGTTTGCAGTTCTGACGAAGATCGGCCATAGCGTTCTCGAAATCCTTCCCGAGTGCGCTCTCGCATGAACGACATCATGGTTTCGCCTTCAGGCACGGGATATTTGGGAAATTCATATCCCAGATCTTTGAAGGTGAATGTGAGTCGGGAAGAAAGTTCTACAGTATTCGCGATAGCCTCGGGAAGATCGGCGAAAAGCGCTTGCATCTCTTGCGGCGATTTCAGATGGCGTTCAGAATTACGCGTCAACAGGCATCCCGCTGTCGCTATCGTGCGATGGTGGCGAATAGCTGTAAATACGTCGCAAAGTTCACGCTCCCGAGGCGTGGCATAACAAACGCCATTAGTCGCCAGTAAAGGAAGCTGCAGAGAGCGAGCAATTTCGATGGCCGCGCGATTGCGGGCCTCCTGCTCCCGATGAAAATGACGCTGCAATTCGACACAGACATTTTCCCGGCCAAAAATGTTTGTCAGCCGCTCGATGCAGTTGCGAGCTTCTTCCATGCCACCGTGAGCGAGAGCGAGGGCCAGCGGTCCATCGTCACTTCCGGTAAGGCAGATAAGTCCGGCGGCATGTTCTCTCAGTTCATCTTCACTAACTGCGCCTTCGTCTTTGGCCGAGCGCAGCTTCATTTTCGTAATCAGGCGGCAGAGATTCTGATATCCCAGGCGGGAAGAAACGAGAAGAGGAAGACGGAATTCACCACAGAGCCACAGAGGCACAGAGGAATCTTTTGATTTGTGATTTGTTGATTTGTGATTTGTTGATTTGTGATTTGTGATTCTCTCTGTGTCTCTGTGACTCTGTCGTGAAAAGTATTCGCATGTTACCTCTGCTCCAATGTGTGCCCTGATCCGCGCTTGTTTCCCCGCCATGTGAAAACGTGGAGAACCATAGACGCCGTCGCGATCGAGCAGCGCCATCGCCGGCATATTCAGATGGGCGCAGGCGGCGATCAGATTCTCCGGCAGAGAAGCGCCTTCAAGAAAACTGAAAGCAGAACGAGAGTGAAGTTCGATATACATAAAACTCACGTGGGGACAGCTGCCCTCGGCTGTACTGCGGAAATTCCGCAGATGCTATAAACCTATTCTTTGTCATTCCGAGGAGTGCAAGCGAAGAGGAATCTGCAGTTATTTTGACAATCGAGAACTGCAGATCCCTCGCTACGCTCGGGATGACAAATCGTGGTTAACCGCAGTCTGCGGCGAGCTGTGCTCGCGGACAGCCGAGGGCGGCTGTCCCCACGTGAGTTTTGCCGATGCATGCTTTTCGCGGGCGCCCTTGCCCGCGCCACACACACAGTATGCTAGTCATAACTACCTTCCAAAACCCACTTTCCGTTTAGCCGGTTGCGGACCAGGCGATATAAAGTGATTCCAGTTTCTCCCTGAACCGCAATGTCCCACTCGTCGCGCGCCCATCCTTCGTGCTCCCACCAGTCTCCGGAGGAGCGCCATGGTCCGGCAGTCCAGAGAATTTCCCCCTCCATTTCTTTGTTTTTGGAGCACGTTATGTGCGCCGGCTTGCCGTCTTGCATAATCACAGCGACATTGATCGAGGGACGGAAGATACGCAACGCAGTTACGAGGTCGTCACCACAGAGGCACCCTTCGGCTACGCTCAGGGCAGGCTCCGACACAGAGGAATCTGTCGATCTTTTATTATTGATTTCCTCTGTGACTCTGTGCCTCTGTGGTGAAAACGGTTCGGGCGCGAAGCGCTGCATGCGGAACCCCTCAGGACGATGCGTGTCCAGCAATTCCAACGATCCCACTTTATCTTCCCCGACGATGCCTGCGATCCTAGCCAGCGTAAGCTCGAGTTTCTCCGTTTCCGGTGTGGGAGGGAGAAAAAGCCCACTCTGTGCCGCTCGCGGCCGCGCCGGTTCTGCCGCCAGACGAATCTTGATGATGGGAGCTCCGGGCGGATGCGCCTTCAAATCAAGTTGCAACAGCTTAAGAAAAATTCGGGAATCAAGCAGGGGGACGGGAAGCCGAAGGGTGCGCTGAAAGAATCGAGCTTGCGCGCGTCCCGGACGGGCGAGGACGCCCGTCTCTCCATTATTTGCCGAGAGATCTTCTGTCTGCCAACCATTCTCCAACTCCAAACATAATCGCAATTCTTGAGTTGCCAAGGCGTGCGCTTGCAGACGAGCGCACAGTCGTTCTAATAACCGTCCCAGCAGAAATGCCAGCGGTTCCAGCAGCACCAGCGGATATTCCAGTTCGATCACTTCCTCGAAAACCAGGGGCGGCTGGAACGGAACCAAAGTGCGGCAAATAGCGCCACGCGCCAGTTTTTGTAAATGAATTCCTGCCTGCCCCAAACGCTCACTCAATGACACGTCCGGCAACGCCGCCAGTTCGCGCAGCTTGCGAATCCCCCAGCGGCTGAAAGTTTCCAATAACTGCGCGGATTCCGCAGCCGCATTTTCAAATAAAACTTCCACCGGCAAACTGCCTAGCTGTTCCGCTTCTTTGCCTTCAGCAATCACGGTTACGCCGGAATACCCTCGCGCCGCCAGCACAGCCGTATCGGGATTGGCTGCCACGGCCACGCTAGTCTCGAGTCCAAGGTCGGACGCGCGGCATGCCAAAGCTCGGGCAATTTTGGGCAGAGGACCAAAAAGCGGCTGCGTCCCGGCAAGATCCAATACGATTGTGTCGCAACCCGCATCTTCCACTCTTGGCGAAAACGACTGTGCGCAATCCAGCGAGGCGGCGTGAGCAGCGGTTTCTTGTGGCAGAGAGCGAGCCCGCAATACCACCTCAGCACACGCTTCTATTTGCAGCTTAGACATTCCCAGACTCACCCCCGCGCGGCGCGCGTTTTCATTCACCGCAAAAACTTTTTGCAGAGGAGCTTTCCCTTCGAGCACAGCCAGCGACTGCGAACGCAACTCCGGCTCAGCGCGAAACAGCGCTTCCACGGGAAAATCGGGAACGAAGATGCAGGCAAAAGGCATAGTGAAAACAGCTGTCAGCTGTCAGCCATTAGCTCTCAGCTTGTAACTCTCGGCGCTACAAATCATCCGGCTCGCACCTTGGTTGTGAACGCGGCCGTTACCGATCGGGACGGTTTGCGATCCAATCGCGATCGCAAAATTTCCCCTTGCACCTGAAGCCCATCCAGAAGTTGTGCGTGAGTAGGAGTTTCTACTGATAGCTGAGAGCTGACAACTGAAAGCTTCCTTCCCGAGACTTTCAGTAGCAACGAGGCACAAGTCTGCGCACAGGGAACCTGGCTAATGACAAACAACACCGTGGATGTATGCTCTACCGCGCGTTGAAAACGAAACCAGGTAGCCAAGGGAATGCGGCGTGCCATCTTTAATGGAGTATCGCCAAGATCGACAATCACCAATCCAAAGCCGACACTTTGCAAGAGCAGATCAGTAACCCGCAACGCCTGCCCGACGGGTTTTTCTAATTTTTCATTCTTCTCTGTGCCTCTGTGTCTCTGTGGTGAGCTAGCTTTCCCGCAACGTACCCACAGCAGTCTTTCGAAATCCACTCCTGCCGCTGCAGCTGAGTGAGGATTGAGAGCATCGCTGACGTCTACAAGTGCGCAAACTTCCTGTCGTTGAGTCGCTGCCGCCAGGGCGGCCAGCAATATGCTGGTGCGTCCGGACGAGGCTGATCCGCAAACCTCGGTCAGGCATCCGCGCGGAAGTCCGCCGGTCAGCGCATCGATCTCGCGAACTCCGCTCGAAACCATTTGCAGAGCAGGCCGCACTTCCAATCGTGAGGCAGAAGTCACCCCGGCCAGCTTGGGGATTGCCGACAAACGTTGGAAAACCAGCGTGGACCACGCCGGGGAAGCAACGACAATCGAGCGGCTTGGAGCCGCCTCAGAAAAAAGCGGTAAAGATGACATGGAGCCTCAGGATTTCAGGGAACGTCAGGGGCCGCGATCAGGCAGTTTCGCCTTTTGTTCGCTTTGATTGTTCTACTTTTGAGGCCAGATTGTCAAGCCATTTAAAATTAATTGCCGCACAGAATTGAATACTTTTTGATACCTAAAGATGTGAATCTGAGTTAAAGAAAAACTACAGGTTCTCTCCGACACCTTCCATGTTCCAGCCCCATCGCGCTTTGTTATAATCACCATCGGCTCATCTGGCGCTATCGTCTAGGGGTTAGGACGGAAGATTCTCAATCTTCAAACCCGGGTTCGATTCCCGGTAGCGCTACCAGTATTCATGCACCTTTCACGCATGCCACATCTTTCAAGCATCTCCTGTGTAACCGCTGTGTAACCAAAAATAATCTTCCTTAGCGATATATCTCCATTTTTTAATGCCTGGCGCGAGTGTCATTCAATGTCACTTATGCCAGCGCCAAAAGAAGAATCGATCTTGAGCTTTGCAGCAACTTCCTTCGTCGTTAGCAACTCTTCGGGTTTCGTTTCACTGGTCATGTGCTCTCCTTTGTGAGCTTGGGTCCTCACATGAAGAGCTTAGGATTTGTTCGATCTTTCCCGAAGGGTCTAAATTTTGCACAGGAAAACGGTGCGGCATTTTGAGTTCCCATGGGCCAGTGGCCCACCCATAGGGATGAAAGTCCATTTCCAAGGTTCATCGAATCCAAACAGGTTAGCCGCGACTTTCGACGGAGTGTAATCGCAATTTATCGCCAACTACGACGTAACCGGTGCACGGATCGCAGGGATTTTTTGGGAGGCTCTCACGGTCAGGCAATAAGTCTTCGCAACTATATGAAACACTTTTTTTGTTACGTCATCTACGCGCCAGCAGCACGCAACGGCCAGTCCCTTGACTCGAGGGCTGACTCGTGCGACAGTCGCTACGCGTTCCGTGCTCTGAACGCGAGAGAGGGATTTAAAATTGACTCGAACAGGAAAGCTTTTCGCCGGTCTACTTTTCGCAACCGCGGCCATTGCCTCGCCAGCCCAAACCATCACCTCGCTTAACGATCCGAGCGCAGGCACAGCCTCCGGGCAAGGGACCGTTGCTGTCACCATCAACACGGCGGGCACGATCACGGGAGCCTATGTCGACAAGGACAACGTCGGGCACGGGTTCGTGCGCACCTCCACGGCCA
>Ga0207022_10338_pt1 | contig 10426 bp, 4 predicted proteins | sample Alteio_BWMinCont_46_FD_153307 | JGI IMG/M metagenome (GOLD analysis project Ga0207022, IMG submission 153307) | Enriched cells from forest soil in Barre Woods Harvard Forest LTER site, Petersham, Massachusetts, United States -... | ecosystem: Environmental > Terrestrial > Soil > Temperate forest >... | reverse complement strand
CCCCATAGAGGGCCACTATCTTGGAAACAATAGCAAGACCGAACCCTCGCCCACCCCCACTCTTCGTGGAAAAAAATGGTTCAAAAATACGTTGTTGTGTCGCCAAATCCATGCCAGGGCCGTTGTCGCAAATTTCAACGACAATGTCGCTTGACTCACGCCGAATCGATAACTCGAGCCGCCCGCTGGCCTGCCCTTGCAGTGCTTCCAGGGCGTTGAGCCAGAGGTTGTTAATAACAGTGTGAAAGTGCGCTTCCAAACCATGAACGACACAGTTTGGGCTGATTGTCAATGTCACCTGGATCGCCCTACTCAACTCAAACAAGGACTCATTAACCACTGCTTGGCCAATAGCCCCCAAATCAACAGGTTCAGCTCCCACCTTCCAGGTCCCTATGCGCGCATAGTCCATGACCTGCGTCGTGACATCCGTAGCACGCTGCGTGGAGCGCTGAATGTGCTCCATCGCTTGCTCTAGCAGAAGACTGGCCTCGAGCACCGCGGTCGAATCGGTAGGTGGCTCAGCGATTGGTTCGTAACTATATCTTGCTGCCTCTGCCAATATTTTCACTGGCGATTCTCCGAGTGCTGGCTGGCGAATGGCCTTGAGCCAGATTTTTGAGACTGCCAGGGCGTTGCGAATCTCGTGTGCAAAGCCCCCAGCCATCTGCAAAGTCAATGCGCTTCTCTCCATCTCGAGAAGTTGCTGTTGCGCCAAGCGAAGTTCCCGTGTTCTCTCCTCAACTCGCCATTCCATTTCCGAATACAGGAGCGAATTTTGCAATGACACCGCGGCATGGGCCGCCAATAGGTTCAAAATCTCAATTGTCTGGTCAGAGACATCCCCAGCACTGCCTTGATGTTCAAGATAGAGCGCTCCCATAAATCGGCCATGCAGCACGACAGGAATACAAACGCCCACGAGACCCCTGTTGTCCCCGAAATACGGATCCGCAATGCATTCCGCAATGAACATGCGTTCACTCGATATCAGGGATCTCTTGACCTGTTGAGAATGAGAAATGAAACGCGTGGGCAAATCTCCCGATAGCTTCTGACCATGAAGACCAAAAACACGAAGATCTCCGCGATGGAGCTTGGCATTGATTTTGAGTTCACCCCGATGCTCGGAAACAAGCACAACCCGCTCAGCTCCCGCAATATGGGCGCTCTCTAGAAGAAGATTGCCAAGCAGCGGCTCAAGCATAACGCTACTCGAAACAGCGCGAGCTGAACCGACCAAGGCTCTCCAGGCTTGCGCAGTATGAGTGGTGGCCGATTCGCCATGCTTCTTCCTAAGATTCTCAGCGCGGGCTGGCATCCCCCAGAGATCATAAAGCCGCGCCCCCTCTGCGGCATAATCACACTCAGCCCGCTCTAGGTGAAGACACTTACATGTTAAACTTGCGAGCTCCGCAGCCAACGCTTCTTTATGCAGATACTGCCGTTTAGACAGAACATCCTTCGCTCTAGAAAAAAGTGCCAATGCCTGGACATACCGCCTGGTCTGCCGGGCAACCTCACCACGAAGCAGTAGTAGGTCACCCAAAAAGTTTTCTGGACAAACTGCACTCCACCACCTGAGCTCAACTAGATACCTTCGCAAGCGTTTGCGAGCGATACGTCGAGACCGGGCAGACTTAGAGCGAAGCTTGGTTGCTAACGCTAGCCCATGAAAAACGTAGTACTGTGGAACAATGAAGTCTCCCCGTAGCAGTCTGAGAGCCTCAGCACCTTCGCGAAGCCCCAACCGATAAGCGTATGCTTGGTCTCCCGCAAAGTATGCGCCCATGATTTTCACAACATTGTACCCCTGCAATACAGTGCGCGAGTAGGAAGAAATTGCCACTTCGAGAGCACTCTCTGTTTGTAAACCGGAGCGCGGCCCTTGTGCCTCTCCTAAGCATGAGAGAAATGCTGCCACTCCGCGGGTCGCTGCTATTTTTTGGGCAAAGAGTGGCCCGGCCCGCTGCTCAGCAATCAATTGGTACCGATGAGACTTCTGAAGAACGTCCGCTAGGGGGAGTCCGCCAAAGAGGTTCTTGAGAGTTGCCTCCAAAAGGCACAACCCACTCCAATTGAAATCGCCCTTTGCCACCGAAGCCTCATAGCCCCGCTCTAAATCTCGCGCTATAAAGTCCGAGGAAAACCTATAGTGGGCAACGAATGTGTTGTTGAAATAGATGGCTGCTGACTCGTTTGCACAAGCGAGGTCGCGCCCCACACGTTGTCCTAGGGCAGCAAACTTAAGCGCCTTGCTCGCTTCTCGAGCGACAGTACCGAGATACACCGCATAGGAGACAAATGCAAGTGGCGTCCAAGTGCTCTTACCATGGCACAATGTCAGGCGCATCAGTTCCAGACAGAGTTGAGTATACAAAGGCAGATTGTGCAAATATGCGCCCTGCAGCATGTTGCTCATTATAGAAAGTGCAACTATTGCTTGCATATCCGTCGCATCAGGCAGGTACTCCAGAGACTCTTCGGAATGCAGCGCCTCCATTTGCGACACGCTACGGTACTTATCGGCAATTTCCCTGGAACTTGGTTCCTCAGAAAGATTAAACCCCAGCATGCAGAGGCCTTTCATTCCTGCACGCATCGACGCTTCGAATAGGTCAGCCGCAGATAAAATCTCGGAATACTGCCGCTGCACGGTTGCACGGTCAATGGAATTAGCGGCGCGCTGACTAGCCACATCAAACAGCCCTTTTGCCGATTCCCAATCACCCACTAAGCCGACACACTGAGCCAGAGTGAGGACAATACCCTGGGCTAATTCGGGATAGTTCTCCCAAGTATCACTATCCAGATCGCCGTAGATGTCTTGTAGATAGTGGACACCCGTAGCGTACGCTGCGGCGGCCTTCGCCGCAGCAGCGCCGCGTAAACAGAGGGAAAGAACCGTGTGCCGCCCCACATGGTGAAAGGATGCATCAGCCCCATATTTTAGGTGATCAACCGCCACAAACAAAGCCTGCGGATGCGGTGCTTCTGTCCACTCAGAAATTAAATGCAGCGCAATCTTAGCATGCATCACATGCAACCTTGATGCTTCAATTTGCGAATACAGAGCCAGTCGAATACAGTCATGAGAAAAAACGTATTCTTGCCTTCGCCTGCTCAGAATGCCGTATTTTGCACCATCTTCGAGATGGCCCAGAATGCGCTGAGGAGAATGTCCCGAGGCACTTGCCAAGAGTGTCGGATTGACCACATCCCCAAGACAGGCAGCCCACTGTAGGGACTCTCGTGTGTTGTCTGGAAGGCCAAGCACAAAGCGAGACCAAAACACTTGTCCGGAATCCTCTCGAGACAAAGTGACAATGGACGTCAGATCCCAACCCCACGATCTGAGGCGATAGTTATACGTCAAAAGCGAAGCCTCTTGCATTTGTAACAGGAAGGCCCTGGCATAGAAAGCATTGCCGCGGATTCGGCAGTGAGTAAGTTGAGCCAGTGCGGTCACTTCATCACTTGGGCGCCCCAAAATATCGGCAAGAAGTTGTTCAGTGGCCAGCAGAGATAGCCCTCCGAGGCAAACGGTCTCGTGTCCTTGCTTTTTAATCCTCTCTATGAAATCGGCCAAAACTGAGGTGGGCTGCGGGGTACGATAAGCCCCAATCAGGCAGAAAGTCTGCTTAAAATCATAAGATACCATCTTCTCCAGGAGGGCCATGCTAGCTGCGTCAGCCCATTGCAAGTCATCAAGAAAAATAGCAATGCGCTGAGGCTGTACCGCTACAATAATTTCAATGACCTGTATGAAGAGAGCCTGCAGACGTGTTTCTCGCTCACCAAATAACATCGGCGGCAATGGCGGGCCCACCCCAACAAAGGTGGTGAGACAAGGAAACACTTCGCACAACAATAGTGCATAACCGCCACACACTTTTCGTAATTCATCTCTAGCGTCAAAGTGGCTCCCAGCCAACAGGTCTTCGAGAATATGCGTCCAGAGTGCATAGGGCACACAACTCTGAAGTTGATCGGCCTTGGCGCTAGAGGCTCTATACATTGGAAGCTTTTCAAGCACTGAAGAAACGAGCGTCGACTTGCCAATCCCAGCCTCGCCTTCCACCCAAACAGCCGCGCACTTCTCTACTCCCGATACTCGATCGACAAGTTGCTGCTGAAGCAGCTCCCTTCCGTATAGACAGGATGACATTTTGATCCTAGCTTTGCAATCGCGCTCTCCCAAGGGGAAGGAGGCCTGTGGCGTGCCTTCTTTGAGATTCATTGAAAGCCGAGCCAGATCATATGAGAGGCCCTCAACCGTATGATATCGCTGAAAAGCTAAGGGATGCCGAAGCTTCAAGATGATCGATTGAAGTGCAGGGGGTATCTCCATAGAACCGCCCTGAAAAAGCGTCGGAATGTCATCGTCGCCTATGTATTCGGGTGGGTCCCTCCTGGTAAGTAAGAAGAGCAGGGTCCCCCCCAAGGCATAAAGGTCAGCCGCGTAGTCAATATCCTCCTCTCTTTTTTCAGGAGCATAGTAGTAGAGCCTATTCTGCCCGACATGTTCTGTCGCAGCAAGCGTATGCGCAACTCCCACCTCCAGAAGGCCACAGATGTGCCTCGACCTATCGACCATAATGGTTGTGGGCTGTATCCCGCCGCAAACCCTCCCTTCAGCGTGCACCTTCGCCAATACAGTCGCAATTTGCATGGACAGATCGATGGACATTTCCATGGACATTAGGCAATTGCAGACAAACGACTGGAGCGATGTTCCACCGCTATCCGTAAGCAAAATGGTTCGCTCTGCCTCTAACCAATCCAGGGGACGAGGAATTTCTGCGACCTTTTCACAGAGCGATAGCATCAGGTCGTATTCAAGCCGCACTTCCTCCATCTTTCTTGTCGCGGGCACGATCTTAGCGATGACCTTTCTACCAGCATCATCCCGCAATCGGTAAAAAATGCCGAAAGGTCCACTGGATATAAGCTCTTTTTGGCTCAGCGCAGAACGCAACATTCCACCACCTCTCACTGGCTAGCGGCGCATTAAATTGGTGTCCCAACCCTCATGACGGATGGCTTGGCGAACGATACTCCGCATGCCATCGGTATTCAACTCATCCTCAAAATAGGCATGGGGCGGACATATTCCGTGGGACCCGCAGACCTCCAGGGCGGGTTGAAGAGAGGCGGAGCAGATGATAGGTATGTGACTATTATTCTCCCGCAAGTCTCGGTACGTTGTGAAATCGCCGCTGCACATTACAATAGCTAGAGGCTCCTCCTGGCGCAAAAAGTCCAGGGCATTGTATGCAACTGCCGACCTGATGGAATAGAAACATGAAAGTGCCGCGGCCACCTGCAGCCCCCTATCTGTTAGTTCGTCCGCAATCAGCAGAAGCGACGGCCCCCCAACAGAGTTGACGGCACCTGATCTTTCACGGTGGTAAGCGTTCACTTTTCACCTCCCATGTACTCTATTATATCGTTATACGAGCGTCTACTTACCGACGCAACTTGCCCATCTGACAGTTTGACGGCACCCCCTGAAGCGATCTTTTTGAGTGAAAGAATAGCCCGACCGTTAACCAATTCGCTGCGGTGAGTTTTGATAAACCCGAGGTGCGCAAAACGTTGCTGGAGTGCCGACAAGCTTTGCTCTACCAAGTACTCCTGCCCCTTGTGGAAAAAGGCTGCATACTTGTCAGCGGCGTGAAATCTGACAATATCGCATACGCTAAAAAAATAGACCGTGTCACCACAAGAAACCGCCAATTTTTCGGAAGCAAGCGTACCAACTTGCAAATTGCTTTTGCGTATGACTTCATCAAGCCGGTCAAGCGCTTGGTCTAGACGAGATTCGGTTACCGGCTTGAGAAGATAGTCGACTGCCTGCTGGTCAAAAGCTTTTGCTGCATAGTGCTCGTGCCCCGTTACAAACACGACTGGCGGTAGATCATGTTCCCGCGAAAGCAAAGATATGCCATCTATCTGAGGCATACAAATATCAAGGAAGAGGGCATCCGGCCGTCCCTGACGCAATGCCTCCAAAACTTCATCAGAACAAGAACCTTCGGCAACCACCTCTGCTCTTCCAGTCCTGCCAAGCATCTGACGCAATCTGCGGCGTGCCGGCTCTTCATCGTCAGCAATAAAAACTCGCATCATTGGTTTCTATCTCCGTTCCCTTTTCTACTGTTTCTTTTTGATTCCAAAGAGAGACGTAGAACGCTACTGTTAAGTTTAACGAGACGCCCATCAAGAGGCAGAGTCAACAGCACCTCAGCGCCACCACCACGTCTGTTCTGACGCGTCGCCGAGGCTCTATCCCCGTACAGCAAATCCAGCCGCTGACAAAGATCTTCCCAACTGGACTGCGTGCCAATATGAGCGGAATGGCCAAAACCGGGGCCGTTGTCGCGCACTGAAACGCAGAGCTCTTTCCCATGCACCGCGGCAGCAATCTCGATGCGCCCCCCTCTTGATCCTGCAATCCCATGAGAAATTGCATTCTCCACTAGCGGCAGCAGCACTCGGGACGGCACTTCTAAGTCCAGGCTCTCCTCACAAATATCAAGTGCCACACTAAGCCCGCCGCCAAATCGTATTTTCTCAATGCCGAGATAGTCGTTCACAACCGCCATCTCTTCAGCAAATCGCACGTAGTAGGTTTCAGGTGCTCTTAAGGCATAGCGAAGAACCCGTGACAGTTCCAGAACCACCTGCTCCGCTTTTGCCGGCTCATCCGGTATCAAGGCCGCTATCGTATTCAGACAGTTAAAAAGAAAGTGGGGATTCATGCGAGCCTGAAGCGCAAGCAGCTGCGAACATATTTCTCGCTGCGCCAAAGATCGCTCGCGAAGGGTTGCTTCCAATTGGCGAATATACAGTTGACTTCCGGTTGCGGCGAAAGCTATGTCCTGAACGATTTGCTGAGCCTCTTGGAGTTTTTCGGGTGTTGTTGCCGACACACCATCCCACATTGCAAAAATCGTAGCCACACATTTCCCCTGAAAGTTTATGGGCAGACGGAGCCCACGACCTGGGCCTACGGTGTTGTCACAACCAAAGTCTTGCTCCAGCCGAAAATTTTCAGAGGTAAGATGCGAAGCGAGATCATCGTCATACTGAATCCGATTCAGCCCCTGGCGGGCGTGACTACTGTTGTTTATGATGCATTCGATTCGAATGGCCGTATTTTCTTCAATGGCAAAAACCGCTCGGCTACAGTTAAGGCTCTCAACCAGCTCTTTGAGCGTTCTTGTCAATAACCTGCTTGAAACCGTCAGGAATCGCTGCAACTCCTCCATTTGGGCGACAGCCTCTTGAACGGCTTCCCTCAGTTTATCGATCGACGACGCTTTGGAGACATAGGCAAATGGCTTGTACTCGTTGAGCACATCATAGGGGTCCTTCACGTCTTGATAGGCCGAGTAGAAGATGATGGGCAAATTAGGTAGTCGACGTTTCAAAGCCCTATAGGTACTAAAGCCGTCGCGCTTGGGCATTTTCAAGTCGAGAATCACAACTGCGCAATCCGAATCCACCAACTCGACTGCGCGCTCCCCGCTCGAACATGTTGCAACGCGAAACTCAGAGCAAAAGAGGCGATGCAGGGCAATGCAAATGTCGGGGTCGTCGTCGACAACAACGACCAGGTGGCGCTCACTTGCGGCGCCTTGCGTTATATGTTGTAGACGTGTCACAGCCAAACCCCTATCGGTGCGCACCATGGAACGACCAAGGCGCCGCAGCAAACGCGACCGCATTGTACACCAATTCAACTGGGGCACAAGCGAAATGTGGATGATGCTTAAGCGCAATGCGCGCACGATCCCACTGAGAAATTGACTAGATGCGACACGTGGGTTGTTGGGTGACCCATGTCATTTCCATCATATCGTCGCTGATCCATTCGAATGCGCTCTCTTGGGAATCCTAGAAGACAAACGCCCCGATTTGCACGTACCGTTGAGGAGTCTAAAGAGAGAATGAGCGGGGCCTATTGTTTCCCAACGCCCCATGCCGTCGCACCAGTTCAACGTTCTAACCACCCATCCGAACATACTTGTAAACCGTCGCGCGCGTAATACGAAGTTCGGTGGCAAGCAGGGTCACCATTCCGTGTCGCTGCAACAACCCCGCCTGATGAAGTTCCTGTACGATATGCTGCTTGTCCTCACGCGACAGGGCGTGAAGATGAAAATTGTTATGCATGATGACTTTGTGAATTTCGTTGAGCAGAGCGTCCTGGGGAAGGACTCCACTTGGCCCTTCAGGTTGGCTGGGCGCGGGCGGCTTTGCGACCGTAGACGCCATCACAAACTGTTGTAAGAAAGCCGACATCTGTTCAAATACCGAGGTGTCGAAGTTCACACTGAAGGCCCCGATGGCCTGTCCTTTCTTGTTACGAATCGTCAGCGACGACGAGACAAAGCGCTTGCCATTTGGCCCGACAAACACATAGTTAGAGACCGCATCGGGAAGACGCTTGAGATCTGCGTCCAAGCTGCCGTAGACCGAGGTAGAATGACCCAGATAACGGCCGGTGAGATGACCATTGAAAATGGCCAAAATGGGAAATCCCTCTCGCCTAAGGTCGTGAACCAATACTTCGACACACGACGACTTTGCGAACATGTCGCCCAACAGTTTGGCAACACGAATGTAGTGTTCCAAAGTCTCCTGTTCTTCCAGATTTACCACATTTACCCGTTTGCTGCGCAAGTGTCAGAAAATGAACACACCGAGTCAAAAAAAGGCAACTTTTCGCTGCGCATTCCGATAAAACATAGGTCAAACCATTGTAGGTGTCTAATTTTAGCCGGGAGGCCAGCACAATGTCTGCATGGAGTCGACTCACAAAACTCGCAGTTGTTGCGGCTGGTGGCCACCATGCGTGGCAAATCCACCGCCAGCACCAAAAAAACGCCCTCGAGGGCGACAAAGCTCTGGTGGCAGCGGGCGTGCCTTTGGGAGACCTGGAGACCGTTCGTCAACGGCTGGCGCGGGGACAGCAGTGGGTGAATCCCACCCTGCCGAGCCCTCTGCTCACGCCACCCAGCTACTTTCCAAAAGTCGATGACAGCACCCTGCGGCCACCCTCGCTGGTCACCGTTCATGGCCCGGATACCGCTGTCATCACCGGCCCAAAAAATACTGACTTGGTTGCAGTGGGTGGGCTGCACGCTCTTCTCAACGCCCTCTATGCGGCAGAGCAGGGGTGCACGGTCCACTATGTTAGCGATGGGGAGCGACCCATTTTGGCGAACGCTGGCCAACAGCTGCATCCGCACCCCTCTCAATGGCCCGAATACAGTATGCCCTATCTGCTCAAAGTCCTTGCCAGAAGCAACTATCTCATGGCACCGCAGGATCCCCGCACCTGGGACTACGACAGTCTGCACTTGCCGGTGCGTTCTTGGCACGATATCCGCCAATGTATGCAAAACGCGGCGCACTTCGTTGAGCGTCAAGCAGTCATGTGGCAAAGCGGCGCGCGCGTTCACCCCAACGACCAGGCGTTGGTGGCAAGTATTCGTGACGCGATCCACACCATGACAGTATTGGCGGCAGATGTTTACAAGGTCACCGGCACCAGCATACTGCAGCAAGAGGGCCGCTATTACGTGGGGACGTCCCCAGAAATGGGCGAGAAGCAACGGCTTTGGTCAGCGCACGGCATCCCCGCCCAACCCGTCTGTGGAAGTGAGATTGCCCGACATACCTTACTCAAGGAGAACCATGATTACGCTGGTCTCTATCTCCCGCTGGACGGGAAGGTAAGCCCACACATTGTTGATAGTTTGTGTCGGTATGGTCACATCAAATACGGCGAACGCTTTTCGGTCACGCGGGCGCGGGTCACCCGCATCGATGCGGGTGAACAGTCATCTTGTGTCACTTATCAACAGAGCGGCCAACCTAGCAGGCATCTGCATGCCTCATGCGCCATCGTCTCGTTGGGGCACAATCGCATTCTGCACCGGGGCCAACCACTTTACACCGAGACGCCGATTGCCGGCATCACGTCCGCTTGGCTCTGCACCGTGGCCGTGGCCAACCTAGAAAAGCGTCTCCCGCCGGGAAAAGTCTTGCAAAGTTTCCTAGATGCTTGTGGTTTGCGTGCTTGTGCCAATGTTCACAACCTACACGTCAAAACGCAGCCGGAATACATGCTGTCGCCCGATGGGACCACGGTCTCCTTGGTGGTCCGCGTCACCGAAGGCGGCAACTATGGGCGCTCGGTTCCCGACCCCAACGACCTCACCAGCATCATCAGCCGAGTCACAACCGACTTTATCGGCACTTGGAAGCTCCTGCGCGTGGGTGCCTGCGCCCGCAAGTCCACCCCTGAAAACGTGCCACGCGTCACTTCGGTGGGCACAACGCTGTTTGCGTACGGTCAATCAGGCGTGGGGATCAGTTGGGCGGGCCTCAAGCAGTTGCCGGCTTTGAAGCT
>Ga0207022_10337_pt1 | contig 10440 bp, 14 predicted proteins | sample Alteio_BWMinCont_46_FD_153307 | JGI IMG/M metagenome (GOLD analysis project Ga0207022, IMG submission 153307) | Enriched cells from forest soil in Barre Woods Harvard Forest LTER site, Petersham, Massachusetts, United States -... | ecosystem: Environmental > Terrestrial > Soil > Temperate forest >... | reverse complement strand
AGAGTCGCTGTAGCCGGCGTTCCATCGCCCGGCACGTTAAAGGCATAGAGAACAACATCGTCGGTTGCGGTCAGCGAATGCGTCTTGTTATCGAAGTGCAGATAAGGTAGCACGACCTGATCCAGATAATTCGCAACGGAAGTGCCGAGAAGGCTTGTGTCGCCCGCCGGCGGCACGATTGTATCTGATTCCGAGCCGGTCTCGTACGTCACTTTGAGGGCGAAATCCAGCACCGTGATATCGTTCTTCATGATCTCGAAGACCGCCTCGGAGAGTTCCCCCGGCGCAGAGACCTGCAACATGAGATCGCGTCCCAGAGTGAAGGTCACCGACGGCTCCAATGTGCTCGAATCGGACTTAAACACTACCGGCTCGTTGACGATGGCAGCCGCAAACTCTCCCCGACCGCCACCCTCGGTCAACGTGCCTCGGGCGGTCCCCTCGCCGTTGAACAGGTTGCCGTTCTTCGCGTCGACCGTGATGGACTGAGTGGCACTGGCCAGAGGTGTACCGACCATAGGTGGCTTGCCGAGAAAAGCACGTTTAAAGAGCAGGGCTGAGCCGCCGTTGTCCTTCGCTTCTTTCACCTTGTCGTCGGATTCGTCAGCATTGTAGCGGATCGTCCGCCCCACCTCGAGACCGGTCTTACCATTGAGTTTCTGCCCCACGGTGTTCTTGAGGGCGTCGCCGATCGCCGCCGTCAGTTTGTCGTCGATAATTTTCGTATTGGTATTGCCGATATTCGTCTGGTCGTTGGCCAGTTTGCCGTTTGCGCCGCTGGGGTCACTACCCGACCCAGTTTCCACGTGGGCGTACGAGCCGCCCGGACCGGACACGGGTTTGGGTCCGAATTCTTTCGTGCCGACCTTGCCCGACACGACAGTGATCACGCCCGCGTGCACGGTCGCAGCGGTCAACAAAGACATGGCCATGACGAATCTGGAAACTCTCATAGAACGCCTCCCTCGACTTGATTGAGTACCGAATCCCGCACGACAAATGCTGCGCCGGCGCATCGACTGGCCGGCGAAAAGTTTGGCTCTACTGGCTATTTAGTCGCCCTGCTTCTCTTCAAAAAAGTAAGTCCACGTTTCGAAGTCTCTTCCCGGAGCGTGCAGCGCGGGTTTGCTCCAGACTTCTTGGCCGCCGAACTTGACGACCACCCCAGCGTCCGTCATTGCGCCGACCGCGAATTTCCAGAGTTGCTGGTCCTGTTCCCTCTGCAATTCGATGAGCAACAGGGCGGTCGGGTTGGTGCCGTTCATGGCGGCAGCGAACACGCTACCGTCGATGACGCCGGCCTCTGCGTCGGAGTAGGAGTACACCGGTTGTGTGAGGAGCCGCAGTTCCTCGTGCGTCGATTTGCCGAACTCGACTGAGCCGGCGAACTTTCGCGAAAGGTCTTTCATCTGTCGCAGTCGCACCGCTGGCGTCTCACCCGGCTTAGGAGCGTCGGGGATGTCTCGAAACGAGACTCCCGGCTTGCTCGAAGCCCACTTGTGTCCGTCAGGCCAGTCCGCGTGGACCAAACCGGGAGACAGGGAGGCGAAGCAGTACAGCCATTCCCCTCTGACCGGACGCCGAGTCATGTCATAGTGTTCGACCTTGCAAAACGCGATCGGCCGTCCGTCCTTGCGGAGCGCCCAGGCCCACACGGTGGCGGCGTTGATGGCGAGTGGTTCATCGGTGTATGTGATGAGCGGTCGAACGACGAGTTGACCTCCTGCGTGGGGCGCGTCAACCGCAGCGACTTTGACTTTGCCGATCCGAGCGGACATCTTCTCGCGCAGCTCCTTCCGCTCGGCCGCCTGCACCTCAGCGTCGGTTGACGCCTGCCGATTTTTCGAGTCGCCTGCTTCGGCTCCCTGAATTGTCGATGGTCCGTCAAAGAGAAGCAGAATCGCGAAGACCGCGGCAGCAACCGGACTAAAGTAGTGGACTTGCATTCTGACGCTCCGCAAAGGTGGGCGGGAACCGCAGCGCGTCCATTGTAGACGGATTGTCTGGAATCTCAATCTGGCGGCCGCAGGCGCAAAACGCTCAGCCGAATCAGAACTCCGGATGGAAGTGCGAGTGCTCCTGGGTGGCCACGAACCAGTGGCAATCGGCATGAGACTTCCGAATACGTGAACGGGCCACGTGTTTTTCTTGACTTCGGCTTCAGCGCCGAGTAAAAAGAGCTGAGCGCCAGTGAGCAACCAAACTGCCGCTATGGGGCTGGCATGTGCTTCGCCCGCTTCGGAGTTCGTGTCGCAGTATTGCCACTTCCTGTCGGGCGCAGTGCATCACTGAGGAGGTCGTTGTGCGGCACATCATTCGCATCACTTTGGTGGTTGGTACATTCTCAGTAGCTCCGGTCGCCGCCCATGCGGGCTTTGTGTGGACGGACAATGCGTGGACGATTACCAAGCTGTCGGCCAACGCCGCTGACGTCGGCTCTGCGGAAAGCGCGTTCGGCGCCGCCGCCACGATGAATGGTCAGATCCTCAACGCGAATGCCGATGGCGCAGTGGCCAAGGCTGCCGCAAGCGCGATCGCTGATCCGAACGCCGCTTCCGACAGCGACGCCGCCGTCGAATTCCAACGGGCGTTCCAGCTCGTCGGACCCCCGAACAACTGGCTCCTGACGCTGTTTGGCACGCTCAGCGGCAGCTTGGACGCGAACAGCGCGAATAAAAACGTGGCGGCTCGTTCCCACGTGCTGGGCACAGCCTTCATTGCGGACAAAAACAATATCCTGTTCCGGATTGGCGGCATACCTAGCGCCTGGGATCAGACAATCGCGGCCAACAAGACGCTTAACATCTTTTCGCCGATGATTAATTCGATGGTTTTGCCGAACGGGAACTACACGGTCGAAGGGCTCCTGGAGGTGACAGCGCATGTCGACCAGGCGCCGCTCGCAATCGCCAGCGCCGACTCGAACTTCTTCAACACGATGTCCGTCGGGCTCAGCGCTACGGCTGTTCCAGAACCCTCGACGCTCGTGATGTCAACAATCCTGTTCGCAATACTCTGCATGGTCTGGTCGTACAAGTGGCTGAAGCGGAGCGCGGTGGCTGCCTAAAATGCGGCGACCCCACTTCAACCCATCGACGGCACACCACCGGCTCCGTTTCTCAGGTTTTTACTGCACACGGTCACCGGCAGCGGCCATTCGAACAATCTGCCGTCGGCTGTCGGAATGAATGCCAAACAAGACGACACGCTACGGCCTCCCTGGTTTCTGCATCGGTTCTGGTCATGCCCGCGGCGCGAGAATTGACGACTGGCGGTAGTTTCTCGAATTGCGGTTCGACCGATTGGGATGGCCAGAATCCGTGATTCATTATAGTCTTTGGAGTGCTGACGCCACGCCCCAAATAACGTGCAGGAGGAACATTTGCATCGTGCAGCGCGGTAAGGTGAATACCGGCTTGGCAATTCTCATGGGAGCGGCCATTTCTGGATGCGCTTGGGGTGAAGAACGGCTCGACAACGTGCCGCTGGCAGTCTTGCCGTACAACACAACGGAGCACCTTCCGCCCGATCCGGAAACGAATGGACCGACGTTTGCCGGGCGGCAGGAAATTCGCCAGCTACTCCGCAATGACCAGTTCGGGCTAGCGCTCGAAAAACTGAACATAGAGGTTGCGGCAGTCAGCGAGTTGGAGTTTGGTGCTGGGGCTCATCCGCGGTTGCTGGTGCTCCGAGGAATCGCTCTCTACGCGCTTCAAGATCCGCAAACGGCACTGACCGACTATAATGAGGCAATTGCCCTCGACGGCAGATGCTGGCCGGCATACTTCCATCGCTGGCAATGCCACCTGAAACTCGGCAACCGCGCCGCAGCACAGGCCGACCGGGAAGCCGGACGGCGACTGGCTCCGGAGGAGTTCGATCGCGATTATGGGCCGGATGCCTTTCGCGAGCACGGCGGAATGATCTGACGGATCTTCCTCAATGTGACACGTGGCCTACAAATGACTGTGGGTCAATGTCAGGCTTCGCCGGACGCGAGCTACGTACGGCTCTGAAATCGGATCAAGTCCCGCGCTGCGGGATCGGCAGGCGGGTCTACCTGCTGGAGCACTGCCGAGTTGGGGCAGAGCATGTAGCAATTGTCCGCCACAACTGCGAAGAAGTGGCTGAACCACATCATTTGGCGAACGTTTGGTTGTGGTCCGTAAAGCCGTATCTGCACACCGGCTTCGTACCAGTCATAAAGCGTGCCGAAGAAACCGCTTGGAATGGACTTCACGTGGCTCATATCGATACCGATCGACGGCCGCTTTTCCGCGCTATTGATCCGCAAGAACGTGTCGCGCAGACGAGCCAGGTCGGACCCGTCCCAAATTTCCATATCGCCGAGATTCAATACAGTAACGTTTCCGCTGAGATAAATTCGCAGGAATCTCTTTGACGCCATAGGGACGACCCTCCCTCGTCTGTAACCGTGTCATGGATTTACGATAACCGCTAACCGAAGGAAGGCAAATGGTGAGCCGCAAAGACGCGGAATCCACGTTTTTTTTTGGATCGTCACAAGGCATTGTCCAGGAATGAGTTATGGAAATATGGCGCACAGACGTCATTTGCGGACAAATCGCTGCGCTGTATTATTTCGCTGCGATAGGGTGAGCACATGCGGTGAATCCACTCGACAAACCCTCGATGAGGGGAAGGCGGGCGAAGAACTGGAATCTGCTCCGCTCTGATTGGGGGCGTGAATACGGTCGGAATGAAGCCCAGTAAAAACCCTACAGTTCGATTCGCCCTTCCCGCCCCCACGCCGGATAAAATCGCGAGCATGAGCGACCTACCAAACACGACCGCTGACGTGGCCGCGTGTAATCATCCAGGGGGCCTCGCGTCCGGTCGGTGAAGCCGGATCACCGGAGATCGTGGATGAGCGAAGACCACAAGAAACCCGGCGTGGCGTTCTGGGCGACTGTGGTGATGATCGGGGTGCGGGAAGGATCTCTCGCGGCCGGCTGGTAACGCGCATTGCTGTCAATGACGCTGTTACCGCGTGGCCTTCTCGGGCGGGAACCGCTTGATGAGCCACGCGGCGAGCAGTTCGTGGGCTTGGTCGATTTTGGAATGACCGGGCGTCGGGGCGACTAGCAGGTCGACGGGAATCACCATGTCGGGCATGTCAGGGCGCGCAGTTGCGCGGACGACCTCGCGCGTGAACGCGATGGAATTGTCTGTGTTCACCCGCGCGTCATTATTCCCGATGCTGAGCCAGATCGCTCGACCTGCGAGTTGCGGGGCGAGCCGCGCGACATCCAACTGCTCGACTTTCGCTCGTTGACTGGTCGTCGAGAATTCACGCAAGGCAGTCAGCTTGGTGACCGGCGATATTGCCGTCGCGGCTTTAATTCGCGGGTCGGAGGCAGCAAAATGAAATGCCAGAAAGCCGCCTCGTGAAGTGCCACAGACGGCCACTCGTTCCGGATCAGTGAGGCCGCTTTTGATGAGCGCATCCAGGATTGCGCGGGCCTTCGCGGTAAATGCCGACACGAAGTCGTGATCGTGTTCCAGGCGATACCTCCAACCTTCGAGTTGCGCGGGTTCGCCGGAACGAGCATCTTCGCCATGGCATGGTGGGTCGATCACGACACTGATCCAACCGTGTCGCGCAAGGATGATCGCAACCTCGGTATACACCGGCTAACGCTGCATCTCCTCGATTCCATGGGCCACGACAATCAGCGTCGGCGCCGGGGTCTTTCCAATCTGACCGATCTGACCGAAGCGAACGTTGTCCGGAGTCCGCCGAATTTGAATTTCGCGAGTCTCGTCGGCGATCGCGGAACCGCTCACAGCGGGATGGAACACGCAGGCGACTGCTAACGCCATCCCGACAAACCGAATCGGAAATCTAAAACGCGGCATTTTGAGACTCCTCATTTCCGGATATTCGAACGCGCCGCCATTGTAACACGCCTGAATCGCAGGCCAATTCTCGCGCGTCAGGTTTCCCGTTCCGCCGAAACGGCGCCACGGAGAATAGCCCGCGTTTTCCCGTAGAATTCGAGCGACGTCGGGCAGCGCAGCAGGCCTCGAACCGCCCCCCGTGCTGTACGGCCACTACCGGTTTGTCGAGTCGCTACCGACGCCTTCAGAGAGCCCCAATCGACGGCGTGACGGACGTTCAATCCGATACCGCCATATAGTTACTTTTCGAAAAGTAAAAGTGTCACGTCGCAGACTCTGCCAGAGTCTTCCTCCAGCCAATGCATAGTGCTGTATCTCCTCTACCGCCAGCACGTATTCCTGGGGAATTTTGAACTTGGCCCTTCTGCGGCCTCCGGCCCCCAAAGACGGCCGTCTGGACGTCCGAGGGCCTCTGGATGCGCCAGAAGCGATCTGGGCACGTCTGGCGCTGAGCTTGGCGCTGAGGCGAAGCGACAAAGGGCGGCCTGGCCAGTGAATCTAGGTAAGATGGGCCTTGATCGGAGGGGGCGGCATCCCGAAGTGTCGCGAGGACAGCGCTGGTAGAGTTGCGGTCAGCTTTCGAATACCAGTAGGATGGATTTCCATCTGTTGACCGACCACTAATTCCAATTCAAATCCTCAGCCGAAGAAAGTCGCCCGACACATGCCGACACCAGAACACGGTACGCGCAGCAATGCCATTCGCGAATTCCTGAAGGCGAACCCCACTGCCGCGACAAAAGACGTCATCACAGCCCTGCATGAGCAAGGAATTGAAGTCTCTGAATCGCTGGTGCACAAAGTCAAATATCGCAGCACCGGGAAGCGGGCCAAGAAACGCCGTATGGGTGCAGCGACCAGTGCCCGCAAGCAACAGGTCCGTATCAGCAAAAGCGAGTCGATCCGCGATTTTCTGCGACGGAATCCCGGTGCGACGCCTAAAGTGGTTCAAGCCGGTTTGCGGAAAGAGGGCGTCAAGGTAGGGACCGGATTAATCAGCAACGTTGCATTCTATTTCCGCAAGAAGAATGCCGCCCCGCGCGTCAGAATGGCAGCCAGAAAGGTGCGAGCCAAGACCAATCGGAAGACATCAAAAACAAACATCACAGTTGAACAACTTCTGGCAGTCAAACGATTCGCCGATGCTTTCGGTGGCTTCGAACAGATTCAAAGGGCACTCGATGTTTTGGAACAACTGAAATAGGCAACTGCGCTCAGTGGACCGGCGACGACGACGCCGCGCTCAGAAATGGGTGTGGCGTTTTCGTTTGCGAACGGTTGGCCACCCGCTGTCCATGTTCGCCAGGGAATCGTTTGTGGGACGTGTATACTGCCCGGCAACAAATAATTCGCGGCGTCAGGATGAATGCGGGCCGTCTGGGCGGCGGACATACACGTCGACGCCGGCCAACGCGTCCAGCTGCCGCTGATGCGCCTCAATATCCGCCTCAGGTATTTTCGAGCGGATTCCTCGTCGGCGGAGGGCCCGTTCAATCTCTTGCGCCAGTTTTCTAGCACCCTGGGGGTCGACCTCAGTTCGAACAATAAACATAACCAAATCCTCAATTATTCAATTTGCTGCTGGGGTAATCTGTGACAGCGAGTGATGGTGATAAAAAAACGTATGAATTCTAAGCCTTATGCTGGTCGAAAATAAGCGGTGGCGATCAGACTTCTGCCGGCTCGTCTTCGTTGATAATGCCACGGGGTCTGGGCTCAGGCATACGCCAGGATTTCAGGTGTTCGAGCCCCCGCGTATCACCTCTGGCCACGCGGTGCAGATCATGGTCCCGCAGCTCGACGGCACACTTGTCGAATTCGGCAAGCTCCGGGTGGTGCTGCTCCATGTATTTTTCGGCCATGTCGCCTTTCATGTAGCGAATCTCCGTCAGGAATCCCCTGATCGCCTCGGTGAAAATGCCCTTGTCCGGAGCATGTACCGACGTCCTTCTTGTTCGCCTGGATCTGATTCACCAGCTCGAGCAGGGACATGATGTTGAATTTGTTGACCTCGAACTGATCGACAGAGAGGGCCGCCCGTCGACAAATGCCGGACTGAACGAATTCGCCCAGAAGAGTAGTGACTTCTTCGGCTGATTGGAGCTGACGTCGGCCATGACAGCCCGTCAGCAGGAAATCCAGGGCGATCGGTCCACCGTGGTATGCGAGCATTTTCAGCGGCAACTCGACATTTGAGAGGTTGCGCAGCCTGGCATCGCCCATCACGTGCCTGACGATCCAATCTGGATTTTCCAGCCGATCCCGGACATTGAAGAAGATCTTCTCGTACCAGTCGACCGCTTCCGGTGATGTCCCCATTTTCTGGGGAATGTCTTCGTCCGTCTGGCCCGCCAGCAGACGGCATTGCAGGAACAGCCTGATTTCCGGGTCTTCGGCTTTGCTCTTTGTCGGCCGCCTCGATGCCGTCGATCCCGAAGCTCGTCAGCGCACCGAGCAAGCTGTTGCCGCACATTGTCGTAAGGCCATTCGTCGCATTTCGAAATTCAATGTAAAGGTCGAGGATGCAGGTCGGAATTTCCCAACCCAGCGCCAGAAAGCAGCCCAACTCGGCTGTTGCAAAATAAGCAACGACCAGCACATCCGGGCCGCCCGACCAAGGGGGGCTGGTCAAATTGACCAGGTCATCCCCCCAAAGCCGAACGATTCGACCACTCCGGAATTCGCTTGCCACCATACAGATCGGCGTTGGTTTTTCGCCGGGCGGGCAATAAAACTCAAAGTCGACCAGCCAAATTTGCCGGAATGAATCGAGGACTTCTGACATCAAGCCATCCCACGCAGCCTACGCACGACCAGATGGTCGAGGGAGTCGATGAACCTGTCTTTGAACGCTGTCCTCAACAGCTCTTTGAACGGCGTATCCGGCCAGTTGGGACTGGGCAGCTCAGCAGTCGCTTCGAAGACGTCGTAGGCACCCAGACCCATGTTTGAAGCTCCGCGAACCCAACGACCTACCGCCATAGTCGCCGCTTCCAGCGCAGACCGGTTCCAGTCATCAATTTTGCCATCGGGACCAGGCAGCCGAATGGCCCACAGGAATACCACGCCCTGCCGATTCACAGCAGTGAAAAGTGCTCGAGGGCCGAATGTCGATTCTGTCGATAGCTCGCTCCACAAGCTTGGATCCACCAGGTAGATTTCCCGATCCTCTTTGAGTTCTATCACGCCCGTCTGGATGCGGTACGTTTCATCCGGGTGCACCTGGATCCACCATTCTTTGGCGGGTTTCCGCACGGGGACCGTCAACATCGCCTTCTTGACGCCCAAGGAGGCCCCGAAATCCTGCGAAAGTCGAAGTCGGGCGGGGTCGAAGGGATCCAATACAGCCGTAGAAGTTGCCGGTGTCGGCGGCGGCGGCTCGCTCTCGCCATTGCAAGTCGCAGGCGGGCCATGGCAGTCGCCGCTGTCTTCTAGATCGTCTTCTTCTTTACTAATCATTCGCCGTTTCCTAGATCGATCGAGATCGAATTAAAAGCGGCAGCAGGATTTGCTGCAGCCATGAGGAGGGCGATCGAAAATATCCCTCGCCGATCTCATGCTAGCCCCTACAACACCGCATCAGAAAGGCGAAATGGCCTTTCGGTGGTGCGTAAGGGTGCAGGCCGGTGTGGGTTGGTGTGGGTTTTCCGATTTCGATTTCGGGAGCTCGATCGCGGTTCCCCTACCAACTCTGCCGTCGGCAATCGCTGGCGATTCGCGACGGACCTCCAGGCTTTTGCCATCGACCTTTTTCGCGTTGATCCGTCCGACGTTCCTGTCGCCCGTCTGAAGAAAGATTCCGTCTGGAGCCTGAAGGCCAGCCACACCGTCGAAGTATCCGTGGGTGCCGCCGTCCGAATTCGGAACCGAGCGTGCCAGCGACACGTGGCTTCTGGAACTCGCCCTCAACATGAAATCGCGAATCATTTACGACACGATCAAGCCCGTTGAAGAGACACGGATCATTCCTGGCTTGCTTGTCGATTCATCACTGCGGAATGTCGGCTTGGCGAGAGGATCCGCGAGTCAGTTTCTTCGGCAGACCCCACAAGGCATCAAACGAGAGATCAGGACCTACCGCCCGATAGGCCGTTGGCAAGAGCCACCGGCCAAAAATGGGGCCGGACAGCGAACGATAGTGCAGAATTTGTCTGCAATTTCTCTGCATATGTTGCCCGTATCAGCCCAGTGTGAATAGAATGTGATAGCAAGCAGATTCGTAATTTCTTGCTGAAAATGCATGCAATTTATGTGTCATTCCAACATCAAAGCAACATTTTCGCAAGAAGCCGCGGCTACCTTCGAATCCCAGCCCGGTAGCTCGATCCCAAACGTATCACCGACAATTGATCACTTGCCCGACGACCCGGCCATCCGAACGGTCGATTTGACCAAGTGCTACGGCGCCATGGCGGCGCCGGTGTTCGCGCTGCGAGGCGTGACGCTGGATGTCGCGCGCGGAGAAAGCGTCGCTCTTCTGGGAAAATCGGGCTCTGGAAAATCGACGCTGCTGAACCT
>Ga0207022_10335_pt1 | contig 10535 bp, 7 predicted proteins | sample Alteio_BWMinCont_46_FD_153307 | JGI IMG/M metagenome (GOLD analysis project Ga0207022, IMG submission 153307) | Enriched cells from forest soil in Barre Woods Harvard Forest LTER site, Petersham, Massachusetts, United States -... | ecosystem: Environmental > Terrestrial > Soil > Temperate forest >... | reverse complement strand
CCGATTGAGGAGGGTTTTTATCTGCTGCCATGAAATCCATCTGCTCAATACGGTTGTATTGAAATTTACCGGCTTTGATATGCACTTGTTTTTCAAAATAAGCGCCGTCCTGTTTTCTGAACAATGCAGTATATGTTCCCGGGCTTAGATTATATGCAATGTATACTTTCGGAGAAGCATATCTGTAGTTATCACTCGTAGAAAGAAGATGAATGGTATCAGATCCCGGCTGGAAAAATTCCAGTGTGAAAATTGTTTCCTTGCCTTTGTAGTCAAACAAACAGGTTCCGTTTACCGTGTCAGATTCAGCGGCATTTACCGGTTTGTCGACACTGTTTCTATAAGCGTAATGCAGATTTGTGGCATACATATCGTCGGGAGTAAGAGCAATTTCTCCGGGAACAGTTTCAGGAGCCCTGTATGGAGGCAATCGTCTTTTATTAAATTTCCAGGGAAACGATTTCATTCCATTGTCGTTGAAACGATACGCTTTACCGGGACTGAAAACAAATTCCCCTGTCTTTACTTTCGATTGGGTATACACTTTGTAATGGATCGTATCTCCGGGAATGAAGACAGTTGCGGAGTTTTCATTCAATGCCCGAATCACGTTCCCCTGACGGAAGAAATGCAAACTGCCGTTTCCGGAAGTTCGTTCGAAGACAAAGAGATTGTTGTTTAGGATATTCTGTTCTTCCTTGCTGAGTTTCCTGCTCCGTTTTTTGAATTGAACGGTTGAAGGTGGTTTCTCAGCATCAAAAGACAGTTCAAGCTTGAAACCGTTGCGGAGTTCGACATCTCTTATTTCATACTCATGCTTTGCAGTTCGCAAGCGAATGGTATGTTTTCCGGAAGGAAGAACAAATGACCAGGGAGACCTGTCAGATGTATTGTACCAGGAAATAAGCGGGTTTGTTCCATAAGCATAAACGGGTTTTCCATCAACGTAAATGAACCAGATGGTTTCAAAAAATGCGGGAGAAGCAACAAAGGGGGCAAATTGGGCGTCATTTGCTTTTAGGGGAATATACTTTGTATAGATGACATTTCCGGGGAAATGTAACTTGTAATAATGGATGGTATCCAAATGCAATATTTTTATCCAGAATGGATTCACAGTCTCAGAGTTTGTGTAACTGTTCATGACTGAATGGTAAACAGTAAACTCTTTTTTGCGAATATCTTTTGGAGGATTAAAATCGGGTAGCTCAGGAACGCTCCGGTCTGCAAACTGCGAATTGATGCACCTTGCTGTTATATTAGCATCGGGAACCGGCTGCTTTTCATAGTCAGTGATTTTAACCGATATTTCATTTTTCTCTCCGGGATAAACTTCCTTTGGTTGAATGACTTCCACCAGCAATGTTTTTTCCTTAGGAAGGATATTGCGACATATTGTTCGATTGTCGGCGCACCAGAGATAATGAACAAGCAAACTGTATTTAGAATTCCCGGGATCTTTCACTGCATATGCAAAAGTGTTTGCCCGTCCCGTTTTGATAATGCTCCCTGCCCGCTTCAATTCCCAAAGAAAATTGATTTTGCGCGGGTTATTCACAACAATATGTACAGAGTCGAAAGTTCGATACCCCTCCACCTGAATATCGGCGCCGGGAAAGGAGAAGTTTTTTCCTGATGATTTGTCTTTGATATAGCAATGAGTGGCAGAGAGAGGCGGGGAGAGGACAAAGGGAAATGTGATAGACTGTGCCGAAACTTGTTCGTCGCGTGAGTTCAGGAATGTAACAGTACCTTCTCCCTTCGATTCTTTTTCGTGTTCATAGGAACGCGCCACAATGCAGGTGTCCTGATCTGTCACTTCAATTCTGCTTTCTTCCTCCAGCATATTAAAAGCGACGGTTTCTGTATGAAGCTCTCCGTTGCTGTTTTTGAAATCCACATTGACTTTGTAATTAACGCCCGACTTTGAAAAGACCGAAGGCGGAACAAGAATTCGTGTTTCTCCCGAAGGGTCAAGAAGTGCATTGTGTCTGTATACTTCGTAATTAAAATCCTCCAGGTCTGATGAAGGACGAATAACACCCTGCGTGGTGATTGTTATTTCGGCACTTGCATCAAAGAGATTGAGCCCGTTGAAATCTGTTCCTGAAAGCAATATGGAAACGGAATCACCCGTGTGGTATATTGGTTTGGACGTCTTCACTACATATTGTGTCTGGTCAAGCTGGTAGTCCTGCATCCGGATAGAGCTTTGCATTATTAGCGGGAAATTGTTTTCTTTCCTTCCCTTATGACTGTAAAATTTAATGCTGTAAGTCTCGTCTGTTTTCATAGAATCTCCGGCAACAAACGAATAGGTATAAGCACCCGGAGAAATTGGACGCAAATCTGTTTTTAGAATGTAACCGGCATCATCATATCCATAAGAATTCCGTTTGGGTATACGCAGTTGTAGGACTTTTGTCAAAGGTTTGCCTTTACAGAGCAGAAATGCTTTCAGCTTGACCGTGTCGCCGGGGCGATAGAGCGGTTTGTTAAATGCAATATATCCGGTGTACTTGTCGGTAGAATTTGAAGATTTGTTGTTCCACTCTCCCGCAACATCCAGGAAAAGGGTTTCACCGGCAGCTTCCACTCTCAGTTGCCCGCTTTTATGCCAGCCTTTCAACGTGTATGAGTTCGCGGCTTCATCAAAAGGAAGAAAAGTTCCTGACAGTGAAACTTTTGCATTGCTTATTTGTTCACCTGTATTTTTATTTGTTACGCGTAGCCCCAGATCCCTTCCGTTATTTATCATGTTCAAATGAATATTACTGACCAGAACGATGGAATATTCCAGACTTAGTCCGGCGGCAAATACCGAGAGATAATATCCCGCCGGAAGCATTTTTGTGTAATCTGTTCTGGAAGGAAATGAGTCGTATAGTGTGTGATAATAGCTTGAATAAGGATGCTGCAGTTTGCCCGAGTTCAGGGCATTGGCTTCATTGGCACTGAGTTTATAAATGTAGATGAAAGGAGATTTTTTCCGCAAGGTCTGGGCAGAACAAATCGTCACAAAAATGCTGCACAAAACAAACAGAATGATGCGGATACGATTCATAAGGGAAGATGGAATGTGCAGTGTTCTGTTAAATATAAAGAAAACAATTAAACTCACATACTTTGCTGATGTCTGTTCCCTGAAGACGGGGAAAGGGAATTTCGGTTGCTTCTGTTCGGGAGAGCTTTCAGCTGAGTGAGTTATTAAAACCGGAACAAAGATTCGGCTTTAATTTTGGTTGCTTTGCGGGCGGCTCCTGTATAATGATTCGTCTAAAACGAGAAAAGGTTGCCCCTTATTGGAGACAACCTCTTTTACTTTTTTAGGAAATAAAATGTATATTGTTTTTACTTATTGGGCCGTCCAGTCATCTGAATGAGTAACTCCGCCCGTAGGAGGGGGCTTCGTGGCCGTTGAAGTTGCAGCAGCGGCTCCGCCCAACACCTTATTCAATTGCAGATCTTCCATTTTTTGGAAAGAACCGATATCTTTCTTTTTAGCGTCTTTTTTAAACAGGTTTGAGATTTTCATTGTGTGGAATGATTAAGGTTTATTTTTAGTTTTAAGACAGTAACCAGGATTTATCATAAACTGGCAATGCCTTTTGAATTCTTTCTGATTCAAAGATAGGGAGTACTAAAAGACGATATTGTGGGATTGAGCGGAATGGCGAAATGATTGAGCAGATTGCATGTTTTGAGCTGCCGTTTGCTTGTCAGAGTCCCTTGAAATGATCCTTTTTTCTGAAAGAAGAATCAGAATGTCAGGGACTTGCCGTTTTCATAATGATAGCGGATGCAGTGTTTCAGAAAGGTATCAAGAGAAAGGCAATAGTTTGTCAGATTTTCAATATTTATTTCTGGCCGGAGCGCATCAGAAATAAGGACGGGTTTTTCGCCCAGATATTTAGACAAATGGGGAAACAGAAGATCAATTGTCCGGGTTATTTTTAGAATATCATAGTCGAGTTCCTGCTCTGTTTTCATAGGTATCCATTTAAAAAGAGTGGATGAATTTATCGCTTCCTTTCAAATGTATTCATATAAACAAGTATGTGCAGGATTTTGCGTTGACAGCCTGATTGCGATAGCCGAAAAGGGAGATTGGTGTCTTAGGCGATTGATTCAGCAGGTATGAAAAGGCCCGTTTCCAGTATACGAATCCGGTAAAAGCCAGTTCAGAATTTTATTTCCGGCTGAGGGTGTAAAGTCAATTGCATGCGCATCTTTACTTTATTTGTTTCGTAAAGAGGGTTTTGAACTTCAGGAGCGCTCCTGCCGCCACCGCCACCACCGCGTCTGCCGCCACCGCCCATTCCGCCGCCGCCCATACCACCACCGCCACGCATTCCTCCTCCGCCCATTCCTCCTCCACCGCCACCACCTCCACGTGAACCGCCGCCTTTAACAGGAGGGTGGGGAAGCTGGTTGACAATGATGCTGATTCCGATTTTTTTCAGACTGTCTGCCGAAGTGAGTTTGTTTTTGTAAAATGTTTTGAATGGGATAACCGCTTCGTAGATCATGATGTAAGAGCTGTCATACCGATTGGCATCCCAGTTGATACCGAGATTTATGCCGAAATCATTCTGCAGGGGAATGGAACCGCGGATTGGAGCCTTGAATCCCGTGAGCTGCATTTCCTTGTAATCTTTCTGAAAGCTTGATCTCAGGCTTTTCATGTTTATTTTCCGCCCGTCCGGCCGCTTATCTTTTGAATCAGAGCTTTGGGCCGGAGCATCGGTTTGTTCCCGGGTGCGCTGTGGAAAAAGAATACCGGTTGTCTCCTTGTTTGAGCCACTGGTGTCGATCCATATCTGCATTCCTGCTTTCATTATTTTTACCTGTCCGGCATCATCGGTTACGCGAATGCAGATATACAAATTCTCCAGATCATTGGTAACTGTATAGGAAAGCTTACTCTTGCTGTCATAAAACCGAAGCGGAATTTTCCATTCCTGCGGATTGCCGTCTGCTACCACTTCGTGATCCTGCCATTTGGTTTGATAAAGAGGCGCCTTGCAGGAAGCGAGAATGAAAAGTATGAGAGTGAAAAGGAAGAGACCTGGGATTTTCATAAGGGGAACAAGGAAAAATCGAATTAAATTGTTGTTTCTTGTTTTTGGTTTAAAAGACCGATTTAAATGAAAACGACGGCCTTGTCAGAATTTAACCTAGTAAAAAAGCAAAATTAAACTAAAAATACCGAAGCTGGAAAGGCCATTATAAAAACGCAGCATGTAAGATTTCCGAAAGGGGGCGGATATTTGCAGGCTGGAATCATGAATCAGCCGTTTGGCATTCCCTCTCAGGGCATAATTTTCATCAAAAGTGTGTCTGTCGAAAGTCCTGTAAAGATCCCAAGCCCATTGACAAGATTGGTTTGGGGATTTGTAAGTGTTTGTGAATTCGTGCCATTGTTGTTGTACAAGGCTGCATAATCGGGATTGAGATGAAAAAGGATCAGGCGATGCATGCCGTAATAGTGGAATTGTCTGGATTGTATCTGGTACTGGTTTGCCTGTGTCGGCTGATTCCGGAAAATGCGCGGCGGAGCATCTGCATTTGGGTCAATGGGTATCGGGTTGATTTCAATGTTTTCTACAACAACTACATAAAACGAAGCATCGGTATTCGTCCAGTTCAGCTGGATCGGATTGGGTCTGTATGCATTTCCTCCGAAGCCCCCTCCTCCCCCTGTGGTTTTTTGCGCAATGGTCATTGTATCTACAGATTGAGTATAGTTTTGCGGTTTTGACGGAATGCTTGTCAGGGCTGAAACGGGTTGTCCGTTATAGGTAAACTGCAGGGAATACAATCCGCTTTTGGCGATAACCAAAGAGCTGTCGGCATACACTCCGTTACCCTTTGGTTTCAAAGTGTGAATCGTATCATTGTGAATGATCTGGATGGATAAGGCATTTATATTATCAGGTGAGTAGGTGGCGGTTCCGGAGTAGGGTACAAGCCTCGATACAGTAAGAGACGGAGTTTGACCCGGCTGAAGATAAGACTCAACAACCGGAATGTCATTAAAGGTGGGGGCAGTCGTTTCTTTTTTGCAGGCGCATAAAAAACAGACAATTGCAACCGAAGAATATATAACAAGATGTTTTACATTCATTTTATCTCAGTTTTAATGACAAGGTAATATTGGGCGTTATGCCCAGGTAATCGACATCAGTTTCAACGATCTGCTGGTTCACAATCTGATACTGTTTGTACCAGACATTTGCCCGGTTATATGCATTGAAGATGGAAAAACTGATGTAACCGAAATTATATCCCTCTGCAGTATGTAAATTGTAATTGACAGAAAGATCCAGACGATGATAGTCTGGCAAACGAAGACTGTTCTGTGAAGTTACAGTGAAAAAATCCTGGACGTTTCCGTCAAGCAAAGTGATGCCGTATGCTCCTGAAGGAGCTGTGTAAGGCCTTCCGGTTGCATACACCCAGGTGGCCGAGAAATCAAAGCGCTTCCATTTATAGAGCCCCACGATTTTGAATTCATTGGGAACATCCTGGTTGGAGGGATAGTCTGTTTTTGAATACACTTCGAAATGATCGCGTGTCTGGCTAAGCGTATAGCTGATCCAGCCGTTTAGTTTTCCGAATTTTCTTTGTGCCAGAAACTCGATGCCTTTCGCTGTGCCGGAGCCCGTGTAAAAATTTTCATTGTAATTGATTGTCGTTGCGCTCGCATTGAATCGTTGCGTGTAATCTGTCAGGTTGGAAAGAACTTTATAATATCCTTCGGCACTAAAGAGATACCCCGAAGTTTCGTATGAAAATCCTGCAATATAATGGATCGCCGAACTGACGGGGATCTTGTTTCCGTCAGACAGGATCCAGAAATCGCGGCTTCCCGAAAGAATATCTTCTCTTGTAATCCTGTTTGCAAACTGATAATACCTGCCGGTTGCAGCCTTGAAAGTTAATTTGTCTGTCAGATTCACAATCCCGGAGAAACGCGGCTCTGTATATGCTTGCTGCGTTGCATTGAAATAACTCATCCGGATGCCCGGAGTCAGTTGCACTCTGTCTTTGAACAGTTTTATCTTGTCCTGCAAATACCCCCCTCCCAGGAGTCCGTAGTTCCGGCGGTCAATGATGACCGAGGTGTCGTTTTGGCTGTATTTGTATGCAATGTCGTAATAGGACAAAAATCCTCCGAAGCCAATAATATTTCCCTTGAAAGGGTTCCACTGGTAATCAGATTTTATGCTGTAGTCTATCAGGTTGTTGGTTTCGATGGTACCCGAATTGAAAGTGCGTGTGCTTCCGCTGCTATTCGTAATCGAGCCAGAGTTTGTCATGTCTCCGTCGCTGAAATAGTTTGAATAGCTGACCAATGTGTTTCCATACAATTTGCTGCCCCATTTCCGTGCCCATTTCAAACTGGTTCCAACATTTCCGTAACGGGTTAATTGCGTGTTTTGAATATTGATATTTATTCCCTGGGCGGCAAGAAAGGCGGGTGTGCTGATACTGTAACCATTGTCCAGATTGTCGGTGCTGGTAAACACACTGAGAGAAAATGCGTCTTTGTCTGTCGGACGGAATGTCAGTTTTGAATTCAGGTCATAAAAATACGATGCCGGTGTGGTCGCATTTGAACCTCCGCCCCTGCGCCCTCCGCCTCCTCCAAAACCTCCGCCCTGCTGACCTCCGTTGGCCGACTGTGCATTGAACTTATTGAAAATCTCATCATAAATGGGTCCCTTGAATGAGCGGCGAAAGGCCGCAATGAAAGTTATTTTTTTACCAATGGGAACTTCCGTGAAAAGGTTGTAACTCAATAGGCTGATGTCTCCTCCGATATTGAAATTCTTTTGATTCCCGTCTTTGCTGGTCATCTCCACAACACTCGAAATCCGTCCGCCAAAACGCGATTCAAAACCTCCTTTATAAAGCTCAACATCTTTGATCGCATTGGCATTGAAAGCGCTGAAAAAACCGTACAGGTGGTCGACATGGTATATCGTAATGCCATCATACAAAATCAGATTTTGGTCAGGTGTGCCTCCGCGCACATACAAACCGGATGACGATTCGAAACTGCTTGACACACCCGGCATGAGCTGAAAAGACCGCATAATGTCCTTGTCTCCTATGCTTGGGAGTTTTGCCAGCTTCTGAGGTGTCATTTTAAGCGTGCTGACTTCGGTTGTGTTCACCGTCATGGCATCTTCACGCTGGGATGTTACAACAACCTCGTTTAATGTGTGCGATAAGGGTTCAATCTCAATATTGATATTGCTCTTGGGCAGTTTCGGGTTGAGATGATACTCTGTGTTCCGGTAACCGATATAATTGATCAGAAGAACAGAAGTGTCGGAAGGAACATTGAGGATAGTGAAGTAACCATCGGCATTCGAAGACACACCGGATGTTGTACCTCTTACCCTGATCAGACAGAACGGAATTGCTTCGCCGGTGCTGTTATCTTTGATCTTACCCGATAAAATAAAATGAAATGTCTGCGGCGGACCCGTATAATTGAATGAAATAACGGCTATAGCCGGAAGAGCCTTTTTCTCTTTCTTTTCTTCGGCCCAGTCGGGGGCAATCGGTTCGTTTGTTTTGTTTTCATCCTTCACTTCCTGCTGAGAGAGATGTACAACATTGTCTGTTCCAATGGTGTATGTCAGATTGGTGCGACGCAGGGTGATTTTTATAGCCTGTTCAGCATCGGTAAATGAAAACTGATACGAAAGCTTGACTGTTTTGCAATAAGCAGTATCGTAATCTATCCGGACGCCATATTTATGATTGAAAACCCTGTATATGGAATCGAGTGTGTTGTAACTGAAATATTCGTTGATGCGAACCTGAGAGGGAGCGATATTCTGGGCATGAATGGCAACCTTACTTAACAGCAAGAGAGTAATTAGAAGCGCTATGTTTTTTATGCGCATAAAAGGTTTAATCAATTAGGAAGAAACAAAGATGGAATTAGATAACAAGCAATAAAAATGGAATCTACCTGATCGCGCATTCGTGCGACAAACAGGGCAGATTTGGCGATGTATCTTTGAGGATTAGGAAGTCAGGACTTGAATACGGCCAGGTGATTTTTACAATGGGTCTCATGCAATAGAACGCTGAAAATTTCGTTTTACTGTCAATCAAGCGTTCCCGTCAAATTAAATTAACAAAAGCAAAATGGACAGAAAGGAATTTTTGTACCTGGTTGGTACAAGTGTGGCGGCAATTACAATAGGATCATGTCTCGGAGGATGTGCCAAGGGGAGCAATTCTCCGTCAGCACCTTCGGTCAACTTCTCACTTAGTCTGACTGATCCTGCCAATAGTGCACTGAATACAAACGGCGGCTACGTTTATTCACAAGGTGTCATCGTTGCCCGCACACTTACCGGAACCTATATTGCCGTGTCTCAGGCTTGTACGCATCAGGGAGTTACGGTGGTTTATCAGGGCAGCACCAACGGCTTTTACTGCAATGCACATGGTTCCTCTTTTTCAAGCTCAGGAGCTGTAACCGGCGGGCCGGCTTCCGGCAATCTGAAAAGTTATACGACACAGCTCAGCGGTAGCAGCCTGCATATATCCGGGTAAACCGTGATTTCCGGTGGTTCTTTTTGTGAATATACATGTCTTTTTTGTCCGGCTCAAAGGATGATTTCCTTGTCCGGATTTTTTCATGAGAATTACGGACAAAAGAATAACTTTGTCACATACCCGGGCTTATGAATCAGGACTTACCAAAAGAAAACAGCGTTTTTTCATTTCGCACCCCACATTCTGCTGCCCAGCGAATCTGGCATTGGTGCAGTTCGCTGGCCATTCTGGCATTGTTGTGTACCGTGCTCATTGCCTCTACCCTTCTCAAGCCGAGGAACAATATCGGAGTCATTCAGAATAAACTGCAGGAGAAAGGAGTGACCGTTTCGGCCGATCAGGCTAAAAGTGTTGCAAAGGCACTTGGCGAAGAGGTGTGGGAATGGCATAAATACATCGGCGTTGCTCTGGCCATTCTTTTGCTCTTCCGCATCATTCTTGAATTCTTTGAACCCACAGGACAAAGTCTTCGGGCCAGGATCCGGAAGGGGGCTCTCTATCTCCGGCAGGCAAGTCCGAATAACAAAACGGCGAAACATTTTCTGATCGTAAAATATTTTTATGTTTTCTTTTATTCTCTTTTGTTCGTAATCGTTCTGACCGGAATCGGCATCATTTATGCAGATGATTTTGCGACACTGAAAGCAAACAAAGAAAATATCAAGGATATCCATAGCTTCTGTATGTATGGAGTTATTGGTTTTATCATACTTCATATAGGTGGACTTCTTCTCTCAGAACTCGGCAATGAACCGGGCATCAGCTCTGATATGATTCATGGCAGAAAGAATTCATGACCTGCACGGCGAAAGCACCCGGATTTTCCAAAGCAAAGAAGAAAAGGGAGAATTGAACAGACATAACAACGAAAAAAGCCGCACTCTTTTTAGAGTACGGCTTTTTTACAAATGATTAAGTTTATTTGGTTGACATAAACAGCAGAATCA
>Ga0207022_10334_pt1 | contig 10546 bp, 7 predicted proteins | sample Alteio_BWMinCont_46_FD_153307 | JGI IMG/M metagenome (GOLD analysis project Ga0207022, IMG submission 153307) | Enriched cells from forest soil in Barre Woods Harvard Forest LTER site, Petersham, Massachusetts, United States -... | ecosystem: Environmental > Terrestrial > Soil > Temperate forest >... | reverse complement strand
TACATGTCGGGGATTACCTGACGGCGATCGACGGTAAGGCACTGACGGCCGGCGACAATCTCGATGAGATCCTGGCGGATAAGGTCGGCAAAAAAGTGACCCTGACGGTGACCGGTGGAAATGGCGCAATGGGCGGCGGCGCGGGAGCGCTGGCGGTCAAACCCGTGAACCTGGCGGCGGAAAAAGCGTCGCTGTACAAGCAATGGGTGAAGGAGCAGCGTGAATATGTCAACCGCATCAGCCATGGCAGGTTGGGTTATGTCCACATGAATGATATGAGCCAGGAATCGCTGGATCAGTTGTATCTCGATCTCGATGCCGAGAACCAGAACAAGGAGGGCGTCGTCGTAGACGTCCGTAACAATAACGGCGGCTTTGTCAATCCCTATGCGCTGGATGTGCTGACGCGCAAATCCTATCTGACGATGATCAACCGCGGGTTTCCGGGTGCGCCGGCGCGGGCGCTCCTGGGACAGCGTTCGCTGGAGTTGCCGACGATCCTGCTGACCAACCAGCATTCATTGTCCGATGCCGAAGACTTTACGGAGGGTTATCGGGCCATGGGACTGGGCAAGGTCGTGGGTGAGCCTACGGGTGGATGGATTATCTTTACGGGTAGCGTCACGCTGATTGACGGGTCTACGGTGCGGATGCCCGGCAGCAAGATCATGGATCATGAAGGCAAGCCGATGGAACTGCATCCGCGGGCGGTGGATATAGCCGTCAGCGATCCGATAGGGCAACCGGCGGGGCAGGATGCGCAGACCGAAGCGGCTGTGAAGGAACTGTTGAAGGAAATCGATGCGGCGAAGGCCGGGAAATAAATCAATTCTACTGCATATGAAGCGTATCATTTTTGTTTGCGCCACGGCATTATTGGGCTTGTCCCTGGCCGGCTATGGACAGCGGACCGGCAGCGGGGAAGGTGGTGGCCGCGGCGAGGTCAAGCCTGCGACGACTATTGCCTCCGTAACCCAGAACCTGAAAAAGTTCGAAGGTTTTTACAGTTTCTATTATGACGAAAAGACGGGAAAGATCTACCTCGAAGTAGATCGCTGGGGGGAAGAGTTCCTCTACTTCGCCAGCCTGCCCGAAGGCATCGGCAATGGCGGAGCTGAGCGCGGACAGGCTTCGGGCGTGGTCGCGAAATTCATCAGGGTGGGACCGAAGGTCTTCCTCCTGCAGCCGGACATGGAACATCGTTCTGTCAACGGCAACGCCGACGAAAAGAAGGATGTGGAGGATGGTTTTTCCCAGTCCGTCCTATTCGGGTTTTCACCGGTGGCGCTGGAGGGAGACAAGGCATTGCTCGATCTGACCCCTTTCATCGTGCGGGATGCCCTGCATATCGGTGAGAACATCGGGTCCGGAAGAGGCAACCCCGGCAGCGCTTTCGCGGCGGCTGCCGCCAATCATACCGGAGGACAGGCCGGAGGCGGCTACCATTTTGACGACAGCCGGTCGGCCGTTTTCATGGAGTTCACGAAGAATTTCCCGAAGAACACCGAGTTCGAGGCTATGGTGACTTTTGCCGGCGCCGGCAGCGGTGGCGGCGGTTTTCGCCGGGGCGGCGGGGTAGCTCCCGATCCGACTTCGGTGACTGTGCGGGAGCATCAGGCCTTTGTAGAACTGCCGGACAGCGGCTATACGCCCCGGAAATTCGATCCCCGTTCGGGATTCAACGATTTCACGTATTATGATTTTTCGGCCCCGATGAGCGAGCCGCTGGTCAAGCGCTTCATCGAACGTCACCGGCTGATCAAGAAAGATCCCAATGCCGCGGTCAGCGAACCGGTACAGCCTATCGTCTATTATATCGACCGGGGTGCGCCGCCAGTGATCCTCAAGGCATTGATCGAGGGCGGCTCCTGGTGGAACCAGGCCTTCGAGGCGGCCGGATTCAAGAATGCTTTCCAGGTGAAGGAACTGCCGGAGGGTGCAGACCCCATGGATATCCGTTATAATATGGTGAACTGGCTAACCCGCACCGGTAGTCCGCAGCGGGCCTTTTCTTATGGCTCCAGCTATATTGATCCCCGCACGGGAGAGATCATCAAAGGCGTGGTGACGCTGGGATCCGACCGGCATCGGGAGGACTACCTGATCGCGGAGGGGTTGTTGCAGCCATACGCAGACGAGCCGGAGGCGAAGTCTGCGAGCGTTCCCGAGCAAAGCGAAGGGAACGAACGAGCAGGGGCGAGGGACGACGCCCCACGAAGTTCTCGCAACGGTGTTGCGGGACGAAGCTCAGGCAAGCCGATCGATACGCGGATGGAGGAAATGGCGCTGGCGCGCATTCGACAACTGTCCGCTCACGAAATTGGTCATACACTGGGGCTGACGCATAACTTCGAGGCCAGTGTCAAGGACCGGGCCTCCGTCATGGATTATCCTTTTCCGCGGTTCAACCTCAAAGACGACGGTACCATCGATCTGACCGAGGTGTATGCGCGGGGTATCGGCGGCTGGGACAAGCGGACAATCATCTGGGGCTATTCCGACTTCCCCCGGGGTACGGATGAGGATGCCGCCCTCGACAAGATCATGAAGGAAACGTTGAAGGAGGGGTATAAATATATTCCTGACGTAGGCGGCATGACACATCCTCTGTCCAACCAGTGGGACGATGGCGTGAATCCTATCGATCAGCTGAACAAGCTGATGCTGATCCGGCGCCATATCCTCGACCGTTTCTCCGAGAAGGCGATTCAGAAAGATGCGCCGATGGCCACTCTGGAAGAGGTATTGGTGCCGATCTATTTGCTGCACCGGTACCAGGTAGAGGCAGCGGCTAAATCCGTTGGCGGGCTGTATTTCACCCATGCCGTGAAGAATGACGGTCAGGAGCCCACGAAGATGGTGGACCCTGCCGAACAATGGAGGGCTTTCGATGCGCTCATAAATACCCTCACACCCGATGCGCTGGCGTTGCCCGAGGCGCTGATCCAAAAGATACCGCCTCGCCCGTCAGGTTATCCTTCGACGATCGAGGTCTTTAAGGGCCATACGGGACCGACCTTCGATCCCATCGGGGCAGCGGAGGCCGCTGCGGACAATACCCTTTTTTACCTGCTGGATGCCGAACGGGCGGCCAGGCTCATTGAGTTCCAGGCGCGCGACGATCATCAGCCGGGGTTGCTGGCGGTGCTGGACAGCCTGATGGAAAAGACCTGGAAGACGCCGCTGCAGGCGGGCTATAAAGGAGAGTTGCAGTTGCTGGTCGACAATCTGACGCTGAAGCATATGTTGTCGCTGGCGGCCAATCCGAAGAATGCCGATAATGTAAGGAGCGAGGCGTTGCTGACTGTCGACAACCTCAAATACTGGCTGCAGTCGCAGCTGGGCGGGGCAAAGGGAAAATGGCTGGGCGCGCTGGATTTTGGGTTGGCGCAGATAGAAGAATTTTCTAAAGATCCCGACAAGTTCGTGCTCGAGCCGGCGTTGGAAATGCCGCCCGGCGCACCTATCGGGATGCCGGATGATGAATTCGAATTTTAGTAAAATAACCAGGTTGACGCGTTGGTGTAGAATGCATTGGCGTGTAGGTGCTGAAGGGCCCTGCGGGATTAGATCCCGGGGTCCTTTTTTTATGCTCATTGCTAAGTGGTACCTATTATTTTAATCCATCTATTTCAATAATATTTCCTACTTTAGGACGTTTTCTACGGCTGAGATGTACGTAGTGGTTAACTTGCTTACCCGAAACCCGTTAACCTGAGAAGAAGACACCAGATATGGCTTTATCCGTATTAATTATCAACGCCGATGATTTCGGTTATAGTCTGACGGTAAACCAGGCTATTCTCCGGAGCTTCGAACGAAAATTTATCAATAGCGCTTCGTTGATGGCCAATATGGCCGGCTTTGATGATGCGATCAATATGATGAACAGGCAAACTGTGTTGCAGGGAAGAGTGGGGGTGCACCTGAACCTTACGGAGGGGTATCCTGTCACGAGGCTGGTCAGCCGATTACCGGCTTTTTGCGATGACAGCGGCCGGTTGGTCTACGACAGGCAGCGGGCGTTGGTTCATCTGGGGCGGAAAGAGAAGGAGGGGTTGTATGGGGAATTGAAGGCGCAACTGGAAAAAGTACTATCGGCGGGTATCCGGCCCACACATTTGGATTCTCATCATCATGTCCATACGGAATGGGCGATTGCCCCGCTGGTGTGCCGGCTGGCGCGTGAGTATGGTATCTGCAGGATCCGGCTGACCCGGAATATGGGGCCGGTGAGCCATTACATCCGGCGTATTTACAAACGTGTATATAATAGTTGGTATCTTGGGCAGCGTTCAGGTTTTGCCAATACCGACTACTTCGGGGATATTGCGGACATTCAGTGTCACGTGAAAGCTGACGGGCGGGGCTTCATTATACTGCAGCCCGGGCGATCTTACGAAGTGATGGTTCATCCCTTGTTCGACGACCATGCAAACCTGGTAGACTCGAACGGGGAGGATCTGGGGCAGCGGCTGCTGCCGATCCTGGGCTCTGTTGCTGACTTTAGTGTAGACACTCCGATCTGAAAATAAAGGGATTGTGAATCTGTCCGTCAAGGCGGTGGAGGATCGGTCTATTAGTAGCAAGAAAATTGACCTAAAAAGAATGAAAAAACTGGCCGTTGTTACGACCCATCCTATACAATACCATGTCCCCTGGATGATCCGATTAGCAGAAAAGCAGATCAGGATCAAGGTGTTTTATACCTGGGAGCAGTCGGGTAGCGGCAGCGTCTATGATGCCGGCTTCGGACGTAATATCCAGTGGGATATTCCTTTACTGGAGGGCTATGATCATGAATTCGTAGATAACGTAGCCCGCTCGCCGGGGGTACATCATTTCCGGGGTATTGTCAATCCTGATCTGATCGACCGGATCGAATCGTGGGCGCCGGACGGGGTGTTGGTGATTGGTTGGAATTATCACAGTCATTTGCGGGCCATGCGCCATTTTCACGGGAAGGTGCCGGTCTATTTCCGGGGGGACTCTGTTCTGCTGCATGAGCGATGGTTCTGGCGAAAGGTCCTTCGTCGTCATTTCCTCACCTGGGTATATAAGCACGTGGACTATGCCTTATATGTAGGTTCGAACAATAAATCGTACTATCTGAGATATGGGCTGTCGCCTCAGCAGCTGTTGTTTTCACCGCAGGCGGTGGACATTGAGCGGTTTGCGGAGCCGGCGTTATTGTATGACCGGCAGGCGCGGCAGCAAAGGGATGCGATGGGCATTCCTGCGGGCCACCTCACGGTGCTGTATGCCGGGAAGATGACGCGGGTAAAAAACCCAGGTTTTATCCTTGACCTGGCAGAGGCCTGCCGGGATCTGCCGATCAGTTTCATCATGGTGGGTGACGGACAGTTGAAGGCAGGGCTGCAGCGGCAGGCGGCGGGCAAGCCCAATATCCATTTCCTGCATTTTCAGAACCAGCGTATCATGCCGGCCATCTACCGGATCGGGGATATTTTTATCATGCCCAGCCTGAGCGAGACCTGGGGGATGGCGATCAACGAGGCCATGGCTTGCGGCAAGCCGGTGATAGCCAGCGACAGAGTAGGTTGCGCGACGGACCTGGTGCTGGAAGACAAAACAGGCATTATTTTCAGGCAGGGGGACGTCAATAAATGCGTACGGTTTTTACGCAAGGCTTGCACGGATCGTAACGCGCTGGAGGAAATGGGCCGAAACGCAGCTGCCCTGATCCAGTTCTTTTCCTTCTCGCACATCGTCGATAGCCTCGAACGGGTGATGGAGCTATAAAGGCTTTTTTTAGTATCTTACCATCAACATGCGGACAGCCAGAGACAAACGACTGATCAATGGCATGATCATCGCCACTGCCGGCGTGCTGGCTATTGTCGTGCTGTCGATCTGGCAATACCAGCGTATCCAGGACACGCGCGGCACCATCGGTCATACGAATCAAGTATTGTTTCAGACGGAAGAGGTATTGAATGAGGTGTTGCAATACCACAGCCTGCCCGACACGGCTGGGAATCCCGGGAAGTTTGCCTTTTCAGGCATTTCGGTATTGAAAACATTGACGGCGGACAATCCCGACCAGCAGCTGCGTATCGATAGCCTGGCCCTCCTGGCCGAAAAGGATAGTGCGGTACAAGGGAATGCAATGCGGCAGTGGAGATCGGGCAAGATGGCGGCCGTGTCGGGACTGATGGCGGCCGGGGCGTCGAGGGACTATTTCAACCAGATCAAGGGAATCATTGCCCGGATGCAGGCGGAAGAGCGCCGGTTGCTGGACTTGCGACGTCAGGCCAGCCAGCGCAAGGCATTGGAATTGCAGTGGGTATTATGGTCCCTTATTGCAGCCGTCGCCGTGCTGGCGCTGGTCATCTTCCGGTGGGTGCGTCACGATCTGGACCGGGAAAAAATAGCGCGGGAGCGGCTGGGTCGTTTCAACCAGGAATTGGAAAGGGAAGTTCAGTTACAGACAGCCAACCTTCAGGCTTCGGAAGACAAATACAAGACTCTTTTTTACAAAAGTCCCTTGCCCAAGTGGATCTATGATGAGATGACCTTGCGGTTCCTGGAGGTCAATGAGGCGGCGATCCGCATTTATGGCTATAGCCAGCAGCAGTTCCAGCAGATGACGATCATGGATATCCGGCCGGAAGAAGACCAGCCCCGGTTGGCCGAGGATGTGGAGGAAGTGAGGTGCCATCCGGATATTTACAGGGAGAGCCAGTGGCGGCATATCAAGCAGAACGGGCAGGTGATTGACGTGGAAATCATCGCGCACCCCATCAATTTCGGCGGGCGCAGGGCCCGGATGGTGGTGGTGAACGACATCACCCAGCGGAACCGGTATGACAGGGAGCTGCGGCAATTGAACGATGACCTGGCGCGGCGGGCGGATGAATTGGCCGCTTCCAATGCCGAGCTGGAGCGCTTTGCCTATATTGCATCGCATGACCTGCAGGAGCCGTTGCGGATGGTGAGCAGCTTTCTCCAGCTACTGCAGAAAAGATACGGCGGGCAGATGGACGCGAAGGCTGATCAGTATATCCATTATGCCGTGGATGGGGCCGAGCGGATGAAGGCCCTGATCATGGACCTGCTGGAATATTCGCGGGTAGGCACGGGCAAGGAAGGCTTTGGGTGGGTGGACACCGCCGGGGTCATGTCGGAAGTGGGGGAGATCTTCAGAGAGAAGATCGTCGCTGCGAGGGCGCGGATAAAGATCGGCGCACTGCCGACGGTCTGGGGGGACAAGGTACAGCTGGCGCAACTGCTGCAGAACCTGCTGAGCAATGCCCTGAAATACCATAGCGACCAGTCGCCGCTGATCCGCATCCGGGCGGAGGGGGAAAATGGTCACTGGCTTTTTGCGGTCCAGGACAATGGCATTGGCATCGATCCTCTGTTCTTCGAGAAGATCTTCATTATTTTCCAGCGGCTGCATAACCGGAACGACTATTCAGGGACGGGCATCGGGCTGGCGGTTTGTAAGAAGATCGTCGAGCGGCATGGCGGGAAGATCTGGGTAGAATCGGATCAGCGCAGCGGAAGTACCTTTTTTTTCACTATCAATAAGAAATCTTAATCCTTTTAGTCCATTTAATAATCCATTAGTCCATGCACCAGATCCACATCTTATTAGTCGACGATAACGAAGGAGATATCCTGCTGACCCGGGAAGCGCTGGAAGAGGCGCGCATCATCAACAGGATCTCTATTGCGTACGATGGAATGCAGGCGATCGACCTGCTGAAAAAGGCGGCACGGGTTGCCGGCGACATGCCCGATCTCATCCTGCTGGACATCAACCTGCCGAAGATGAACGGCACAGAGGTACTCAGCATTATCAAGACTGACCCGGATCTTAAGCGGATACCGGTCATCATGCTGACGACTTCTTCTTCGGAAAAGGACATCCTTGCTTCCTACGAAAATTACGCGAATTGTTATATTACCAAACCGGTGGACCTGGAGCGCTTCATGGATGTGGTGCGTACCATTGAAGATTTTTGGATCAGCATTGTCAAATTACCTAAAACGCACGCATAAATGCCCGGCGACCACCCACCTTTACACATCCTGGTTGTCGAGGATAATCCCGGCGACCTTTTCCTGCTACAGGAGTTCCTCCGGTCATCCGACCTGGAGATTGCGCAGATCCATCCGGCGGGACATCTGGCCGAAGCGAGGCAGATCCTGAACCAGGAGCGGGTAGACCTGGTGTTCCTGGATTTGTCCCTGCCCGACAGTTTTGGGCTGGAGTCTTACATCGGGCTGCAGGCGTATGCCGCGCGGGTGCCGATCATCCTGCTGACGGGGCTGACGGACACCAAGATCGCTCCCCAGGCGCTGGTCATGGGGGCGCAAGACTACCTGATCAAGGGGGATTTTGACGAGAAACTGCTGGCGAGGGCGGTGAGGTATAGCCTGGAGAGGATGCGCAACCTGCAATTCCTGCGGGAGAGTGAAGAGCGTTATCGTGAGCTGTTCAACAACAACCCGATGCCGATGTGGGTGTTCGATTCGCTCAGCCATCGGTTTTTGGAGACCAACAGTGCGGCCGTCCAGCATTACGGGTATACGCATGAAGAGTTCCTCGGCATGACGCTGGCCGATATCCGGCTGCTTGGCAATGAGGACCAGTTGCGGGAGGAAGTGGCGGCCATCCGGGAGGCGCGGGAAGGGGTCAAGAAGGGCATTATACAACATCGGAAGAAGACGGGCGAGGTCATTTTCGTGGACATCGCCTGGCATAACATCAACTACCGGGACCGGTTGGCTATCCTGGTGCTGGCCAATGATGTGACCGAGCGGATCCAGCTCGAAGAGGAGTTGAATGAGCAGCGCCTGTCGAGGCAGAAGCAGATCACCGAGGCGGTGATCGTGGCCCAGGAGAAGGAGAGGACGGAGATCGGCAAGGAGCTGCATGACAATGTCAACCAGATCCTGGGGGCGAGCAATCTCTATATCAATACGGCCATGACCGACGATGAGATGCGGCAGGAGCTGCTGGAGCGGAGTACCGAGCTGGTCAGCAATGCCATCAATGAGATCCGCAAGATCTCCAAATCGCTCATTACGCCCGGCCTGCGGGAGATCGGGCTGATCGAGTCCATCGAAGATATCATAGACGATATGAAGATGGCGAAGGATGATATGCTGATCGATCTGGACCTGCAGAATATCACAGAGGACCAGATCGAAGACCGGCGACAGCTGACGTTGTTCAGGATCGTGCAGGAACAGCTGAACAATATCGTCAAGCATGCGCGGGCGACGCGGGTGCTGATCCGGTTGTCGGTGGAGAGCTCGTTCATCGTGCTGACCATTGCGGACAACGGGGTGGGCTTTGATGTGGGGCGGCACCGCAAGGGGGTGGGGATCACCAATATCATCAGCCGGACGGAGTTGTTCAACGGCCGCGTCGAGATTCAGTCGTCGCCGGGGGAAGGGTGTACGCTGAGCGTGAGTTTGCCCATGTAACCGAGAATCAACCTTCACTAACATATGAAACCTCTAACATTCGCCTGCGTCCTGCTGACCTTATTGGCAGCCTGTACTTTTACGACAAAACGCACCAAAGATCCGCAATTCACATCATCCACCGACAGCCTGAGCAGGCAGATCGGCCAATTTGTCTCTTCTGAGCACATCAATCTCAACGGAAATGAGATCACTGCCAATGGAAGGACCAGCAGCGAATTGGAGATCGATATTATCAATGGAAAGAATGTTCCCGTGGATACTATGCGGATGAGGTCGCTTGGGCGGTCTATCGCATCGATCGTCAGGTCGGGACTGCAGGACGTCAATGAGTATGATAGTTACCAGGTCCTTTTTATGACAGTGGAATCGACCAGTGTGGGAACGAAACGGAAATGGACCGGAATGAGCTATAAGGCTGAGGAACTGACCGTCAAGAAATCCAAAGACCCTGTCTTTGCCGGATCGAGGGATAGCCTGTTCGTGAAACTGGGTAAGTTCCTGGCCTGCGAAAAGTTCAAAACAGGCTGTTAAAGAACAAGAAGATAGTTCTCAGGGAAAAGTCAGGTTCGTCACCTTAAGGTCGTATGAATTATAGATCGTGGGTGATTATCTGATCTTGAATGCCTTTCATTCCGCTCTCAGGCTTTTTACCGGGTTCGCCAGCGCCGCCTTCACTGCCTGCACGCTGACCGTCAGCATGGCGATGACGATGGCCATGACGCCGGCGAGACCGAAGAACCACCATTCGATGGTGATTTTATACGCATAGTCTTCCAGCCAGACATGCATGGCCCACCAGGCCAGGGGTGAAGCGATGAGCAAGGCGATGATGACGAGGAAAAGAAATTCGCCCGACAACAGGGTGAAGATAGAGAGGACGCCGGCGCCCAGGACTTTCCGGATGCCGATCTCCCGCGTACGTTGCTCAGCGGTGAACATGGCCAGTCCCAGCAGTCCCATGCAGGAGATAAAGATCGCCAGGGCGGCAAAACAATCGGACAAATGGCTGACGATCTCTTCGCTGTTATACAGCCGCCTGTATTCTTCGTCTTCAAACAGCAGGCGTCGCAGATACCGGGTG
>Ga0207022_10333_pt1 | contig 10558 bp, 7 predicted proteins | sample Alteio_BWMinCont_46_FD_153307 | JGI IMG/M metagenome (GOLD analysis project Ga0207022, IMG submission 153307) | Enriched cells from forest soil in Barre Woods Harvard Forest LTER site, Petersham, Massachusetts, United States -... | ecosystem: Environmental > Terrestrial > Soil > Temperate forest >... | reverse complement strand
GAATTGACAGGGCCATGTTTTGCCGGAATAACCTTGATCTGGAAGCCATGAAAAGGGGGGCAGAACGCAGTTGAGATGATAAATAAAATCAGGGCTTGCGATGAGATCCGTTTTCTCAGAATCGAAATGTGCGAAAAAATCCATCGCATGGACCCCTGTATCGGTCCTTCCACAACCAAGTGTATATTTGGGCTCGCGCATCAGTTTGGTCAATGCGGCATCAAGCACAGCCTGAACACTCAGTGCATTCGGTTGCATTTGCCAGCCATGGTACTGGGTGCCTTTGTATGCGAGTTGAAGAAAATAGCGTTGCACTGAATTGTTATAAGAGATGCAAAGTTACGGATTATTGAACAGTCTGTCCTATAAGCAGTGTCCAGTTGGCAATTCGCAATTGGCAATTGGCAAGAAATAAAAAACCAACACAACAACCGGAGCCATTTAGCAAGAACTGTCATTTGCTTCTTCTAAACATTTAAATTTGCCAATGCTTCGAATCGCTCTTCTTTCTGATACACATGGCTATCTTGATCCGGCGCTTTTCAAATACCTGGAAACCTGTGATGAAATCTGGCATGCAGGCGATATCGGAACGCTGGACGTATGCGATGAACTAAAAAAACTGAAACCGCTCAGAGCCGTTTATGGGAATATCGACGGCCAGGAAATCAGGAAGGAATATCCAAAGAACCTGCATTTTATCTGCGAGGGAGTTTCCGTTTTCATGACGCATATAGGAGGTTATCCGGGAACAGAAAAATCAAGGGAGACTTACATTCCGGAAGTAAAAAAACTGATCGAGGAGACCAGGCCTAAATTGTTTATTTGCGGTCATTCACATATCCTCAGAGTCATGTATGATAAAAAACATGATCTTCTCCACATAAATCCAGGGGCGGCAGGCATCCATGGTTTTCACCAGGTAAAGACATTGGTCAGATTTAATCTGGACAAGGGAGACATCCAGAAACTGGAGGTTATTGAATTGGGCTCAAGATAAAAGAGAATAGAAACATTGCCCCAAAAACAACAGGAATGCCCTGGCCCATTTCATTTCTTTGTATTCTTACTCTTTACTTTCGTATGCATCCATTCAAGCCAAAATCGATATATCCTAAAATATGGATATTCTTTGATTTCATGAACCCATTCAAGCCGGGTTGGTTCTATTATTAATCCTTAAAAATAATTTGGTTTTCAAATATTATTCGTAATATTGCCTAACAATTCTCGAATGAAGGGTCGGATTTGACAGGGTTATTGAAATCAAATTAACTTAGTGAAACGCCCTCCTATTCAAATTGAATCTTCTCGTTCTATACTAAATTTGAATTTTCTCATAGTTTATTTCAAACAGTCCTCAAATTACTTCTTCAGATAAGACAATCCTTTTTCAACCTAAAATCTTTATTCAACCTAATACAATTCTTATTACATGTACGACATTATTGAACTGAATGGCAAGCTCGTTGGCGAGCTCAGGGACATTGCGAAGCAGATGAACATTCCCAAATACGAAGCCCTGAAAAAACAGGAGCTTATTTACAAGATTCTCGATCAGCAGGCTCTGAGTCCTTCTTCCAAACAAGATAGCGGTTCGAGGAGCCACGATTCTGACAAACCGAAACGCACCCGGAAAATCAGGATGGAAAACACCGAACCCGATGAAGAACCGGATGAAGTTCCTTCGCTTTTCGCCCCTGCAGAAGTGACAGAAACAGCAGGAGCTGTTGCTGCCGTTGTGACCCCACCTCATACAGAAGTGCCTCCGGTTACACCCTCTGTTCCACCCCACGCAAACAATGAACTCGGTCCTGAACAACAGAAAGAACATGACGAGCATGTAAAAAGCGAGTTTACCAGGCCGAAATACCCGGAACGGAAAAGCAATGAAACCCAGTTCAATTTCGATGGTATCGTTTCCAGTGAAGGCGTACTTGAAATAATGCCTGACGGATATGGTTTCCTTCGTTCTGCAGATTACAACTACCTCAACTCTCCCGATGATATTTACGTTTCGCAGTCGCAGATCAAACTTTTCGGTTTAAAAACCGGGGATAATGTTTGCGGAAGCATCCGCCCTCCGAAAGAAGGAGAAAAATATTTCCCACTGATCAAAGTTGAAAAAATCAACGGCAGGGATCCCGGCTATATACGCGACCGTGTTCCTTTTGATCACCTCACGCCTTTGTTTCCTTATGAAAAGCTGACGCTTACAGGACACAGCAAGAGTACACTTTCTACGCGTATTGTCGACCTCTTCACACCAATCGGAAAAGGACAACGCGGACTCATCGTTGCGCAGCCTAAAACAGGTAAAACAAATTTACTGAAAGAGATTGCCAACGCAATTGCCGAAAATCACCCGGAAGTATATCTCATCATTCTGCTTGTGGATGAAAGACCTGAAGAGGTTACTGACATGGCACGCAGTGTGAAAGCAGAAGTCATCTCCTCCACTTTCGATGAACCTGCCGAGCGGCATGTGAAGATTGCAAATATTGTTCTTGAAAAAGCAAAACGCATGGTCGAGTGCGGACATGATGTTGTCATTCTTCTTGACTCCATCACCCGTCTTGCCCGCGCTTACAACACCGTGTCACCTGCGTCCGGAAAAGTACTCTCCGGCGGTGTGGATGCCAATGCACTGCACAAACCCAAGAGATTTTTCGGGGCCGCCCGTAAGATTGAAGACGGCGGATCACTGACAATCCTGGCCACCGCCCTGACCGACACAGGTTCAAAAATGGATGATGTCATTTTCGAGGAATTTAAAGGTACCGGCAACATGGAACTTCAGCTCGACCGCAAACTGAGCAACAAACGGATTTATCCGGCTATCGATCTCGTTTCTTCCAGCACACGACGTGATGAATTGCTGGTTGACAAGGATGTTCTTCAGCGCCTGTGGGTTCTCAGGAATCACCTGGCCGACATGAACGAACTCGAAGCCATGGAATTCCTCTTGCGTCAGATGCGCAATACAGCAACCAACGAAGAGTTTTTGATCTCAATGAATAAATAATCCCTTTTAAATCCCTGAAGCAATATCCTCTTCAGGGATTTTCTTTTCTTCCCTCTATGAAAATTTCTGTCAGATATGGCTTGTATGCGTCCACCGCTGTTATCGTATGGATGCTGCTTGGGTACTTTCTTGAGCTCGATAAAAAAATGGGGATAAATGGCGGTCCGCTTGCCCTTGTATTTTATCTGATGGGAATTTATTTCAGCATAAAACACACCAGGGATAAAGAATCTGAAGGTGGCCTGGATCCCAAGAAATTACTGAAAGCCGGATTGATCACTTCTGCCATTGTATCTCTGACATTTGGCATTTACCACTTTTTTCTTTTCAAGGCCATGAGTCAGGGAGGAATAAGTACCGGATCTGAAGTGTTGACTTTGATTCCATTTGTGATCATCAACCTGATGATCGGGGGCCTGATCTCTGTAATGCTTGCATTTTTCTACGCACGTAAATCTTAAAACAAGTTCCTTCCTTCCGAAAACAACATCCTGTCAGACAACAAGGTTATCGGCGAGTGCTTTAAAATCAACTCCGTCGAAATTCCCTGAACTCATCATCAGCAGGTTCTTTCCCTTCCAGTTCATTTTTTTCAGATCGGCCATCAGTTCTTCAGAAACGGTATACACTTTCAGATTGCTTCCTCCAAAGGCTTTTCTCACCTGCTCCGGACTAATTGCCTGCAGTTTTTTGTGGGCAATGGTATGCGGATTGAAATAGACATATGCCTCATCGGCAAGTTCCATGGATCCCTTATATTCTTTAAGGAAATTTTCATTCAGGCTGCTGAATGTATGAAGCTCCATACACGCAATTAGTTTTCTTTTAGGGAACTGAGTCTTTAAGGCAGAAGTGGTCGCTTTCAGTTTCGAGGGAGAATGGGCGAAATCCTTGTAGAAAGCGAAATCTGCTTTTTTGCTGACCAGTTCCAATCTTTTCGCCGCCCCCTTAAAGGTAGCTATCGCTTTGTAAAAATCAGCCTCACTCACCCCTACCTGATTACAAATCAAGCGGGCTCCGTTGAGATTCATAAGATTGTGATCACCGAAAATAAGCAAAGGGTATCCGGTATGTGCTTCGTCGGATACAAATACTGTTGTTTCTCCATCAACAACTGTATGATCGGGAATTCCATAAGGCAGTTTTTGAATATCCATTCTGGCTCCCTCACTCACCGCCTTCACTTCCGGATCATTTGTGCAATACACCAGCACTCCGTTCTTTTCAATCAGTCCGACAAAAATCCGGAACTGCTCCACATAATTATCATAGGTAGGAAACACATTGATGTGATCCCAGGCAATACCACTCAATATAGCAATGTCCGGTTTGTATAAATGAAATTTAGGCCGCCGATCGATCGGTGAACTGAGGTATTCATCTCCTTCAATCACAGCAATCTTTGCTTCATCAGTCAGTTTCACCATCGTATCAAAGCCTTCGAGCTGCGCACCTACCAGATAGTCGCAATCGATTTTCAGTCCGTGAAGCACATGCAATATCATAGCCGTAATGGTTGTCTTACCATGGCTTCCACCAACAACGATCCGTATTTTATCCTTTGTTTGTTCGAAAATATATTCGGGGTAAGAATAAATCTTTAGTCCGAGAGTCTTGGCCTGAACCAGTTCAGGATTATCCAGGCGAGCATGCATTCCCAGAATGACCGCATCCGGATTCGGACTGAGCTTTTCAGGAAACCAGCCCATAGCAGGAGGCAACAGACCATATCGTTCCAGACGTGTTCTTGATGGTTCAACTATTTCATCATCAGAACCTGTTACAACGAACCCTTTTTTATGCATGGCAATGGCCAGGTTGTGCATTGCACTTCCTCCGATAGCAATAAAGTGAACTTTCATAAGACCGTTTTAATTGCCCGTTAAAATACAAAGGACGCAGATGTGTGAAAGGCAACACCGTCGATAGTTTTTAACAGGCTTTTGTTGGGTATCAGAAAAAGGAGAAATATACCTGTTCTCGGCCGGCTTAAGGGATTTTCATCCTTTAAACCGGCTTAGAACCTTATATGCCAAAGGATATGGCCCATATTCCCCTGTTCCTTTGGTCTGACAGGAATAAACAGGAAATAAGACGGGGGCTGAGGCTAAAAAAACATCCGGATTTCCTATCTTCGTCCTGCTTAAACAAAACCTTCAATGCAGGAGGTTCAAAAACGAATCAAATGTCCAATAAAAAAAATATCTTCAGATGCTCAATTCTTGCCGGTCTGGGAGCTCTTCTTCTGTTTAACTCCTGTGGCCAATCCGAAAAGAAACAAGCCATGCAGGCTTCAGTAAGCGATCCTCTGGCAGAACACAGGGACACTACATTGAAAGCCGGAGATGATTTCTTCAGTTATACAAACGGAGGCTGGTTCAAAGCGAACCCGATCCCTGCAGCAGAAAAAGGCAATGGAATTTTCCTGATGGTTCAGGACAGCATCAACAATATCATCCGTATCATTTGCAACGATTGCTCCAAAAACCCAGGAGCTAAAGGAAGTGTACGTCAGAAAATCGGTGATTTCTATGCCAGTGGAATGGATACCATAACCCGTGAGCAGGAAAAACTAAAACCCATCCAAGGCGAACTCGACCTGATCAGTGCGATGAAAGACAAAAAAGACCTGCTTCAGGAATGTGCACATTTACATATGGTGGGTTGCAGTCCGATGTTTAATTTCTGGGTGAGCAGAGACGATAAAATCAGTTCCAAATATGCTGTATTTGTTTCCCAGGGCGGACTTGGGCTTCCTGAAAGGGATTATTATTTTAACATGGATGAGCGGACGAAGAACATTCGTGAGAAATACAAAGAACACGTTGCAAAGGTTTTTGAACTGAGCGGAGAAAGTCATGAGGATGCATTAAAAAAATCGGGTTTGATTTTTGGCATTGAGAAAGAGTTGGCCGGAGTGTGTCGTAAAATGGAGGACCTGCGTGATCCCTACAAAAATTACAACAAGATGAGCCTGGACGCTTTCAGTAAAATGTGTCCTTCCATAGACTGGAACGAAATGTTTGCCAATCTCAAAGTTCAACATGTGGATACTGTTATTATAGGGCAACCCGAATTTGTTCAGGCGCTGGATAAGAAAATTAAAAACACCACGGACTTTGCAGGATGGAAAGCTTATTTTAAATGGAAAATGCTGAGTAAATACTCCCGCTACCTGGGCAAAGGATTTGAGGATGAAGATTTCCATTTTCATTCAACTGTAATGGCAGGCTCTACAGAACAGAAACCCCGCTGGAAGAGAATGGTGGAATTGACAGAGAACACGCTCGACGAAACGGTGAGTCAGGAATATGTGGCACATTATGTTCCTGCCGGCACCAAAGAGAGACTGACAACCATGGCTAAAAATATTGTGGATGTCTATGCCGAGCACCTGAAGAACCTCGACTGGATGTCGGATGTGACGAAAGCAAAAGCAATCCACAAACTCAGCGGTGTTGTGATGAAAATGGGGTATCCCGATAAATGGAAGGATTATTCAACCCTGGAAATCAACCGGACCAGCCTTGTTACGAATATCATGAGTGCTGAATTATGGAGTTACAATTACATGATCAATAAATATGGAAAACCTGTAGACCGCACAGAATGGGTCATGACAGCTGAAACATACAATGCCTATTACGAACCTACAAACAATGAAATTGTCATTCCGGCATGCAATTTCATTGTTCCCGGGTTTGGTAACGGAGTGCCTGATGATGCCGTTCTTTATGGTGTTGTAGGGGGCTCAACAATGGGTCATGAGATTACGCATGGTTTTGATGATCAGGGAAGCCAGTACGATGAAAAAGGCAACCTGAACAATTGGTGGACGAAGGAAGACAGTATTAAATTCAGTGAACGCACAAAGAATCTGGCTCAGCAATTTGATAAATATACCGTCCTCGACAGTTTGCATGTACGTGGTATGGTTACCCTGGGCGAAAACATCGCCGATCTTGGCGGAGTGATCATGGGTTATGAATCATTCAAAAAAACGGACCAGTGGAAAAAGCAGGAGAAGATCAACGGACTCACTCCTGATCAGCGTTATTTCCTGGCCTATGCGTATTCATGGATGATGCAACAAAGGAGCCAGTCGGCAGCCCGTCAAATCATGTCTGATGTGCATGCTCCTGCCAAATGGCGCGTAAACGGACCGCTTTCGAACATTACAGCCTTCTACACAGCTTTTGGCATCAAAGCCGGGGACAAAATGTACCGCGAAGAGAAAGACCGTGTCAAGATCTGGTAAACGGGTGTTGAAGTGTTGAGGTATGGAGGTGTTGACGTTTTACATGCACAGATACTCCAACACTCAAACACTTCAATACATCAACACTTGAATATGAAAGTACATACAATCGATACGGGTTTTTTTAAGCTGGATGGTGGAGCCATGTTCGGTGTCGTTCCCAAATCGATCTGGAAAAAACTGAATCCTCCGGATGATAACAACATGTGCAGCTGGGCTCTCCGCTGTTTGCTGATTGAAGACGAAGGTCGTCTCATACTGATTGACAATGGCATCGGCGATAAACAGGATGATAAATTCCTGGGCCACTATTTTCTTCATGGCAAGGATACACTTGAATCTTCACTCAAAGCCAAAGGATTTGGGAGTACTGACATTACAGACATGTTCCTCACCCACCTTCATTTTGATCATTGCGGAGGCAGTATCAAAAACAAGGCAGACAAATCGGGTTTTGAAACAACTTTCCCGAACGCTGTTTATTGGAGCAACCCCGAACACTGGGCCTGGGCCACGGTTCCGAATCCAAGAGAGAAAGCCAGCTTTCTGAAAGAAAACATCCTTCCGATCAAGGAAAGCGGTCAATTGAAATGGATCGCACGTGAAACAGAGAAAGAGGATGGTTCTGAATTGGGGAAAAATATATTCATTAAGTACATGCACGGACATACGGACGCAATGATGCTTCCTCATATCGTGTATAAAGGAAAGACAATTGTTTTCATGGCAGATCTTCTTCCATCCGTTGGCCATATTCCGCTACCATTCCTCATGGCTTATGATACCCGCCCGCTTCTGACAATGACGGAGAAAGAAAAGTTTCTCAAACGGGCTGCTGACGAAGAATACATTCTTTTTCTTGAGCACGATCCCGTTCATGAGTGTTGCACGGTGCAACATACCGAAAAGGGCATCCGGGTAAAAGACACCTTTTCCCTGAAAGAGTGCTTCGGAGACTAATTGCTTTGAGTGATTTTTCGGAACAATCCAGCTTCGCCCTCAATTTCAAATACCTGATCTATTTGCAAGGGAGAAGCATCCTATTCACCAAAAAGAGTGAACACGGTTTCTTGTATACCCACAAACAATCCATCAGCGCGGCAATCCACAGGATAGGTATACACATAATCAGCAAGCCCGGTTTTGGCTCTTCCGGTTTTTAAATCGAACGCATAGCGGTGAAGGGGACAAACAACAGTGTGCTCGGGTGTACACCAACCTTTGCCCAGGGAAAAACCATTGTGCGGGCAACGGTCGCTTACGGCAAAAAAACCATCCGGCAGATGAGCAATACAAATCTTCTTACTCCCCGCCTTTACAGTATCCGTTTTATATACAGGAACCCGCTCTTCCGCTTCCCCGACAGAGTCAAAAACTTTATACCAGCGGATTTTTTTTTTGAAGAACATGGGAGCGAATAATCTATCTGAGGGCCTTCACAAAGGAGAATTAAAAAGAAACCAAAATCAACCTGATTTTAATGAACCTGAGCGGAATAACCCAGCACCCGGTCGCGCAAAATCAGTTGTTCATCAGAAGCCAGATCATTGGGTGTTATTACATTCGTCCTTTTCTCAGGAAAGCCCATTGGAACAGCTTCCACCCTATGATTTTCAGCACCTCTTCTGAAACCAAGAGTCACCTTTTTGCCATTTTTTGCTTTGTAAATGGGTTCCATGATCATTTCGAAGGTAAACAGGTTCATCGGGGCATCGTTCACTGAGGTGAGGAAATCGCCGGGCTCCAGTCCAAATCGGTTACCTGGTTCCACTTTAAGTACGACCAGTTCATCATGAGTCTGATCAACTTTCATGGTAAATTTCCCAAAAGACCAGACTGTATCAATCAGGGTTGAGTAATAATTCATTCCAAGCAAATTGAAATATTCCTTGTAAGGAAGGGGTTTGTTGGCAACCAGATAGTCATCAAAAAACGAACGCATTCCGGGATAAGTCAATTTGATAATCTCTTCAAAGAGTGAATCATCCTTGAATGATTTGTTACTTCCGTATTTTTTTGAAAGCTTGAGGAGCACATCTTTTAGTCCAATCTTCCCATTGCTGAGTCCATTCAGTTTAATATCCAGCATGAGCGCAATGACAGCCCCTTTATCAAATACATTCATGAAAGCTTCCCGGTTTATTTTCTTATTCAGATCCCTGCTCATTTCCATCAGAGACACGTTCGGGTAGGTCACAGAACGATCCATTTTCTCATGAAAGATATCTATAAACTCCTCCTCGGTCATGAGCGAATCTTTGAGTTGAATCAGATCAGCCAGGTATTCGGTTACACCTTCATACATCCAGAGATGCGCCGATTGAGGTACATGCTTGAAATCAAACTCGTCAAATTTATCGCTGTGAATATTCAGGGGAGTTAAAATGTGCATGAAATTGTGAGGTACAAATTGTTTGATGATTCCATCCAGGCTGTCGGCGCGCGCTATTTCAGGCAGAAAATAGAAAGAGCAGTAATTGTGCTCCATGGCACCGAAACCTCCATATTTTGTCAGGCTTTGATTTTCGGGAGAAGCGAAATACATGATGAAGGAGTATTGCTTTACGGGTAGCTTTCCGAGATTATCACGCACGGCAGAGGCAAGCATCATCAGATAATAAGTAAGCGCTTTCGCTTTTACAATCCCATTTTCCGAAAATACAGATATACTGATGTGGGTACTGTCGATCGTAAAACTTGTCGTATCGGGAATGCAATACATGATCGGATTATCCACAAGCTTTGTATAATTCTCTGCAGTAAACAAATCTTTTGTAGGAGTTCCTTTCTTTCTCGGAAGTGTGGTGGAACCATACATGGATGCAGGCTTGAGAATGCTCAGTTCATAGGGAAGATCCTTATGACCGTCTATATATCCGAAATATCCGTAATGATTGATGACCATATCTTTTCCGGCAGCAATATTTGTCCCTCCCGGCTGAAAGACATAGTTGAATTCTTCATCTGACATCGAAGGAGTTGGCTTTTCCATATCCCAACTGTCGCTGATGAAATATTCAATTTTTGCTATCTCCTCTTCTCCTTTATTTATTATGGCAAAAACATTTTCTCCTTCTTTCTTTATGTTCAGGAAATTGCCCGCTTTGGTCACCACAATCATATCCGAGACGAACCGTCCGAAATCCTTTTTGAAATAGGAGCCCGGAATGAAAGCTGGCATGATATAACGGATTTCTTTATCAGTAACATGTGGAGGAATGATGCTCACTTTCACACGGTCACTGGAAATATTATTCAGGTCAAGGGATATGGAA
>Ga0207022_10330_pt1 | contig 10604 bp, 13 predicted proteins | sample Alteio_BWMinCont_46_FD_153307 | JGI IMG/M metagenome (GOLD analysis project Ga0207022, IMG submission 153307) | Enriched cells from forest soil in Barre Woods Harvard Forest LTER site, Petersham, Massachusetts, United States -... | ecosystem: Environmental > Terrestrial > Soil > Temperate forest >... | reverse complement strand
ACGGATGAGGACGTTCGGCAAGCGCTGGAACGTTGCGATCTCGGAAACTTCATTCCTAAACTCGATACCGTGGGGCGCTGGGATAAGGAACTCTCGCTTGGCGAACAGCAGCGGCTCGCCTTCGCACGGCTTATCTTGCACAAACCACGTTGGATATTTCTCGACGAGGCGACCGCGGCCCTAGACCAACAAAGCCAAGACCGTGTCATGACCCTATTCAACGATGAGCTAAAGGATGCAACCCTCTTGAGCATCGGCCACCGCCCTGATCTCGCCGTCTATCACACGCGGACGCTCCATATTGTTCACCAGCGCGAGGGTGAGCGGCTCAAGATCAAATCTCCTGCCGCTGGCGCCGCACCGCCGCGCTGGCTGCGAAGACTCACGAAATTGCTGCCGGCTGGCTCAACCTTGCCAGTTCGCTAATCTTGCATTCAACGGGCCCAATGTCCGAGCCGATGCGCACGGTTTTCGTCAATTGCTAGAAATTATCCGCGTCGTCACGCTCGATCAAAGATAGATTATAACTGCCATGAATATCTTCCGTCTCTACGGCCGCGTATTGGCACTGCTCGGATCTGAGCGTCGGCTGGCGTGGGTGCTGGCGGTCGCGAATGTGACATTGGCCGCGGCGCAATTTGCCGACCCAGTGCTGCTTGGCCGTATCATCGACACGCTTACCAATGCACAAACCCGTAATATGCCGCCGGCGTGGTCGAAGCTGGGTATGCTGCTGCTCGCCTGGGCAGGCTTTGGCCTGTTTTCCATTGCCTGCGGTACCTTAACTGCTCTCTACGCGGACCGGTTATCCCATCGCCGTCGCCAGGTCGTCTTGACCGGCTATTTCGAACACGTCTTGCAGCTTCCGCTCACGTATTACGGTAATACTCACTCCGGCCGTCTCATGAAGGTGATGCTGCAGGGCACGGACGCATTGATGGGACTATGGCTCGGTTTCTTTCGCGATCACCTGGCCTCGCTCGTCTCACTGCTGGTCCTCCTGCCAATTTCGCTGTTCATAAACTGGCGGTTGGCCTCGTTACTCATCATATTGTGTGTTGTCTTCGCGATTCTTACGACGCTGATTGTGCGGCGGACTCAGACCTTGCAAAGCTCGGTCGAACGCCATTACTCCGATCTAGCCGAACGTGCATCCGACACGTTGGGCAATATCGCGCTGGTGCAGAGCTTCGCCCGGCTCGATCAGGAAGTTGCGGATTTGCGTCTGGTTGTCGACCGTCTGCTGGCGGCGCAGATGCCAGTTCTGTCGTGGTGGGCATTGGCTGTGGTGCTGACGCGAACCGCGACGACTCTGACCGTCCTCGCGATCATTGTCGTCGGAACGCTGCTGCATATCCATGGCAAGGCGACCATCGGCGAGATGGTCACTTTCATGAATTTTGCAGCTCTCATCATTGTTCGTTTGGAACAGTCGGTCAGCTTCATCAATCGGGTCGTGTCGGATGCGCCACGGCTGCGTGAATTCTTTCAAGTATGGGACACGGTTCCGGCCATTCGTGATACCCCGGATGCATCCGATCCGGGCCGTCTCGCTGGGCTCGTCGAGTTCAAGAATGTTTCGTTCTCATATGATGGGCAACGAATGGCGGCGATGAACCTGAACTTCAAGGCAAGGCCCGGCGACACCATTGCACTCGTCGGCGCGACCGGCGCCGGTAAATCGACGGCTATCGCGCTGCTGCACCGTGCCTTCGACCCGCAGACAGGCGTGATCGAAATTGACGGCGTGGATATTCGCAAATTCAAGCTGTCCGCACTGCGCCAAAACATCGGCGTGGTGTTTCAGGAGGCGCTGTTGTTCAACCGTTCGATTGCCGACAATCTGCGCGTGGGAAAGCCAGACGCGACCGAAGACGAAATGCGGGACGCAGCCAGACGCGCGCAGGCCCTGGACTTTATCGAGGCCAAATTCAAAGGATTTGCCGAACAAGTTGGCGAACGCGGCCGTTCGCTTTCCGGCGGAGAACGCCAGCGTCTGTCGATCGCACGTGCATTGTTAAAAGATCCGCCGATCCTTATTCTCGACGAGGCGACGAGCGCGCTTGACGCTGATACCGAAACTAAGGTCATGCGCGCTCTCGACGAAGTGATGAAAAACAGAACCACCTTCGTCATCGCGCACCGGCTTTCGACTGTGCGCAAGGCATCACGGATTCTTGTCTTCGACGCGGGCAGGATTGTCGAATCCGGCACCTTCGATGAGCTGGTGGCAGCGGAAGGCCGGTTCGCCGGCCTGGCGCGGGCACAATTCATCATCACAGACTCGGTTCCCCAGGAAACGCCGTAACTTACGGCACCGGCGCTTTTTGGCTGCAGGCCACTAGGACTGATCAACCAGCGGCTGCAGGTGTCCCGTAACGGTGAACAGCAATAAAGTCCGCATCTCGATGATAGAGCGCGGATATCCCCGCGTGGGACGATTGTGTGTGCCCACCTAGTGTCTTCACCCGATAGCAAGTCAAATCCTAATCCGTATGGTGACCGGATCGATCCCGGAAATAATCATAGGTGGTATATAACATGGCCGACTCATTTCAAGACATGCTGGTCGAACGTCTTCCGCGCATGCAGGCCTATGCGATCATGATTACGCGTGATCGCACTGTTGCTGCGGATCTGCTTCAACAGACGGCTTTACACGCGCTTCGCGGGCAGCATCTCTTCACGCCGGGCACAAATTTTACCGCGTGGCTTTATAAAATTATGCGGAATGCGCATTTCAGTGCTCTCCGCACGTCAAAACGTAAAATGATCGATATCGAAAGCATTCCCGAAGAAGCCTTCGGTCGTTCGGGCGGGCAGGAAGAACGCGTGCTGACGGGCGAAATTTCGCGCGCCTTGGACGATCTTCCAGCCGATCAACGTGAGGTCCTGATTCTCATTTGTGCGGGTGAATTAAGTTATGCGGAGGCCGCTCAAGCCATCGGTTGCACGATTGGTACAGTGAAGAGCCGCCTATGGCGCGCCCGTGCGAAAATGGAGAAACTGATCGCGGACGAAAAAGCACCCGGCAAGTTCGGCACCAGCGATAGCAAGCGGATTGTCTCCAATCGGAAGATTGGTCACGTCGTTAACCAGGGACGGGCCGGGGCTGCCTTATAGGCCTCGGCGAGGTATCTGCACGCACCTCATACAGGCCCTCATATGAGGGCCTGTATGCTTGGCGGCCGGATAACAGGTGGCCAATCCCGCCAATCTAGCTAGTGAGGGATGCCAGATGTTGAGCCATATGAAGGTGAGATTCTATTGTTGGCACAGTCTTGGCGGCGAATTCCTTTATTGAGGCCGTGTCACCGTCTTTTGCATATCCACGCATGAGGATCAGCGCCTCTTTGTGGGCATCTATTTGTTGAGTCAGGTAGCGCTGATCGAAATCGGCGTCTTTCGCACCGCGTAACTCATCAATCATGCTCTGATGCCGATCATCAAGCCGGGTCGGCAACACGGCCTCCGAATTCGCAGTGGTGAGAAGAGTTTTCAATTCGTCCGATGTCTGGGTGTGACCCTTAATCATCTTTGCCGCGAATATTTTTACGCCTTTGTCAATACTGCGGTGCTCGGCGATTTTCGCGGCCTGCACCTCATACATATCGCTGATGGCTGCCGCGGTCGCGAAGCCCTTCGTGGTCGACGTCATTTCCGCCGAAACCGTTCCTATCGCATGACCGGCGGCATCCTTAACGGCACTCATGGAATCATGAGATGTACCCGGAGCCGGGCTGACGTGATCAACTTGGTCCGGCGGGGCGGCGAATGCACCCAGAGTCCCAAGTGATGCCGTGAGGGCAATAACCGAAATGGTCGTGAGTAGCTTCATCGTCGCCTCCTTTTGCTTCTTGGGAAGGAACGGCCTCGCAAAAATAAAGTTCCGGATTTTCGAACAGTTCTGCACGGCTTGAACGGCAAGAAAATGGCTTGGTCGTCTTTCAACTAAAGCGGCGGTCGTGGGGAACAAATATCTCAATCTTGAGTTTTCATGTGAGGCAATATATCTCGGAGGATTAGCTATGCTGCGGACACTACTGCTGATTTTTCTCGTTCTTCTTATTATTGGAAGTTTGCCTTTATATCCGTACAGCACGGCGTGGGGTTACTATCCTAGCGGCGGATTCTCTCTGCTGTTGATCATTCTTATCGTGCTGGCGCTGCGATAACTGCGCTATCAAAGTGCATAAGTTCGATCTGAGCGTAGAGCGCGCGGAGTTTTTCGAGCAACGGGTGAGTCTACATTAACACGGATCAACGGCACCGATTTCGATACGTACCGCAGTCCCTTCGATCCTCTAAGCTCTTCCATGTCACTCGTTATTAGCTTAATTGACGTGACGTAGGGAGAGATATGGGATCCGCCTCAAGCTTGATGATATTTTCATCAGTTGCGCTTGAGATATCCCAATCGGCCAGGTGGTCGCCATCGGCTTGCGGCTCTACGAGGAAGGCCACGGCCGTAAGGACGCCATCAGGCATTGCGCGCGTGTGATATGTTCCATGCAGCGGCAAGGCCAGGTTTTGTAAATGCCGATCCTGGCAGAACGGCTGGGTGCGTTCGCAGGTTCGGATCCCTTGATCCCTTACGGCGAGCATCCAAGCATCGTCTCTATGGTGTAAGGCGACAGTAATGCGGCCACCCGCGGCTTCAGTTTTACTCTCGCATATTTGATGCATGAGACCTTTCACAACGTCACCGATCGCCTCGCATTGTGTCGCCGGCAGCGTTCCGCTATCGACATCGAAGAGACAAGTTATTCCGCGCGAATCAAGAAGGTTGTGCTGGCAATATTCACAAACTTTGAGGAGATGCGCGCAGACGTCCGGCCGTATCGGAGATTCCTTCATAACAGCCTCACTCTTTGCTTTTATGGCGTCGATATGTAAATCGACGCATCTGTCACAACGCCAATTCTCTAATCTAACGAAGGACTTCGCGCGGCTGTTCCCGCTAGCTGACGTAAATAATCAGGTAGTCCGATGACAATGGATGTCTGAAAGGTCTCCCGTACACCATTTCAACAACGCATCCCCTCGGGGGAAGAGGCCTATTGGGACCTGTATTAATTCTCCGGCGGCGCAAGCTCCGCGTGCACGAGGTGGTGAATGAAGTCCAATTTCGAGATGACGAGGGGCGATAGTACAAATGGATAAAGGTCGGCAATGCCCATGGCCCGGTTAAGGCTATTGACGGCGAACGTCAGAGGCAGCCATGCATCAATAATCTCCTTCATTGTGGATGTTTGATACGGGTTGATATTCATATCGGTCGCCGGAACATCATTGCCTGCAAGATCAGGCCGGACGCGGATGCCAAAGGCGTGGGCGATCTCTACGGTATCTACGATGTGCATATAGTGGGCCCATGTTTCTGCCCAATCTTCCCAAGGATGGCTGGTTGCGTATGCGCTAATGAAGTTTGCCTGCCAATTGACGGGCGCGCCGCCCTTATAATATGCGTCCAGCGCGGAGCTATAGTCTTGACTGTCGTCACCAAATACGGCCCGACATTCCTCAATATGGCCACCATCGCGCACCAGAACATCCCAGAAATAATGGCCAATCTCATGACGAAAGTGGCCGAGAAGGGACCGGTATGGTTCGCCCATTTGAACGCGCCACCGTTCGCGTTCGGCGTCGTCGGCTTCGCGCAAGGCGATGGTAATGAGACCGTTATCATGCCCTGTCAGCACCCTGGGGGTGGTGGGACTCGTGTTATCGGCGAGAAAGTCGAATGCTAGTCCATGCTCGGGATCGTCAACTTTGCTTCGCAGCGGCAAATTTAACCGCATTAACGTATAAAATAGACGGTGCTTGGCCATCTCCACGCGGCGCCAGCGTGTCAGATTGACGGTGTCGGTGAGGTCCGGAATAGTGCGGTTGTGGCGGCAGGCCACGCAGCATATTTCGGTCTCATTGGCATCTATAAGCCAATTGCAAGATCCGAAGCGGGCATTGTCGCAAAATTTGACGGTGCGTTCGGGGTTCGCCAATGTGCGCCATAAATTCCCGACGGGTTCAAGAGCTGACATAGTGAACACCTTGGGCAAATACCCAAGGCGGTGCGAACACTTCTCGCAAACCAAATTCTCAAAATACAACACCTGCTCACAACTTTGGCATTTGAATAACATCATTTACGTTGTCCTTTGCCGCCAAAACATAATTCCTCGCAAGCTGGCGGGGGCAGGTAGGTAGGTCTTCGGCACTCATCGGCGCGCGTCCGGCCGGCCTTTCCGGGTGCGATTTGGCAAAGAAAAAAGCCCGCCTCTCGGCGAGCTTTTTTCCGCAGATATGGAGCCGTTTACCAGTCGCGCGCGACACGGAAGTAGTCGTAAGACTTTTGCCGAATAAGGCCAAGCGATCCGTCTTCTTTTGTAAGGTCCTTGAGATCGTAAACGGGAGCGGACTTAATATTGTCCTCATCCACCGGGAGTTCGTATCCCCCCTTATCCTTGGAATAAGTGAGAATTGACCAGGGAACCGGCGCGTATTTTTCGCCCATTCCCATCAGCCCGCCGAAACCTAGCGCGGCGAACATGATCCGGTCTGACTGTTTGTCGAGGACGATATCCTCCACATGACCGATTTTGTCACCACCCGGATTATAGACCGCTGTGCCTTGTACTTTTGATGCCAGAATTGCAGTGGTATGCCCGGTAACTGTCGTCATTTTTTATCTCCTGCAGTGAAAGGTGACTCGGAATCAAAGAGGTAATGACCCGACGTCGACAATTGTTCCAATAATCTCAAGCGGACGTGACCCTCCAGAACTTTACACCGCTTGCTGCGTTGTATTGGAACGCGGACGCAATTCCGCACTGTAACGATGTGAGGAGACTGACCATGAAGATCATGAAGATGTCGCTGGTAGCAGCCACGGCCAGCATTGCACTGATAACGGGCAGCGCTTTCGCACAAAGTACGCTTTCCGATACGACGACCGTGACTCATTCATCGACGGTCGCGCCAGTGGCGCCGGTTGATCCAACCTATAAGTCGAAGAAAACTGAACACGTCATCGATAACAATGGCGTTGAAACCGAGAAAAGCCAAACCTATGTGCGCGGCCAAAATGGAACCAGCGCCAGTTCGAGTGTGCGCACGACCACTCCGGACGGCTATGTCGTGAACGAGTCAGAGGAAGGCAAAACTGTATCGCCCGACGGCTCCACGACAACAACAAGCCGCACCGTCACAAAAGAACGGTAAGGGCGCGTAACTACAAATTCTGTCTCAAGTAATTTCTTTATACCTTCAATCAACCGATCAAGGAGATATGTCATGAACTTCATAGCGCCAGCCGCTCGGCTTTTGGTAGTTGCTGCACTCACAGCTAGCACTCTGACGATGGCTGGGTGTGGCGGGTCTGACCACGTGACAAGGACCACCACGACTGAACAGACGGTAACTCAGCCGCTCACGGGTGATACTCAGACGACCACGACAAGTACAACCCATGAGAAGCAGTAGCGGCCTTTACCGCAACTCGCATGCCAAGCTAATGATGTGAGCGAAGGCGGCAAGCGCTGTAAGCTTTATTTGAGAAGGTAGGCGTAACTTATTTGTGCCGCCCGACATTATACCTGTTGAGCATGTTATTGGTCGGCTTCGGCTTCACCCCGCCGTTTTCGATCTCCCTAGGCCTCGTCCAGCGCTGGACGAGGCTTCTTTTTTGCCTCCCGTCCTTCACGACCGGTCCCAATGCACAATGGTGGGCAGCGGTTTGAATCTGTTGCTTTCGTATCACGGCTAAAACTGTTCGTGTTCCGTCTGTCTCATCATCGGAACCTTACGCGGCTGTCATCATTCTCACGATGTACCGTTACAAGCGCGGGGTTGGGGTCGCGCTTTCCATCGGACGTCAATGGTGGCCCAAGCGGCCATCGGAACACCACATCCCGTGAGTCGGAAGGAATCTATCTTGAAGGCTAATACCAAATATTCGCTGACCGCCGCTGCCGTGCTCGCAAGCGGCCTTATGTTGAGTGCCAATGTTCGGGCCGACGACGCCAATATGAACAATGTCGGCCCTTACGTCAGCCTCGGGGCCGGCGTCACGATGCCGGAAGGCGCGGACGCACGTGTTCTGGGCCCGAACCCGTTCTTGGGTCCTCCAGTAACAAACAATCCTGCTCATTTCTCGTGGGGCACCGGCTACAACATTGTTGCCGCCACCGGGTGGAAAACCTCCAGCGGATTCCGGCCGGAAATTGAATTCGGATGGCGTTCCACTGATCTGCATCGCGTCAACGGAATTAGTTGGAGCGGAAAAGAAGACATTTTTGGGGTCATGGGTAACCTGTTATATGACTTCAATACCCATTCGTCGTTCACGCCTTATATCGGTGGCGGCGTTGGCGCGGCGCGCAATCGGTTCGAGAACGTCTCCGGACCAAGCGCTGTCTTTACGCCGTCCGTCTATACCGGGCATGACACGAATTTCCAATGGCAGCTCATCGGAGGCGTAAGCACACAGGTTTCCAGTCACGTCGCGCTCTTCGCCGAATATCGTTATATCCGGCTAGATGATAATCGCATTGGGAGCAGATCAAATCCAACTTCTGCGGTCGTCGGCTACGACGATAAAAGTCATAATATAATCGCGGGCGTGCGCATTTCGTTCGGCGGTCCCGAGGAACAGCACACGCGGACAGAGGCATCCTACACCGCGCCGCCGCCTCCTCCCCCGCCCCCTGCGGCGACTGCTCCTGTCGCGCCCCCGCCGGTGCCGCAAAAAACGCTCGCCTTTTTCGATTTTGATAAATCCAACTTGCGTGAGGATGCAAGGCAAATCGTTCGCGCGGCGGCGGATTTCGCGCGAACCAATAATAAAACCATCATTCATGTCACCGGGCACACAGACACTTCGGGCAGCGTCGAATATAATCTCGGGCTTTCAAAGCGTAGGGCTGTAGCCGTGAAAGCAGAATTGGTTCGCCTTGGAATTCCGGCAGATGAAATAACCGTCGCCTGGAAAGGCAAGTCGGAGCCACTGGTGCAAACCGGCGACGGCGTGAAAGAACCCCAGAATCGCCGCGTCGAAATAATCTACGAATAAGTTCCTAACCTAGGTTGAAATACCATCGGCGCCTTCGTTCTTACGACGGCGCCGATTTCGTTGCATGACCCGCGCATGTACCACATCTTCCAAGTCATTGGTTTCGCTCGTCGGCCGGGAACATTTATGGGTGACGATGCGTTTACTACCTATAGGAGTAATCGCCCGCGCACAGCGATCAACTGCGGGAAATTGGAAGGAAGACTGCTTATGAAAGCTTTGCCCCTCGCTGGCGTAGTACTGGTCCTGTTAGGTATTGGCGGGCTGATATATGGACATATCAGCTACACGACCGATAAAAAAATTCTCGACATTGGGTCAATTCACGCTACCGCCGAAACGAAGCATACAGTGCCCATCCCCGACATCGCCAGCATTGCGGCCCTCTGCGCTGGCCTTGTACTGGTCGTCGTGGGCGCGAGGCGCGCCTAAGTATCGACGCCGCTCTGCTCTATCAAAATCTATCGTATGTCGGCGAGCTCATAGCCCGTTGGATTCGACAATTCACATTGCAGGAGATCACATGGCTCAAACAAAAAAATCTAAAGCCGTCAAAAAGGTCGCGGCCAAGGTCCGGAAGGTAAAAACGAAGATTGCCAACGCGACAAAGCGGACAAAAGCTGCCGCGTTGCGAACGAAATCAAAGCTCGTTAAGACCGCGCGCCGCAAATCGGCCGTTCAGAAAGTGAAGCGGTCAGTCGGCAAGCTGAAGAAGGGTCTATCCCGTAAGTTGAGGAATGTCGGCGCAAAGAATCGTCTTTCATCCGATTTGACAAAATTGGGGACCGATCTTCTGACGTTGCAGAAGGACATGTTGAAACTCGGCCGACAAACCGTCGGGAACGAAATCGAATCCGTCAAACAGGTCGGGCGCAACTTGCTTCAAGCGGCTAAGAAGCCAACTTAATTTCCAATCACGGCGAGGGACTATAGAACAATTCCTCAGGCTCTCAGTCGCCGAAAGGTATTTCGCGGCGCTTTATCGCAACAAATTCTCGTAACGTGCGTTCTAGTTACAACTCATTTATAAGGAGCCCTCTTATGAAAATGCGAACCATTGTCATTCTCGCCGGCGTGGTCGCCGGTGTTGCAATGGGTGCGCAAGCACCTGTTCAGGCCGCGGACAACTTCAGTTTCAGCTTCGATACGGGCAATGTGGCCTTCGCCTATGACGATGGGTATTGGGATACCGCCCATCATTGGCATAGATGGCACAATGTCCGCGAGGCGAGGGCGTATCGGGAGCGATTTGCCGATCATTACAATCATTGGCGCCATGACCGCGACCGGGATCATGGCTGGCACGAAGATCATCACGACGACGACCATCGTTAAATCCTCTAGTATTTGCGTGGGCGCGCACGGGTGAATTAATCACCCGTGCGCGCCCATTCGTTTTGGCGTATTTGCACAGGAAGATTACTAAGGCGAACCTGCCCAATGAGAGTAGCGACCTAACCCTCGGCTTTTAACAAGTGTAGAGAAAAGAAGTTCTTACTATCAGTCCAGGTTTCCCACATCTCCCATCCGGCCA
>Ga0207022_10328_pt1 | contig 10645 bp, 6 predicted proteins | sample Alteio_BWMinCont_46_FD_153307 | JGI IMG/M metagenome (GOLD analysis project Ga0207022, IMG submission 153307) | Enriched cells from forest soil in Barre Woods Harvard Forest LTER site, Petersham, Massachusetts, United States -... | ecosystem: Environmental > Terrestrial > Soil > Temperate forest >... | reverse complement strand
CTTTTTATCAAATGTGTCATCACATTTGCCGACATTACATCATCTTCTACGAGAATACAATTCACAATTCACCTCCTTTTGTATATTCAAATTTATAGCATTTAATGCTAAATAAAATACGTCTTTCTACTGAAAGTTGGGTTATTTCTTTTCTTCTCTGCGTTTGTATTTGAGGATAAAGGGGTCTTATCATGCAGGGTTACTGGTAATCGGTGGCTTGTCAAGCTCATTGGAAAGATGACTTTCTTTTCGCCTAATAAACGAAACAAAAAAAAGAGGCTGCCTCATCCGTTGAGGCAGCCTCTTTAATAAAAGAAAAAACATTCAGAGCGGGTTTTTATTTCAATGCTGATTTGGAATATCTTCCTTCAGCATTTCGAATTCTGCATCTTCTTCTTTGTACTTCATGATCGCATTCAGCGCATCCGGAACTACATCGCTGCAAATGGTGATGAAAGATCCCTTCTTTGCATTTTTGATGGCGTAGCTGATGGCTTCCGATTCGGTAGGAATAATCTTCACCGGAATTTTCTCATCTTTTTGTTGAATGCCCAAAACCAGCAGCCTGATAATTTCTTCACCGGATCTGTTTCTAAGGTTTTTATCCTGCCGGATGATGATCTCGTCAAACATCTGGGCCGCAATTGTACCCAGGCTCACAATATCCTCGTCGCGCCTGTCTCCAACACCGGCAATGATTCCCACTTTCGGTTTCGCATCGATCTTTTCAAGAAACTTGGCAAGAGCAAGAAATCCTGCCGTGTTGTGTGCGTAATCAACCATAACCTGGAAGGTCTTGAACTGAAACAGATTCATTCTGCCGGGGGTTTGCGTCGGCGAAGGGATAAAAGTTTCGAGCGCCAGGCGGATATCTTCTGTTTTTACATTACTCAGAAAACCCGCCAGTACCGCCGGCAGGATATTCTGAATCATGAAAATCGCTTTACCCGAAAAAGTCAGAGGAATGTTCACCACTTTGTCGATCCTGATTTTCCAGGTGCCTTTGCAGATGCTGATATAACCGGCTTCCACAACTGCCGCAACACCGCCGTTTCTGCAGTGCCTTTTGATGCGCGGACTGTTCTCGTCCATACTGAAAAAGGCTACTTTGCAATCCAGTCCTTTGGCCATGGCATACACCAGATCGTCATCTGCATTCAGGATCGCATACCCCTCGGGCAAAACGCTCTCGGGAACAACTGCTTTTACCCGCGCCAGATCTTCGAGTGTATGTATATCTTTCAATCCCAGGTGATCTTCCGCAACATTGGTTACAATGCCTATATCGCAATTGTGAAAACCCAGTCCGGCTCGTAAAATACCTCCGCGGGCACATTCCAGAACAGCAAAATCTACTGTCGGATCCCGCAATACAAACTCTGCACTCACCGGTCCGGTGCAATCTCCCTGCTCGAGCATCCGGTTTTGAATATAAATGCCATCGGTGGTTGTAAAACCTACCTTGTAACGCACTGTTTTCATAATGTGCGCGATGAGGCGCGTGGTGGTGGTCTTTCCATTTGTACCCGTGACGGCGATAATCGGGATTTTCGCCGGACTTCCCGGAGGATAGAGCATATCGATAACGGGTTCGGCCACATTTCGCGGAAGTCCCTCTGTTGGGGCAATGTGCATCCTGAAACCGGGTCCCGCATTGACTTCCAGAACAGCCCCGCCATTTTCGATAATAGGAGTGGTAAGGTCTGGCGCCATGATATCGATACCGCAAATGTCAAGACCGATGATACGCGAAATCCGTTCGGCCATAAAAACATTGTATGGGTGAACCATATCGGTCACATCTGTCGCTGTTCCGCCAGTACTCAGATTCGCTGTGGCTTTCAGAAAAAGTATTTCTCCTTTCTTGAGCACAGAATACATAAAGAGTCCTTTCTCGGCTAGGATATTGAGGGTGGCTTCATCCACCTTGATGCTGGTCAGTTCGCGTTCATGCCCATAACCCCGGCGCGGATCGCTGTTTACTTTATCCACCAGTTCGAGAATAGTGGATTTACCATCTCCCGTTACTGCAGCCGGAGTTCGTCTGGCCGCTGCAACAAGCTTGTAATTGATCACCAGCAGCCGGTAATCATGCCCCGTGATGAATTTTTCGATGATCACAGACCGTGATATTTTTCGTGCCAGATGAAATGCTTCAATGGCCTGGGCAAGCGTCTTGATACCGATAGTTGCTCCGCGTCCGTGATTTCCGTTGATGGGTTTTATCACCAGCGGGAAACCCAGTTTTTTACAGGCGTAATCAATATCTTCTTCGCTGTGGGTGATAATTCCTCGGGGAATCGGGATGGATGCCGCTTCCAGCAGATTCTTGGTTTCTTCTTTGTCGCATGCCAGTTCCACAGCAATGTTGCTGGTGGTGCTGCTTACCGTTGCCTGAATTCTTTTTTGATTCACTCCGTAACCAAGCATGACCAGCGAATGCCGGTTCAGCCGCATATACGGAATGCCCCTGTTCATGGCTTCCTGAACAATGGATCCCGTGCTTGGCCCCAGTCGTTCTTCTTCGCGCAGCTCCCTCATCGTTTGAATATCGGGTTCCAGATTGTAATCTGTTCCATCGGCAAGTGCTTCGGCAATACGAACAGATGCTTTCGCTGCATAGATCCCAACCTTTTCTTCCATGTAAGAAAAAACAATGTTGTAGGTGGCCACTTCGCCCGTACCTCTTGTCCTGCCAAAGCCGGTATCCATCCCCGCCAGCGTCTGTATTTCCAGCGCGATGTGTTCAATCACATGACCGATCCAGGTTCCGTCTTTGACACGGGAAAAGAATCCCCCGCTTTTTTCTTCCGAACACCGGTGTTCAACCATCCCCGGAAACATCGCTTCCAGCCTTTCCGAAAAACCTTTGATTTTGTTTGTGGGCAGTTCTTCGTATTTATCTATATCGAGTTTCATCACGATAAGTTTGTGCCTCCAGATGGACCAGTAATTCGGTCCACGCATTGCCCTGATCTCAATTATCTTCATAAATTTTTCTTGGATTTTGACTGAATATAGGCTTTATCCCAGATAATTCAATGGGAATTGTGATAAGATAACAGAGAATTGTCCTACTCAGGTTTTCAAAGGGATAACCTGAATGCCCTCACACAATTCTAACACACTATGCCTTAGCTTGTTTCGCAGCTAAGACATAATTCCGGATAATTCTTTGAATGCTGCCAGAGTGTTCAAAATAAAGTGATAATTGGGAGCGAAAGGGTTAAGTTTTCCTTGCGATTCTGTTAATTTTGTCCCCAACCAAGAAAGTGAATATGACGGTTCCAAAAGGAAAATTGATTTCAATAGGTGGCAGTGAAGACAAAGGCACCGGCATCGAACCCAATTTTGCTCAAAAGGCAAAACTCAATTTCTTCGAGTTCGGGATACTGAAACGTATTTTATCCGAGATGAGAGGAGCCGACTCAATCGTTGAAGTCATCACGACAGCTTCTGTTATTCCGGAAGAAGTGGGCGACAATTATATTCAGGCTTTCGGCAAACTGGGCTGCACCAAAGTGGGTGTGATCCACATCAAAAACAGGGAAGATGCCCTGCTTCCCGAATATCTAGAACGAATCAAAAAAGCAGACGGTGTCATGTTCACCGGCGGAAATCAATTGCGCCTGAGCATGATTTTTGGCGGTACCGACTTTTTGAAAATCCTTCTGGATCGCTACGAAAATGAAAACTTCGTCATTGCCGGAACAAGTGCAGGAGCCATGGCCATGTCAAACACCATGATTTACCAGGGAAGCAGCACAGGCGCTTTGCTTAAAGGAGAAGTAAAGATTACAACCGGTCTTGCTTTTATCAAAGACGTAATCATCGATTCACATTTTGTAACACGCGGAAGATTCGGCAGACTGGCCCAGGCTGTTGCAAGTAACCCGGGTTGTATTGGTATCGGGCTGGGAGAAGATACAGGTGTACTTGTGAGAGACGGAAAGACTATGGAAGCTATCGGCTCCGGACTGATTCTTATTTTCGACGGACATACCATTCGCTATTCCAATATCGCCGACTTACCCGAGGGCGCTCCTATATCTATTGAGAACATGATTGTACATGTCATGGCGAAAGGCAATTTCTATCATCTCGATGAACGGAAGTTTTATTCTGTCGTTCCGCAAAAGGAGTCGATTAAGTAAGGATTATTCTTTTCCTGAACAGAAAACCCTTTTTGCCTGGAATAAAACTGTTTTTCCTTTTGACGAACACTCTTTTCCTGTTGACGCATTCTCTTTTCCTATTGACAAAATCATTTTTCCCCCTGACGCAGTCGCATTTCCTTTTGACAAAGCACCTTTTCCTGTTGATGTAGACCGTTTTCCCATTGACAAAATCACTTTTCCTGTTGATGCAGTCGCTTTTTCTCTTAACAAAGCTTGTTTTCCTGTTGACGCAGTCGGTTTTCCTATTGACAAAACTGCTTTTCCTTTTGACGCAGACAATTTTCCAATTGACAAAGTCACTTTTCCTAAAGACGCAGACAGTTTTCCTATTGACAAAGACACTTTTCCTGAAGACGCAGACAGTTTTCCTATTGAAGCAAATGGTTTTCGGTCTGACAAAGAACGCTTTTTTATTTTCCCGAATTGTTTTCCATCCGATAAGAAGATTTTATCCATTCGCTAAACTTGTCTTCCCTTTTTCAGAAATATGATTCCAATTTCGTTTATCTGATTTCCTTTCTTGTTTCTGATGTTTCTGTGAATAATATTTCATTCATAATACTTCCTGCAATTTTCTTGCCAGGTATTGATTGAAGCCGATAGAAACTGACTGGGTTCAGAAAGGGGTTTGGTTATAACAACAAGGTTTCGACTTCGCTCAACCACCAGGTTTCGACTCCGCTCAACCGCCAGGTTTCGACTTCGCTCAAACACCAAGCCCTGCTGTCTGAGCGGAGTCGAAGGCACCTTCGAGACATGGAGAGTATGGGCCGTGCCCGTGCTCCGACGCTGAAGCTTTGGCGCAAGCGTCCGAAGCCATTCTCACCATTGCCTTGCTATGGGCAGGACGGCGGCGCAGGCGAGGGAAAAGCATGGAGAGATCCTTAATCCTTATAAATTCCAAGAACAAAATCTTCTCCGCTTCTTTTGATTCCCCGGTACATTCCTTCTGAATTGAAAACCATTTCGGCATTGCCTTGTGCATCGAGAGCTATCAGTCCGCCTTCACCTCCAAGCTTTACCAGCTTCTTGTTGACCACTTCATCACAGGCTTGTTTCAAAGTAAAGTTTTTATATTCAATCAGACAGGAGATATCGTAGGCTACAACAGAACGGATAAAAAATTCGCCATGACCTGTGCAGGACACCCCGCAGGTTTTGTTGTTGGCATAAGTTCCGGCACCGATGATCGGTGTATCACCTACTCTGCCGAATCTTTTGTTTGTCATTCCTCCGGTGGAAGTGGCAGCGGCCAGATTTCCAAAGACATCAAGAGCGACAGCTCCAACGGTTCCGAATTTTTTCTGTCCGGCTTTGGGATCGGGTGTTGCCGAATGATCCATTTGTGTTTTATCGGTGTCGCGGATCTGCATGAGCTGATCATATCTCTGCTGCACATAGAAATAAGCATCCGGTTCGAAATCAAATTTCATGCTTTTCGCAAATTCCTCTGCTCCCAATCCGCAGAGCATGACGTGTTCTGATTTGTCCATGACCGCACGCGCAAGCTTGATGGGATTCTTGATATGTGTTATACCGGCAACAGCTCCCGCCAGACCGGTTTTTGCGCACATGATCGACGCATCCATTTCGTTTTTTCCGTCATGCGTAAATACGCTTCCCCTGCCGGCATTGTATAAAGGATTGTCTTCAAAGGTAATGATGGCGGCCTCAATGGCATCGACCGAAGTTCCGCCTGCCTCCAGTATTTTACTTCCTGCAACAAGCGCATCGGTCAATCCCTGGCGGTATTGTTTTTCCAGTTCAGGACTCATCGAATTGCGCGTAATGGTTCCTGCACCACCGTGTATGACTATACAATGTTTGTTCATGATTTCTTTTGGGATTAGAGCTGAACGAATTTAAAGGATAAATACAAGTCCCCGTAAATTGTTTAGAAATATCAGGCCTTCGACTCCGCTCAGGCACCGAAGCAGTTCCGTTCAGGCATCTGATTGAATCATTGAGGTATCGACCGGTGGTTGAGCGGAGTCGAAACCAACGAAGTCGAAACCCGGAAATTCATTACATTTGCTCTGAAATACATCCTCTAAAACGGAAAGAATTATCAAAGAAATGACTCACCCTGTTAAGCGCAACTTGCTTTACATCTGCCCGTTCCTCCTTTTCCTCCTCCTGGGTACCGGCATTTCTGTACAATCGTTCTCGAATGTGCAAAAGCAGGCAGGAGTTCTTTCCACAGCTCATATAAATCCAACTCCTGATCCCGCAAGTGTTCTTACAGCAGCGATAGGGGCGGTCAGCAATTGTTCCTGTTATGGAGGTAACAACGGAGCAGCAACTGTGATAGTCTCCGGCGGCACTCCTCCCTATCAATATTCCTGGAGCAACGGACAGCTTTCTGTAACTGCCTTTGGATTAGCTGCAGGCAGATATAAAGTAACCGTGCGCGATTCTTTGAGCCAGTACGCCATCGATTCAGTCACCATCACTCAACCGAACCTGCTCAGCGATTCGCTTGTTACCAAAGCGGTAAGCTGTCAGGATTCCAGCAATGGCCGGGCCACAATGAATCCCAAAGGGGGCACCGCTCCTTACAATTATTCCTGGAGCACAAACCCTCCTCAGACCACGCAAACGGCTGTTGGACTTCCGCCAGGTTCCTATTCTGCAGTCATCACAGATTTCAACGGCTGCATAACAGACACCAATTGTCTGATCATCCAGCCGGCAGGATATATCAAACATGTTACCGCGGGATGCAATAGAAAATTAACAGCCCTGGATTCAGGAGGCACCGGATATTATTCCTGGTATTGGAACACGACACCTGTTCAGACTACCCAATCGATTACAGTAAGTGTCACCGGAACCTATTCGGTTCTTGTACTCGATTCAATCAGTCATTGCCTCCATACCGATTCGATAACCATCATTGTACCTGAACAGCCCCCTGTTCCGGTTATTACGCTGGTCGGGGCCAGTCTCGTCTCAAGCGTACCGGTGGGTGATCAGTGGTATCTCTCTGGTGTGCCAATTGCCGGCGCCCATGACTCACTGTTCAATCCATCGGTAAACGGAACCTATACCGTGCGCGTAGGAGTTCCACCCTGTACTTCGGTTTCGGCGCCTTATGTACTGACTTCCGCCGGAATAGTGACACACTCTGAATCAGAAATCTTTTTTGATCTTTATCCGAATCCCGCTACCGGCCCGGTTGTTCTCGAATTTGGTTCAGATAATAAAGAGATGGAATGGGACCTGATCGTTTACAACGGCATCGGAAAGGAAATAATAAACCGGAGGCCTGGCTCTTCATCTCCCCAAAAACTCACGATCGATTTCAGTGATCTTTCAAATGGAATCTATTTCATCAGCATCCGGAACAAAACGGGTGATCGCGGCGGAAGGAAGAAGCTTGTGATTCAACATTGAAGAGGAGTGTTGGGGTGTTGAAGTATTGAGGTGTTTGAGTTGACGATTGTATGAGTGTTTCACCATTCTGCTTTTTTCTTCACGCTCGCTCTGACACTCACACTTTACGGAACCTGCTAACGGCCTGATTTTTACCGCAACACTCCAATACCACAACACATCAACACGTCAACACGCCACCCCCCACACACAAAAAAGGCCCTGAATCAGCAAGATCCATGGCCTTTATTGTGATCAGAGAAACTTCTCTTCTTATGTCAGATTCGCATTAACGCTGAACAACGAAACGAACAGTATGGCTCACGCTGCCTGACTGAACCCTGCACAGATAGATTCCGGCTGCAAGACTGGTCACATCCAGTTCGAAGTTTTGCATTCCTCCGGCAAGATGTTGAATTTGAACAGGCATTGAATTCTCACCAAGGATGTTGTAGACAGTGATGCTCATATCAGCAGCGCGGTCAGAAGAAACAGGCAGGAAAACAGCGGTTGAAGCCGGGTTCGGATAGAGGTTATATATTTTAATGCCGTTCATTTCCAGTGCAGGACCTGTTGAAGTATTCAGATATTCGGCATCGCACAAAACAACACCTTTTTTACTGGCCGGATCAAGTACCCATGCAAAGAATGCTTTCATGGTGAAGGGATTGTAGACAACCCGTGGCCATGGGGCACGCAGCAATGCTGAGTTGTCGTTATAGGCCGCTTTGACAACATGCCAGGTGTTTGGCGTGGGTATTGAAAATCCCTGATTCAGATAAGGCAGAGCGCCAGCCGTTGAATCGTAATAGGTAACCAGGAAGTTGTTCGCGTTGCCGTCAAAAGTCATGCTTGGCTGCAATTCGTTATTGGTTGAATTTGCAATGGCAAGTGTGTTCCAGTAATTTGTCGAATCTGCTTTTTTGTTGTAAACACCCAAAATGTCCATGCTGTCTGTGATTCCATTGCGGGCACATTCAAAAGCGATTCCAACAGTCAGGTTGCTGCTGTCGTTGTCTGTGGCGTTATACTGGCAGGCGATGCTCGGGTAACGAACATGATTGCGCATGGCCGGGAAAAGAGTATCCACAAGCGTTGGAGTTGTCCAGACAGAGTCTGTACTGTATTTGGTTCTCGATGTGAAGATATGGCCCAGGGTACTGACCGGAGTGCTGTCCTGTTCCCATGCAGCAAAATAAGCTCCTCTTGAAGCGCTTGCACTGTGTCCATATCCCAATGACACCTTCCTGTAATAATTGCCTGTGGCAATAATGTGATGGGTGCCGAAATAATTTTTGGCTTTTTTAACGGTTGTCACAAATATCATGGAGTCCATAGTCGTTCCATGGTGTGAATACAGCAGACCAACGCTATATAAAGAGTCTCTTAAATTCAGGTATTTGGTATTGCTTGCAAGGGCAATATCACCAACCTTGTTTGTATCGAGTTGCTGAAAGAACACACTCGCCGGGGTCAATCCAATTCGCTCGCCACTAAATTTTTCGACAGCCACTTCATACCGTTTGGTGGTCAGGTCTTTGCGCACAGAACCAAGAAAAACACTGAGATGGGCGCTATCGGCACCGGCCACAGTGATATCGCATCCGGTGTAATGAGAATGCTGGTAATAAGCATATCCATTGAAAGGGTACCAGTTGATACCACCGTTTTTGGAATAACGCACCACGACCCCGCCTTTGCCTGATACAGAATCATTGACAATATAAGCAGCAAACAGCCATCCGTTGAAAGCCGAAGTTACGCGGACATGTCTCTGGTCGGCCTGGGTATTGACTTCAATGGTAATATCATTTACAAACAGGGGATTCAGGCCCGAAGGATTGGCCGATTGAGCCCTTGCAGAATGGGTTGCGAAGGTGAAAACACAAGACAGCGTGGCAAAAAAAGTAATGATTTTGTTCATTTCCGGTGGTTTATGATTTTTAGCGGTATTCGGGTATAACCCATATAAGTGCACGAAGGTCCTAAAGTAGATAAATTATTCGAATCCAATAAAGGGGGAATTGATATTTTGTCTTCTGGCCGGGGAACCCCTGCCAGATTGTGATCAATTCAAGCCAAAAAACAAGGTTCCTGACCGTTTATTAACCAAAACAGGCTCAATCAATCGCCAGGAGCCCTGAAACAGCATCCGGTTTTCTGAAGCAGAACCGGAAACTTATTATTGATTCTACATATTAATCTTTATCTTTCCAACGCTTGACCGGGGCCTCTTATTCATCCAATGTCATTTCTCAAAACCAGCCATTCTATGTTCCTGATTTATCTTATCCTTTTTCTGCTTGGCGTCGGTTTTGTCAGTTTTTTGATCAATAAATTCAAACGGGATAAAAAACTGAAACGGAAATTCTACCAGTTTGGCGATGGCAACTGGCTCATGCTGTCTCTCCTGCTTTTGATATGTACGTTTATCGGAATCAATCTGCTGATGCAGAATCCCGAATTCAAAGACAGCAAAAAACAAATTCAGTATGGCGAACAAACCCAGCAACCCTGGCTGGTCAGCGAAGCCTATACGGCCATTTCCCGGAAAGACACAGACAATTTAGATGCCTTTTTCAAAGCCCTGAAAATGCATTTCGACAAGTTTCAGGAGCTGGGACCCAGCGTACAAAAATACAATTCAGAAGGCAGCTTTCTTTTTGGCTATTACAATTGGCTGATTGAAAAAAAGGACCAGCGGCATGCGGACCTGGGAAATCTTTTTCTGGGGATTTATTATTTCATGACCAATGACATGTCCAATTCCGGAGAACACCTGGATGCGGTACATAATAAAAAACTGAAATACCTGAACAACTATCTGGCAATGGTCAGGTACTGGGACGGCAAACGTGATGAGGCAAAAACACTTTTGCAAGAAGAAATCAGGCTGAACGGTTATGTGGAAGGGGCCTATTACAACCTCTCGCGCATTTATGACCACGAGAAAAAATACCCAGAACTGAATGCACTTGTCTACAATCCGGTCAGCAAATCTTTTGTCCCCTATGAATTCCGAAAACAAATCTACATCCGGAATGCAGACATCAAGTCGTATTTTACCAGCCTTTTCGGTGAAATTTTCAGCA
>Ga0207022_10327_pt1 | contig 10651 bp, 8 predicted proteins | sample Alteio_BWMinCont_46_FD_153307 | JGI IMG/M metagenome (GOLD analysis project Ga0207022, IMG submission 153307) | Enriched cells from forest soil in Barre Woods Harvard Forest LTER site, Petersham, Massachusetts, United States -... | ecosystem: Environmental > Terrestrial > Soil > Temperate forest >... | reverse complement strand
GGCGCTCTACAGGTCACCATGGAGCACCTCATACCTTCGGGGCTAAAAACTCGGCACCCAGATCCTTGTAGCTGTGCACGCCACCCCATGGGTCGTCGATCTGATAGACTGCGCCGCTACCATGCAGAAAAGTCGGACCTACCGGGACTTTGCCGTGCCCACCCGGAATATCCAGCACATAGGTCGGTTGGCACAAACCGGAGAGGCGCCCTCGCAACGCGCGCATCAGGGCCCGCCCTTCTTCGAGGGAGACGCGAAAATGGCCGGTGCCCTTTGCCAGGTCAGGGTGGTGCAGATAATAAGGTTTGACGCGGTTGTGAACCAAGATGCGAAAGAGACCTACCAGCGTGTCCACGTCGTTATTGGTACCCTTCAACAGCACCGATTGGCTCAACAGTGGAATGCCGGCGTTGGCCAATTGGGCGAGAGCCGCAATCCCGGCGTCGGTGAACTCAGACGGATGATTGGTGTGCAAAACGATGTAGAGGGCCAGGCGACTACGGAGCGCCGCAACCAATGCGGCGGTGATACGCGCCGGCTCCACCAGCGGCACCCGGGTGTGAATACGAAGTACCCGCACATGGGGAATCGCCGCGACTTGAGTGACCAGGCTTTGCAAGCGATGGGTCGACAGAATGAGCGGGTCGCCCCCGGTAAGAATCACCTCCGCAATCATCGGGTGCTGCCGAATGTAGTGAAGGGCGGGTTCAACCCGTTCTGGGGTTAATACGCCGCGCTCGGGGTCTCCCACTTGTTCGCGACGAAAGCAAAAGCGGCAGTACACCGAGCAAAGCAACGTGGGTAAGAGCAGCACGCGATCGGGATAGCGATGCACCAGGCCTTGGACGGGTGAAAACCGGGTATCACCGATGGGATCGACGCTTTCCTCTGGTGCTACTTCCAGCTCTTGAAGGGTCGGGACAAACTGGCGTCGCAGCGGGCCCTCAGGGCCTTCATGGACGATGACATCATGCATGGTAGGTGACAGTGCCACTTGAAACTTGTGGGTAACCGGTTCCAACGCCGCGACGCTGGCGGGATCGAGCAAGCCCGCCGCGGCCAACTGGGCGGTGGTTCGCAAGGAACGGCGCCGTATTGACGAGGGGTACGACGGGGTCATGAGAAATGTTGAGCTGTCCTGAATGGAGGTGCCCCCTGCGGCGGTCATCAGCAACCGATCGAGGCCCATGGCCACACCGGCACAGGGCGGAAGGCCCGGGTGCTCCAAGGCGGCCAGAAAGGACTCCGGCAGCGGCAACACCGGCAAGCCGCGCCAGGCGCGCAAACGGTTGGCATTTTCTAAGCGGGACCGTTGGACCTGCGAATCGCGCAGCTCACGATAACCATTCGCACACTCAATACCGGCGACAAAAGATTCAAAACGGTGTGCAAAGCGGCGGCCACGGGCCGGGGCGCTACCCCACGCGGTATCCGAGGTTGCGGCCATGGCGGACATCACCGCCGGAAAGTCGCAGAGGTGGACACCGGTGTGGGGCTTTTGGCGCAACCACGGTACAAAGTGGCGCTGGCTCCAGTTGGCCAAAAAGGCATTCCAGGTACCCAAGGTGAGGCCAGCATCATCTGGGTCGACACCCTCAGGGGCCCCCGCCAGATAGACGGAGGCGTCCTCGCCTAGCTTGCGGCGCAAGCCAACGGCAGATTCCTGCCCTTCTAAGGCGAGACCTAGGGTGTCTTCGATCAGATCGAGGAGGGAGGTGCGTAACCAATGGGTTGGCCCGGCTGCCCCCGCTGCCTTAAAACAGGCCTTTACCACCGCCTCAACATCATTGAGAACCGTGTCGAGGCTTTCGTCGAGACGGTACCACTCCAGCAGATGAAATTCCTCGCGATGGAGATGGTCGACCGCCTCTTTGCGAAACGCATGGGCGATTTGGAAGATTGGCCCACTGCCGTGGGCCAGCAACTCCTTCATGGCCAATTCCGGACTTGTCGCGAGAAATTGGCCATCGGCCGCCAGAACGTCGATATCGGCCTCAATCGCCGGATGGGCCACGCGTATGGCGGTGCTGACCTCCTGGACGCCGGTGCAGCAAAAATGCCTTCGAATCTCGGTAAAAGCTTGATTCCAGAGCACCACGCGCTGGCTCACGGACAAAGAGGGCATACTTTGACTCCTTGGCCTGAGATGGCTGCCATATCTTGTACCTGGTTGGCAAGCTCGTGAGCCTAGGTATACAAACCACCACTCACCCCAATGACCTGGCCGGTGATATAAGCTGCGCCCACGGAGCAGAGAAAGGCCACCGTCGCTGCCACCTCTTCAGGGGTACCTAGGCGGCCAAGCGGAACATGGGGCAGTATTTTTTCAGGGGAAAGATCGGCAACTAACTCGGTAGCGATAAATCCGGGAGCCACCGCATTGACCGTAATACCGCGTGGGGCCAATTCGAGAGCCAGAGCTTTGGTGGCACCAATCAAGCCGGCTTTGCTGGCAGCATAGTTCACCTGACCCGCGCTGCCTCGCATGCCTGCTACGGAGCTTATCGACACAATACGACCGGCTCGCTGCCGCAGCATATGCCTGACCATGGGACGCGTGACGTGGTAAAAGCTTGACAGATTGGTGTCTAGTACTTGCTCCCAGGCCTGCTGACCCATCAGCGCAAACATGCCATCACGGCGCATGCCTGCATTGTTGACCAAGACCTGCGGGCAACCGTATTGCGCGACCAACGCTTCAATCGCCGCTTCACATTCGGCAGCGAGGGTGACATTGAAAGGCGCGAGGTGCGCAGCCCGGCCAAGCGCTTCAATCTGCGCTGCCGATGCCTGCGCTGCCTCGCGCTGGGTTGCAAAGTTCAATACAATATCGTAGCCCTGTTGCGCCAAAGCGTACGCGATAGCACGACCAATTCCGCGGCTAGCGCCTGTGACCAGGGCCCACATCCGTTACTTCGCAGCGGCCATCTTGATGACGCCACAGCCAATGCGACCACCGGAGTTACCCGCCGGCTGGGTGTTCAAATCATCGCGCTTTTCATGCACAATAATCGCACGCTCGGCAAACCCTTCAGGGCCCGAGAGCACCGCACCGGCTTTCAGAAAAGACACCATGGCACTGCCGGTTTTGTCGGCCTGAATGTTGCCCAAATCACCCATGTGCGAATGCGAGGCCACCAGGTCACCGTGTTGCTCAGCCGCCGGATTGAAGTGTGGACCGGCTGAAGAGCCATCGGGTGTTTCACAGTTACCCGTTTCATGGATATGAAACCCGTGCACAGAGTCAGGAGCGAGGCCGGTGATCTTGCCTTCAACCTTCACACCTTCGGGAACTTGACTTAACATCACCGTACCGGTCACACCGGAACGGTTGAGCCCCATGACGGTGGCTTCGGCTTTGGCCGGCGACATCGCCTGGGTTGTTGCACTGCCACTATGCGCGCAAGCGCCGAGTGTCAGACCTACGGTTCCTGCCATTAACCACTTACCGATTTGCATGATCGCCTCCTAAAGGTTGACGGTGTGTATAGATCTGCGCCGAGAAAATTACCAGGGCGCGCTGACAAATTATTGGCGAGGGTAGAAACATCGCGGGGGCCAGCCAACCCAGCCATATCGTCGGCAGGAGGTTATTCGAGAACGAACTTTTCAGGGTCTTGTGGAATGCCGTTAAAACGCACTTCGTAGTGCAAATGGGCTCCGGTTGTTCGGCCAGTATTGCCCACCTGCGCAATAACTTGCCCGCGCTTGACCGACTTCCCAACCTCCACACTGGTGGCAGAAAGATGCGCAAAGTGGGTTTGCACACCGTACCCATGGTCGATGACCACCGTTTTGCCATAACCACTGCCCCGAGTGCCCACAAAGATGACCACCCCATCGGCAGGAGCCACCACTTCCGCGCCCTGATCGGCAGCAAAATCAATGCCTTTGTGCATCACTTGGTGATCGGTGTAAGGGTCCAGTCGCAAACCGAACCCGGACGTAAGCAGCTTCGAATGCGTGGGTCGAATAGAGGGGGTGTTGGTTAAGATTGCGTCCTGCTCAGCACAAATGTCACTCAGCTGCCGAAGGTTGGTCTCTTGGCGCACGCTCTCGCCTTCCAGTTTGTCCAGACTAGAATCGAGCAAACGCAGTGCCATGTTGGAATCGGCGACTTCATCTTCGTATTCGATGCGCTCACCCTGGGCATACATAACCTCCGGGGTGCGATCATTGGGCTCGCCCGAGAGCGGACCAATCGCCAGGTTGCGATCAGGATCATGCAGCTGGGTAATGGCACGAATACGGGTAGAGAACTGATCAATGCGCTGAAGCGTGCCATCGATGCGGGCAATTTCGTCTTGAACCACCCTGAGACGGCTTTTCAAGGTGACGTTCTCTTCTTTGAGAACACGGTTCTCGAGCGCCTGTCCGAAAATAAAGCAATAGTGGACGACCATGAAAGTGGCGACCCCGAGCAGCGCAATCACGGCCAACGTCCCCTGTAGGAGCGTGTGTTGCGGAATCTTCACACGCCGCACATGCGCCGAGCGTTCCGGCACAATGAGAACAGTGTAAGATTTGCTCGCCAAGGCTACCTCTCTAGCTCACAGAGGACGGGGCTGAATCGTCTGCGCTTAAACATACCACAGTAATGTTGTCGTCGCCGCCACGTTCGTTGGCGAGGCTGATCAGGCGGTCAGGAACTTCTTGCAGGGGCCCCTGAGCCAATGCCAAACCAATCTCGGTGTCGTCCACAAAGTTGGCCAATCCGTCGGAGCATAACAAGAAACGGTCGCCGGGTTGAATAAGCAGCGCAAAAGTATCAACGGCAACATCGCGCTCAAATCCCACCGATCTTGTTATAATGTTTTTCAAACGACTGGCCCGGCCTTGTTCAGGTGTGATGAGCCCGGCTTTGATCTGCTCGTTCACCAACGAGTGGTCATCGGTGATTTGAATGACCCGTTCGCCTCTCTGCAAATAGCAACGCGAGTCGCCGACATGCGCAACGAAGGCTCGCCCGCCTTCGACCAGCAGCGAGGTCACCGTGGTACCCATCCCGTGAAGGGCGGGGTCGTCCTGGGAAGCTTCGTAAATGGTGCTGCAAGCGGTGCGGACAGCATCGGCCAAAATGCGCGGGACCGCCACCGACTCGAGCGGATTCATCACCGCCGCGGCGCGAACCTCAGCATGGCGACGGGTTATCACCGCAGCGATCGTTTCAACGGCCAAGCGTGAGGCCATCTGACCGCCCTGATGCCCCCCCATGCCATCGGCGACCACAAATAGACCCAGGGCCCCATCCGCCACAAACGAATCCTCGTTTTGCTCACGAACCTGGCCAACATCACTCTTGGCGGAGGATTGAATTTGCACTGCACGCCACCTCATTCGGGCATCACCCGCGTTGACAGCCATTGTGGCTGGACGCCGCCACAGGGTCAAGGGGGCTTGCCTGATGTTGTCGGTCGCGCCATATAGGGCAGATGATTCATCTTCAGGGAAGACACGCCTTAATCTTCGGAGTTGCCAGCGAGGAATCCATCGCTTGGGCCATCGCCAAGAAGCTCCACCAAGCCGGAGCCCGCATTTCACTCGGGTACCAACAACGCTTCAAGAGCCGTATCTTGCAGCTGGTAAAATCCAATGAAGTGCCCATCAGCTACTATGAACGCTGCGATGTGACCAATCCCGACGAAATGGCCCATTTTTTTTCGCGGGTTGAAGCCCCCATCGACATTTTGGTGCACTCCATTGCCTATGCAACCCCGGAAACATTTGCAAAACCTCTCACCGAGGTAACCCAAGAAGAATTCGCAACATCCTTGGTAGCCTCAAGCTACTCTCTTATCCCGTTGGTCCGGGCCGCCCTCCCCAACATGCGTCCCGGCGCCAGCGTGATGACCATGAGTTATTTGGGCGGCCAGCGGGTGGTAGCCAATTACAAGCTGATGGGCATCGCCAAAGCAGCCCTGGAAGCCACCGTTCGTGAACTCGCCGCCACCATCGGCCCCCAAGGCATTCGCGTCAATGCCATCAGCGCCGGTCCTATTCGTACCTTGGCAGCCTCACAGATTGGCGACTTTGGTAGCATGCTCCGCGTCTACGAGCAGGTGGCGCCATTGCGTTGTAGCGTCAATCAGGACGACGTTGGCAACATGGCTTGCTTTCTTGGCTCTGAGCTGGCGCGCAACGTCACCGGCCAGGTACTGTTTGTCGATGCCGGCTATTCGATCTTGGCGATGGCAGAGCTCAAGTAGCGACCGCGATGCACCCCATCCTCAAAACACAATGGGAGCGGTTGCACCCGCCTGTTGGCCTCAATCAAGACGTCGCCGAAACCCTGCTCCGACAGTGTGCTATCAACGCACCCCTCGTGGCCATCGAGTGGCTTGGCACCGGCTGTGCCAACACCAACTACAAGCTTACGTTCGCTAGCGCAAAGCCTTTGGTGCTGCGCATCTATCAGCGAGAGCATCACAGTTTGGCGCGAGAAATTGCGATCTATCGCCGTTTGGCGGGGATTATTCCAGCGCCAACCTTGTTACATAGTTCAAACGATGGCGAGGTCATCAAACAACCATGGGCCCTGCTCGAGTGGATTGACGGCAAGCTGATGCGGGATGTGCTGATGGGCGGGGATGATGCAGTAGCAGGTGAGTGTGCTTTCTCGGCAGGGCAAGCCCTCACCCGCCTGCGCCACATCGGCTTCAGCCAAGGCGGGTTTTTCGAGCAAGGCCTGTGTGTTCGACCCTTCTCACCCGCCGAAACGTACTACCCCTTCGCGATGGCTCGCCTCCACCGTCCACCCGTGCAAGAAGCATTGGGTGCTGCGTGGGTAGAGCGTATCCACCAAGTGTTGCAGGAATCGCGATCGTGGCTACCTGCGGTCAATCCGGCCAACTTAACCCATGCAGATTTTGACCCCTCCAATATCTTGGTGGAGCAACATCGCGGTGTGTGGCGGGTGAAGGCCGTATTGGATTGGGAATTCGCCCTTGCCAGCAGCTATCTCTTAGATGTTGGGTTATTTCTGCGCTATGACTATGGTTTACCGACAACCTATCGCCAGCGCTTTGCCGAAGGTTTGCGCAGTGATGGGTCCCCCCTTCCCAGCCACTGGCTGGCCAGTGCCAAGCTCATGGACCTCCTCTGTTTGCTGCAGCTGCTGAGCGACAATCCGGTCCACCTGCGTCCCAACCTGCACCTAGACGTTGGTGCGTTGATACGCCGCACCATCCGGTCGTGGCCACCCTAAGACTCGCACTCCCTCACGCAGCGTGCCTTGCTTTTCACTGAGCTTCCAGTCATTTCGCAATGCCAAGGAGACTAACCATGTCTATTCACGCTGCAAGTCAACAACGGATAACAGCCCTCTACCCAACCGCGCGAAAAGAAACACCAGCGGTCAAGCCCCAAGAAACAACAGTGGACAGATTCGAACGCGTCAGCCAACGTCTCACCCAGATCCACGACACGATCTTGACGGCGCCCTCCAACTGGCTCCCCACCACGGGTAGCTATCTTGGCAATGTGTGCTTGGCTGCCGCCACGGCTTGCGCCATTGGTTGCGCCATTCCAGCACTGGCTGTTTTTGCATTGCCCCTGGGCATTGCCGCCTCCATGGGGTTTCTGGCCGGCCTCGCCATTCATGTCATCAGCAAAGATCTGCGCGACCGACGCGAGCTCGCACGCACTCAGCTGATGCGCGAAGAACACTGCTTGAACCGCGATCTGCGCAGCATTGAGCGCGAGCTTGATGCCCTGAACGCTCAAGCCTTGAGCAACGAAGTCAACCGTACCGCGGAGACCCCCTTGGCGTCGGTGTCATCCACACCGAAGGCTGCCTAGGGCGTGCTGACATATTATTTCCCGAGCGAAACCGCGCAGGAAGGGCCAGATTGGTGCGGCCCGGAGCCAGAAACCCGCAGGTGTGCCAGCAGGCACATCGAGGATTTTCTGGCGAGGACGCGCGCCAAGATGGTCCTTCCTGTGCGGTTGCAGCCGGGAAATAATATGTCAACACGCCCTAAGCCTTGGCCAGGCCTGTTCCGCCTTGCTGCTGAGACAGAGACCCTGTATACGCCATCGCATGACCTTACGCATCCCGCCACCACCGCGCTTGGGTGCACGACAGGTGTACTTCTGCGCGTTGCTGGCACCTTGCATAGGAGCTGCTAGCCAATACGGGCTGCGCCCATATACTGATATGGCGCCCTTTGTCTTCTTTTTCTTGGCAGTGGTCTGTTCATCTTGGTTGGGGGGCGTTCGCGCCGGTGTCCTGGCCATTGCGATCTCGGCACTAGTCAATTGGCTTTGCGCCCTCACTTTGGGGACGCTGGCATTTCCGCGGGGCTGGCTAAGTCATGCCTCATTCATCACCGTTGCGTTCTTTATCAACCTGCTGAGTGCTTCCATTCGCACCGGCTATAGCGAACGCGATGCATTGCTCAAGCGCTTTCGCGAACGCGCTCAGGACTATCGTTGCTTGGCCGACATCATGCCTCAGTTGGTATGGACCACCTCCCCCGAAGGGCTCACCGTCTACTGTAACGATCGCTGGCTAACCTATACAGGGCTCACCTTGAAAGAAACCTTGGGCTGGACCTGGATCCACCTCATTCATCCACATGACAGATCACGCGCTCTGGAGCGCTGGGAGTTAGCGCTGCGTCTAGGCAGCACCTATGAAACCGAATGCCGTTTGCGCCGCAGCGATGGGAGCTACCGTTGGCATTTGTGTCGTGCCGTACCGCGCCACGACAACGCCGGAACGTTGAGCAAGTGGTTTGGCACCGCCACGGACATCGAAGACTACAAGCGGGTCGAAGGGGCACTGTCCCAAACCGAAGGGCGCGAGCGCCTCGCCCGTCAAGCCGCGGAACAAGCCGCAAGCGTCGCCTCCCAACTGCAACAGCTGGCATTTGCCTTAGCCGGGGTTAGTTACGTCAAACCGGTGGCCGATATCCTGCTGGAGCATAGCTGTCGCGCCGTGCAGGCCAACAGCGGCTTGATTCTGCAGTGGCAAGACTGTACGTGGACGGTGCTCAGTACCCAGAACACCAGCCACTGCCTCACCAGCCCTAGCTGGCCACCCCTCAACCAAATACTGACCGACACCAAGCCCTCGTGGGTAAGCAACAGCGAACATTGGCGGCACCTAGGCATCGCCGCTTATGCACTCATTCCTTTGGTGGTGGATGACCAACTGCTCGGCGCTATCGTCTTTCTCTACGACCAGCCGCAAACGTTCGTCCACGCCACCCAGGACGTGGTACTCACCATGGCCCATCATAGTGCCCAAGCGCTTGATCGTGCCCGCCTGCTGCAGGAAACCGAACACACCCGCGCTCGCGTTGAACGTGAGCGGGCCCGTTTGTATGATTTTTTGATGCAGGCTCCAGCGATCATCGCAGTGCAGCGCGCCCCCGAGCGCACCTATGAGTTCATCAATGAACCTGCCCAACAATCGCTAGGCCTCCATGGCATTGCCGCGCTGGGTTTGGCCGAAGGCATCGACCACGTCTATGCTACCGGCGCGCCGTATATCGCAAAGCAGGTCCCCGTCGTGCTCGGGGAGGCGCGCTATTTCAATGTCGTTCACCAGCCAATACAGGGGTCCACCGGCAATGTGGAATATGTGATGACCCTGTCGGTCGAAGTGACTGCCCAAGTGCTAGCATGCCGTCAAGCCGAAGCGTTAGCCGCCCGTTTGGAACGTGAACAACGTTGGCTGGAAGCGATTCTCGACGCCGGACCTGTACCGCAACTCTTGGTTGATCCCCAAACCGCCCAGCCGCAATTTGCCAATGCGGCATTGACGCGCCTCGGAATTACCCGGCCAGGGCACAACATCACCTGGGCCAATACCCGCGACAAGAGTCTTGATGACCCCAACAATCCCATAGGTAGCGCCGCGCGCGGTCAGGTGTGGCGGGATGTCGAAGTGGTGGGCCAACGTCACGATGGCACCATGATCAGTTTGCTGTGCAACTCGGTGGTGTTGCCAGCCATGCATGGACACCAATCGACGGTCGTACTCACCCTTCAAGATATCAGTCACTTAAAAACCGTAGAGCGTGAATTGCACTGTGCCATTAGGCAGCGAGATGATTTTCTCGCCGCCGCAGGTCACGAGCTCAAGACACCCTTGACCGCGTTGCAACTCCATATCCAAGGATTGCAACGCCGACTACGCAAAGAGATTGATCTGAGACTGTATGCCTGGCTGGGTCAGCGCCTTGAGCAGAGTAACAGCAGTATCAATCGCTTCGACGGTTTGGTCAATGCCCTGCTCGATGTGTCGCGTATTAGCAGCGGCCAACTCCGCCTGGACCCTCAGGTGGTCGACCTCGGTCAAGTCATTGCCGAGGTCGTAGACCGCCTACGCGACAGCGCTGCCAAAGCGGGGTGCTCTATTTACTATACGCCACGTGGGTCCACCTGCGGCTGGTGGGACCGCCTGCGCCTGGAGCAGGTGGTGACCAATCTGTTGAGCAATGCGATCAAGTACGGTGGAGGCAAACCGATTGAAATCGAACTCGAAGACATCAGGGATTTGGCAATTATTCGAATTACAGACCATGGCATCGGCATCGACCCCGCCCATCAGAGCCGTATTTTCAATCGCTTTGAACGTGCCGTTTCCACGCGTGAATTTGGCGGGTTTGGTTTAGGCCTGTGGATTGTCAGGCAAATTGTCCAA
>Ga0207022_10292_pt2 | contig 10698 bp, 9 predicted proteins | sample Alteio_BWMinCont_46_FD_153307 | JGI IMG/M metagenome (GOLD analysis project Ga0207022, IMG submission 153307) | Enriched cells from forest soil in Barre Woods Harvard Forest LTER site, Petersham, Massachusetts, United States -... | ecosystem: Environmental > Terrestrial > Soil > Temperate forest >... | reverse complement strand
GCGTCGCTAAGCGCCTTTTTTACAGCTAGTTCCGCAACAGCATTCACCACCCACTCGAAGTTATCCTGACCCACCGAGGTAGCTTCCGCGTCCGGTGCCGGATTCATGAAGTCAATCGCATAGGGGATACCGTCTTCGACCGCGAACTCAACCGTATTGAGGTCGTATCCGAGAGCCCGGCACAGCGTAAGCCCGTCCCGCTCCACGCGCTCCAGCAGCTTGGCATCGGCCGGAACGGGATTCCGCACGTAGCGTTCATGAAATGGCCGGCTCGGATCGTAATACATAATCCGCACCTTTTCCTGACCTACCACATAACAGCGAAAGTACTCCTTGAACACCACTCCATGCTGCAATGTCATGCAGAGGTCACCAGTCTGGTTGTAATGGTAGAAAAATTCTTCCGGGGAGTGCACCTTGTAAACGTGCTTCCAGCCCCCGCCAGAATACGGTTTCAGAAAAGCGGGAAAGCCGACATATTCAAAAATCTCTTCCCAATTCAAGGGATACATTAAGTTGCGCATGGACAGATCAGTCGTTCCCTCGGGATGCTTGTTGTGGGGCAAAAGGACTGTCGGCGGAATCGCCACGCCAAGCTTGCTGGCCAGCGCGTAGTTGAAAAACTTGTCGTCGGCTGTCCACCAGAAAGGGTTGTTGATAACGATCGTTCCGTTTAACGCGGCATTTTTCAAATAAGCACGATAGAAAGGAATGTCCTGCGAAATTCGGTCGATGATCACGCGGTAGCCGCTGGGGTCAGCCATCTTCACCCCGCCCAGCTTCACGAACTCGGCGGACACGCCTTCGATTTTCATGCTGTTGATCTTTTCCACCACCGCCGGGGGAAAAGTATTTTCCATGCCAAATAAGATTCCGATTTTCTTCATGACCATAGCTCCTGTACAGACGTTGCTTCGCAACGTCTCACGCCAACCCAAACCTCAGTCATTCCGAGGAGCAAAGCGACGAGGAATCTGGGTTCCTCCCGCCAACGCGAAGAACCCAGATCCCTCGCGTCGCTCGGGATGACAATCACGGGGCTGTTAGCGTTCCCGCAACCGCCGACCACCCTCTAAAAGTACTTCCCTGCCATCCTTAGCCACAAGGGCCAATCGTGCTTCAGTTCATCGCCCCACACATCCAACCAATGCGGAACTCTCCCTTCTGGTGCAGCACCGCGGAGAACTTCACATTTTGATCGAGACAAATATCCCAGTGCGCCGATCCCAAGACAATCTGCATCTGGCGATACCTGCTGAGAAACCATTCGTCATTCGTATTCGGCAAATAATCTATCGGGCAATTGAAATAACAGTCGTCATCGTAATATCCATCGAGAAACTGATGGATGTCATAGGCTCCGCTCATGGCAACACAATGGGTGACGATATCGGGATGCTTCAGGGAAAAGTTAACGGCCTGGTAGCCACCGAAGCTGCATCCGGTCACTGCCAATGTCGGCGACCAGTTCTTCCAGCGCAGGAACGGAAGGAATTCGTGCAGAATGTACCGTTCGTACTGCAAATGGCGGAGTACACGCTGTCGCGGATGAACGCTCTTGTTGTACCAGCTCTCGGTGTCCACCGCGTCGGGACAAAATACCTGCAACTCTCCGCTGTCGATCTTTTGGGCGAGAACCCCGATCATGCCACGGTCTTCATATTCGAAGAATTTTCCCATTGAGGTCGGGAACACCAGCAGGGGCGAGCCGCCGTGTCCAAAGACCAGCGCCTCCATGTCTCGATGCAGTTCCTGGCTATATCCTCGGTGATATTCGCGGTTCATTAGCGGGCAGCGCGTTAGCCGAAGTATCTTACCTGATTCGGTCACCTCATTGCAGAGACGAGTGGGAGACATTTGCGAAATAGAAAGCCGCTTCCCGCGAGGTGGGATCAGATGGAAACAGCAGAATCGGTTTACTTGCCGCTTAATCCATCGTCAATTCTTACACCGGCCCAGAAATCCCATCCCGTGGTTGCGCTGTGGGTGCCCGCAACTGCCCGAGGTGACGCCGGTAAAATCTGCGAGTGAATTCTCAGTTCCCTCCAGCATCGAATGACCGCAAAAACACTGGAGGATGAAACTTAAAATAAGCAGGCGGCACGTGAACTTCTTTGCCATTCACTGGCAACACGTTGAACTTCGATCCCAGCGCTTTCGCTTTTTTATTCAGCACACCGGCTCCAAGCTCTTGCCACTTTCCCGTATCTAAACGGCTGACCAGCACTTCGAAAGCGACGATTGTCTCAGCTGGGGTGAACTCACAGTGTCCGGCGCGATGCACAAATACCTCACGCAAAAACTGACCGTTGTGCTCTTCATCAACTACATTTTTATAAGCGCTCTCATCTTCAACCACGACCAGGCCGTCGCCTTTGGTATGCAGAGTCAACACGGGGATATCGATCTGTCCGTCCAAAATAATATTGCGTTCGAGATAGGTGAGAGCTGACGCTTTCTCGCTGATTCGCGCCGCATCATTCAGCTTTTGAACATCATCGTGGAGATGAAGTCCAGCTTTCTGATACAGTGCCTGAACTTCCGCATAATCTACCGACTTTTCAAGCTGTTTCTCATAGTCGACGCCATGGTTCCACGACCCATTCCCTCCGGCGCGCTTCTCAAGTTCGGCCCGGAAGTCGAAGGCAAAAGGAAAATCAATCTCCGCGAGCCAAAGATACTGGTTTGCTTCCTGGGCAGAATAATTTGTAGGCGATGGCTCCGGAGACAACGGATCGAACCATCCCGGGGTGTCCGCAAGGGCCGCGCTCAACGCGATCCTTGCCCGGCCCTGCGCATTTTTCTGTGCTTTATTGAGAATGCCCTCGGCGATGTCGACATTCTTAACCGGATCCGTGATGTTCACGAGTTTCAGCCCCGACCCCGACCCGAGCAGAACGTCGAAGGCAAAAGCTGAGTCCAGCGCCTGGTTCCACGTCCCCACGCTCCCCGCCACCACGCCGCACATGGGAAGCGCCGCGTCAAAGCGTGCGGGATACCTCTGGATCAAACCAGCTGTGACTATGCCGCCAAGCGAATGGCCCCAGGCAATCGTCCGGCTCGGCGGTCCAACCAGCTTCTTGAAAGTGTCCAGTACTTGAATCTGATCCGGCAACGCCTGCTGAACTGCCCAGCCGGTACTCGCGTAAGATGACCCGCCCAATGCGTAGCCATTCGCCAGAAGGTAAGCCCCGGTAATGGGATCGCCCACGTCGACAGCCGGATTCGAGAAACCCGGAATCACATATCCATGGCTGTACAGAAGGAGTGTTCCGTTCCATTCCGAGGGAACCTGAATCAGGTACGTCGCGCCATCCGAAAACTTACCGCGATAAGTCTTCACGCCGGACGCCTCGGCTCGTCCGGCAAATAGACCCACCAGCAGCGCCGTGAGTGAGGCCAGGAGAATTGTTTGCCTGATCATATTGCGCATCGACTGACTCCTGAAACAATCGAGCAAACTTTATTTCCGGTGAGAAGCTTTGTCAACCTGACAGAACACGCTTGCTCATCTCGTGCGCCATAACAAAGCATCGCCAAAAAATAAAAGGAGAACGCCACCAGTGGCGCCCTCCTTGGTTGATTGATTGGTGTAGTGGCTGCGCCTACGGTTCAGGGACCGCAGCATAGTCCACGTTCTGCACGGGTACGCCACCAATCTTATATCGCCCGTCGGTCCAGGTGACATAGGCAAACCCGGTACTGTTGCCCGCGTCCGCAGCGTTCAGAGCCACATTGTAGTCGTAATCACCCGCATAGCAGGACACAACGCCGCCGTCGTCCTGAGCTGGCTGCGTAATCAGCTTGGTACTGATTGTGATCTCCGAGTTCCACGAAGCGCCATTGGTCTTCGACTGACGGCCCACACGCTCGTAGTTACATCCAGGATCTCCAACGCTGTTGCAAGCGCTGGTGGCTTTGCGACGATCATACCAAGAGGCGGTGACGTTACCGTCCGAGGTAGCGGACAGCGAAGGCATCCACTGCGTCTTGTTCGGAGCATCCTTGTCAGTATTGAGTTTAATGGCTTTCGACCAAGTCTTGCCGTTGTCGGTTGACCGTTGGTAAAAGATATCCCCGTGATCTCCGTTCGTCCCTGCCGCGGCATAGTCATAATGGACCACGCCCTTGGGGCCAACTGCCGGTTCACCCCAGCCCATGTGCCGGATGATCGGATTTACCTGATAGAAGTATCCGCAGGTCTGATCACCGACCGGGTTGTATCGCGGACCCATAGTCACTTGGGTCCAGGTTTTGCCGCCGTTGGTTGATCTAAACATAACGTTCTGGCGGGTAGCGTTGCCGCCACCACCCTCATCCATGCTGGCAATGAATACGGTGCTGTCCTTGCCAACCGGCTTGGCGCCGCGCGGCGAGCCGGTGATCTGCACGTTGCGGAGGAATGTGCCAGTGTTGAGTTGCTTCGGGGTGCTCCAAGTCACGCCGTCGTCCGAGTAGGTAACGAAAAGACATCCACCCGCTCCGCAGTTTGTCGTATAGTCATTCCACGAGACATACATGCGGCCATAGGTACCGCTGGTCGGTTCATTGTCCGACCACATTGACTCGCGGTCGTCGAAGCTGCCGTTATGGGCGCACGCACCCACAGTCCAGTTCTTGCCATCCTTGGAACTCCACAGGCCAACACCCTGGCCACCGCATCCAGTCACCAAGTCGCCGCCAAAGAATTTGCCCAACTTGGAGTTGAAAACGACGATTGGATCCGAAACGCTTTCGCCATGGGAGCCGTCGTCAGTAGGGTAAATTTCCTTAAAAGTCGCTCCGCCGTCGGTAGAGTAGGATGTGGCCAAGTAGTTTCCGTTGTTAAACGGGCCGTTAGCATTATAGTTGACTACGATGGTCTGGCCTTTATCCGCGGTGCTGACCGCTACCATGCTTTCGCTCCCACACAAGTCTCCAGAGGAGTTACAACCTGATGTATTGCTGACGCGGATGTTAGGAGGAGCGGTTGGCTTGTGAACCTCGCTGCCCGCCGCCGGCTGTCCGCCTTGCAATATGCCGCATTCAATCAGGATCCGGCCGGCGCGCATGTTGTCCTGCATCATGAGCGATGGGACGTTAATCTGCGAGCAATCGACACCCAGCGAAGTCATTTGGGCGCTGGCTGGTGACGGTTGCAGGACGCACGCCGCCAATAGCACCGCAGGCAGCGCAAAGTAGCAGAGCGCTCTACATCTACTGTTCCTCATTTTTTCTATCCCCCTCTTTTGTTGATTTTTGAAGCTCCGACTGTGGGTTGGAAGCACGCCGTTGCGCGTCCGGGACAGGAGCCACCGCAGTCCCAAAATATTTTTCGTCCATCCAGATACCAGCATTCTTTTTCAGATCGTTCAACAGCGTTTGCATCTTCTGGTCCTGCAGTTGTTTTTCGATATGCGCCGACACCTGTCCGAGTTGCTGACGGTCGCGCTTGACGAGTTGAATGAGAAGAAGGCGCGCCGGAGTATCTTCCACCTCAGACCACTCGCCTTCTTTGAGTGAGAGTGCGACTTTCTCCATTTGCGGCGACAGCTCTCCGCGCAGAAAAGTGAGCGGATTGGGATCAAGCATGCCGTGCTCGGACTTCGTCAGATCGCCGGAGAGCTTTTTTACGTCGGTGCCTGATGCGTAAGCTTTACGAATTTGCTCGGCCTTGGCCCTGGCCTCCTGCGAAGTCAAAACCGGCGCGCTTTTCGAGTTGTCTCGCTGTTTCCAAATGAAGAGCCGGCGAATTTGCACCTCGTCATAATCAGAGGCGTGCGCGGCGTAATATTGGCTGACCTCGGCGAATGAGGGCTGCGCCTGCTGCATGAGGCTGGCGAACTCTGCGTCCGATAGAACCTGCATGCGCGCGATGTCTAACTGGCGAGCAACCTCGGGAGAGGAGTCGAGATGTTTGGCGACGGCTTGCTGCGAAAGCATCAGCACGGATGCGTAGTCATCGCCCAGGCGCTGTCGATCTTTATCCGGCGCGCCCTCCTCGGCATGGCCGGGCTCGACGTCGCGGATTCTGGACTCGAATTCTTGCTTGGTAACCTGGACGTCGCCAACTTTTAGCACCACTCGGTCTGGGTCAGAAGATGCCTGCTTTACGGACGAGTTCGCCGCCGGGTTGGACGTGGCTGATTCTTGAGCGTAACTTAAAGTCCCTAGCAACGCCGCAAGTACGAGGAGAGGAGCTAGTCGAGGTCCGATTGAGTCCACTTAGATTCCTGAACGCCTGGCCAACCTTCATTAGGTGGAAGCTTCTTAGTCGCTGCCGCCGAGCACGGAGGTTGTAGTCAGCAAGCTCAGCACTAATCGGACCCGGTTTGGAAGCAAGAACGATGCCCGGTAGTAGAGCGTGAGAACTTTAGTCCATGGATGAGACTGCTGTCAATATGAAAACTTGTGCACAGTCAGGCGGAAACCGCCTTGAAAGCTTTTGAGGACGGGGGTTTGAGCTTGCGGCAAGATTTCCACGCAGTGATAAAAAACACACCTAGGCTGGCTGAGCAGAGGCCTCGTTCATTTCCTCCAGCAATTCTTCCGGCTTTTCGTCAAGCATGAAGGCGAGCACCTCCTGAGGCACAGGATTATTCCAGACGGGAGCGAAAGACTGCCGATGCAGCGGAGAAGGCCCATGCTGGCGCAGAGCGGCGAGGTGGTGAGGCGTGCTGTAGCCCTTGTTCGAAGCCAATCCGTAAATCGGAAAAACCGGATCCCACTCGCGCACCATGCGATCACGCTCGACCTTGGCGAGAATCGATGCGGCGGCGATGGAGGCAGAAAGCGCGTCTCCATGAATAATAGCTCGTTGCGGGAGTTCGCAGTCCAGACGCAGCGCGTCAATCAGCAAATGGTCGGGTCCGGGTTCGAGGCCCATGACGGCTTCCCGCATGGCGACGCGCGAAGCCTGGTAGATGTTGATTTGATCGATGCGCGCGGCATCGACGGCCGCGATGGCCCAGGCGATACAGTGTTCACGAATACGTTCAGCCAGCACCTCGCGCCTTTCCGCGAGCAAGAGCTTGGAGTCCCGCAGGCCTCGAATGCGATAGTCCGGATCGAGAATGACGGCCGCGGCAACAACTGGGCCGAATAACGAGCCGCGTCCTACTTCGTCGACGCCGGCGATCAGGCGCGCACCAGTTTGCCACGCCATCTTTTCAAACTTCAGGGTGCAACGCAGACGCTTGAGCAGACGAAGCTTGGCTGCGGATGGGGAAAGCGTTTTTGCACGCGCGCGTTTGGCTTTTGCGGACACGAACTGAATCAGCAGATCAAGATAAACTCATCTTCGCCGAGCCGGGGCCTGTGAAGCAAGTTGGAAAAGAGTTTGTGTTGCCACATGCAATGAGACTCACAATACGAATTTAGCGGTGGGAAGCGTTCGAAGAAATTTTACAAGGATATTACACCTGCTTGACAATTGCCCTCGCCCACAGGACGAGAGTTATCCCGCGATTGTAGGAGGACACTTATGTGCCGGATTCGAATCGCAGCAACAGTTCTCCTGTTGATATTCCTTTCCACCGTGACTACTGGGGTTTCTGGCCAGACCTTTTCTGTCCTTTACAATTTCGGGTCTCACACCGGAGATCCGCTGAGCCCCGAGTTTTCGGGCATTATTGCGGAGGGCCGCGACGGCAACTTGTACACCACCACGCCACTCGGCGGATCGTCCCATAACTGTAGTTGTGGTACGGTGTTCCAGATTACGCCAACCGGGAAGCTGAATGTTCTCTACAGCTTTGACGGTCCGCACGGAGCGATTGCTACTGGGGGCCTTACCTTGGCAAAGGATGGAAACTTCTGGGGAACGACGGCGGCCGGTGGAGATTTTCTGGTCGGGACCGCATTCAAGATCACGCCCCAGGGAAAACTGACTGTCCTGCACAGCTTCAGCTATGAGCAGGTTCCGCAAGCGCCACCAATCCAAGCGAAGGCCGGAAACTTCTATGGAACCGCAGAATTCGGAGGAAACGGACTAGTCGGGGACGTGTATAGATTGACGCCCCACGGCAAGGTCACGCCGATTTATCAATTCCAGCAGCATAAGGGCGCTTACGCACCAATTGCACCTTTGGTGCAAGCAACTGATGGGTACTTCTACGGAACAACGTCAAGGGGCGGATCCGACGCTCCCTATGGCGAAGTGTTCAAGGTTGCGTCCCAAGGTAAGCTCACACCAGTTCACATATTTAAGAAAAGCGATGGGGCGAATCCCTATGCTCCCGTAATCCAGGGCAGTGACGGAAACTTCTATGGCACAACGGTTTTTGGCGGCGCCAATAACAGCGGAGTTGTCTTCAGGGTTAGTGCCGCAGGAAAATCCAGCGTTCTTCACCAATTCAATGGCAGCGACGGAGCAAACCCTTACGCAGGTCTTGTTCAAGCGAGAGACGGGAACTTGTATGGCGTGGCTTCAAGCGGTGGGAGCAATAACTCGGGGACAATTTACCGCATCACCTCGAGCGGGAGTTTCACCGTATTGCATAACTTCGACGGCGCTGCCGGAGCTACTCCAACCGTAACCCTTATCCAAAGCAAGAGTGGTGTGCTGTACGGAGACACCCAGAGTGGGGGCTCTGGTGGTTCTGGCGTTTTTTACAGTCTAGACCTCAGGTGAGGGCATTCTCAATCCATCGTGGCTGCATGATGATCATGAGTGCAACGAAGGGTACCTAGGTAGCCAATATCGGGCTAAACCCGCCGCACGATCTTAACGACAGTCTGCTTAGAAAACATTTCCTTTCTGACGAGTCAGCTAGAATTACGACTCTGCAGGAGGGAACATGCCGGAAGTAAATAGCAGCATCTCGCGTCGGCTGAACCGGCATGCGTTGGTGCATTCGGCCAGAACTGCGATCGCGGCTGTCGTTTCGCTGCTGGTCGCGCGCGTTCTCGGGCTTCCCGAGGCTTACTGGGCCACCATCACGACTTTGATCATCATGCAGTCGAGGCTTGGAGCTGCGTTGGCTATATCCGAACAGCGTTTTGCTGGGACCGCTGTCGGAGCTCTAATGGGGGCGTTGCTAACAACCTATTTCGGATCGAACACTATCGTCTTTGGCCTGGGTGTTTTCGCAATTGGATTAATCTGCGCGGCGCTCCGGCTCGGCGAGGCGTACCGGATGGCCAGCGTTACATTGGCGATTGTTATGCTTATAGGGCGCACGAAATCAGCGTGGATCGTCGCGGCTCACCGGTTTGTCGAAGTCTCGGTGGGAATCGCAGTGGGCTTAGCGCTGACCGCTGTGTGGCCGCATGACGACCCACTCACGAGTCCCGCGCCGCCTGCTACGTCGAAATAGTTGCGCAATTATTATTTCGCTGTTGTGGCAGCGGTCGCGTGCTCGCGCTCGACATCTTTGAGGCGGGCGGCTTTGCCTCGCAACGCACGCAGGTAGTACAGCTTGGCGCGCCTAACTTTCGAAGAGCGCACCAACTCGACTTTATCGATCACACGGGAGTTCTCGGGAAAAATACGCTCGACGCCCTGACCGAAGCTGATCTTGCGGACGGTGAAACTAGCTTGAGGACCGCGGGAGCGCGAGATGACAACGCCTTCAAAGGCCTGCAGACGCTCCTTGTCGCCTTCCTTAATCTTCACGTGGACGCGGACGGAATCGCCCGGAACAAATTTGGGAAGGTCGGTGCGTTTGGTCTTGGCCAGAAGTTTTTCGATGATCAGGTTCGACATAATCTTGTCCTCTATTCTTAGTGTAGGCGCGGGCGTCATCGCCCGTGCAGCGCAAAATTTCACTTACTCAGGCTCTCATCCAGTAATTTTCTATCTTCGTCGCTGAGCGCGATCCCTTGCAAAAGATCGGGCCGGTTGCGACGCGTTTTCTCAAGTGCCGTGCGACGGCGCCAGCGTCGAATTTCTTCATGATTACCCGACGCCAGCACGTCCGGAACTGTCATTCCGCGAAAGTCTGCGGGACGCGTGTAGTGCGGGTAATCCAGCAATCCACCCGAGGTGCACGTCGAGTTGGGCCCATCCGCTGCATGCGCCTGCAGAAAGTTGGTAAACGATTCCTGCTGCGTCGAAGCCTGATTGCCAACCGCGCCCGGAATTAGTCGCGTGACGCAATCCACAATCACCGCCGCACCCAGTTCGCCTCCACTCAGCACGTAGTCGCCGATCGACAACTCGCGGTCGGCCAAATGTTGACCTACGCGTTCGTCGACTCCTTCATAACGGCCACAAATCAGAACGATTCGCTCGAGGCCGGCAAGTTCGCCGGCTATGCTCTGGTTGAATCGCTGGCCTTGCGCCGAGAGCAGAATTACACTCTCACGCGCGACGTTGCGGCCTTCGCGTGATGCCACATTCATGGCTTCAATACATTCAAAGATCGGTTCCGGCTTGAGCACCATGCCCTCGCCGCCGCCGAAAGGGCGGTCATCCACGGTCTTGTGGCGGTCGTGCGCAAACGCCCGCAGATCGTGGACTTCGATTGTTACCAGGCCGGATTCTTTAGCCCGGCGGATAATTCCGTAATCCAGTGGTCCGCGAAAGAAATCGGGAAAGATCGTGACAATGTCGATCTTCATCGCGGAGGTAAACCTTAAACCACAAAGGGCACGAAGGTTCACAAAGGAAATCTTTATTTCTTTGCGTTCCTCGCGTTCCCGGCTTGTTGCTGATGCTTTTCTTCGTCCGTGAGCGGCGCGTTCAGATCGAGCATCCCTTCGGGCAATTGCATCTGT
>Ga0207022_10326_pt1 | contig 10718 bp, 9 predicted proteins | sample Alteio_BWMinCont_46_FD_153307 | JGI IMG/M metagenome (GOLD analysis project Ga0207022, IMG submission 153307) | Enriched cells from forest soil in Barre Woods Harvard Forest LTER site, Petersham, Massachusetts, United States -... | ecosystem: Environmental > Terrestrial > Soil > Temperate forest >... | reverse complement strand
GAAGCGGGGAATTCGGGGAACGGGCACTGAATTCCGAGACCTCGGGCCGGCGTATTTACCCATCCCCCGCGACGACTAACGGCAGCGCCGGACACCCTCGGCCACGAAACCGAATCCGACATGCTGCTCGCACCGCGCGCCAGATGGCCCGGAGCCGCGTCTAGCAGGCGTATAATGAGGCGAAATGGAAGTCACGATAAAAGTTCCCGATAAATTGGAGGTAGACGCTCGCGCGCGTGGCGTGTCGGTCGAGGCCTACGTGCAGGAAATCCTGGCCCGGCAAGCACTCGGTGCAGTAGGCGAACAGCGTTTCCAGTCGGTTAGCTCGGCAATCGATCGAATCTTCGAGCTGCGCAAGGGGAACAAGCTCGCCGGTCTTCGAACGAAGGACCTCAATGCTGCCAAATAAGAGTTCAAAACGTTCGCTACTAGCCCTTGCTACTAAGTCTCTGGGTTGATCCGACTACTTCCTTGCAGCCACAAGCTGGATGCGAACACCGTCCGGCCCTATAACGAACACAGACGTGCCGCTTACCTCCGCCTTGAAACCCGGCACCACGCGCTTGACGGCCGCAAGGGCTGCCTCCGCCGAAAAGTCTTCGACCCCAATCCCGAAGTGGTCAATTGGTTTAATTGGCCCGCTTTCACTGTGCACGCTGACGGTATTGCTCGACCCGAGCTTAAGACTCAATTGCGTTGGACTCGGAGAGGTCGTTGTTACCCCGAACAGCTTTTCATAAAACTGCTGAGTCGCTTTCAGATCGGTCACGGTAATCTGAACATGGTCGATGCCCGTTGCGCGGAATGCGCCCGCCGGACGTTCCTGTGCCAGCACAGGCGAAGCAGCGAGCATGAAGAGGGCTTGGACGAGTTCTCGCCTGGTCAAACTGCCGCGCTCGAATTGCCCCACCAGACTATCGATTGTGTGCTTCATCGGTTTCCTCCAAGTGTTCTTACTTCGCTCGGCCGGCATTTCCCTCAGACAACATCTGGACGAATTACAGCGAAGTAATCGCGGTCATATACACCGTCTGAGGCTTTGGTGAGCGTACGTTCCGTGCCGCGAATTCTAGCACCAAATGCCCGCAGTCAGTCCAAGGCAATCGGGGTTTTCGCACCGGCGGCCATCGCGGGCCGCAACGGTTCCGCCCAATAAATTCTGAGAAAACAAATCCTCAGACCCATTCGGATTACGATTGGGCATACGTCTCAAACATATTTGGCTTATGCTCCTTCAGGAAACGGCAAAGCTTGGCGGTCGGAGTCCCACTGAGATGGCAAACACAGAAGCGAAAACCATTAAGGTTCTCACGATAGACGGCGGGGGCATTCGCGGAATTATTCCCGCCATCATTCTAGACGAACTCCAGAAGCGCCTTTCGCAGGACTTCTGGCAGGCATTCGACCTCATTGCGGGTACGTCAACCGGCGGCATCATCGCGCTGGGGATCGGCACGGGCTGCAACAATGGTCAGCCATATTCGCCCGATGAATTGGTTAATCTGTACGTTCAAAACGGGCCTTCGATTTTCAAGAAGAGCTTTGTGACACCCGAAAAAGAAATAATTCTGCCAAAATATTCACCCGACACTCTTGAAACAGTACTGGCGGAATTTTTTGGAGATACGCAGTTCGATACGGCCCTGACCCCGCTCCTCATATCCAGCTATGACCTTCAAGGACAGCTTCCCTTCTTCTTCAAAAGCCACAAGATTGCCGCCGATCCGAACTATAACTGGAACCTGACAGACATTGCCCGAGCAACGTCTGCCGCGCCAACATTTTTCCCACCATTGCACCTTGTGAGAGGGAATGAAGATTATGCCCTTATAGACGGAGGAGTCTTCGTTAACAACCCCGCTATGGCAGCTTATGCTGAAGCCCGATCACTGTATCCGGATGCAGAACAAATCGTCGTGGTTTCCGTGGGTACGGGTGATCGGCAGGACCAGATTACGTATGCATCGGCAAAAGATTGGGGACTGCTGGGTTGGGCAAGGCAGATCGTGCCCGTACTAATGGATAGCGTATCGGAGGCTGTCGATTACGAACTGAACGCTTTGCCAGGCTGCACTTATTACCGTCTACAAGTTCCTCATCTGCAGGAAGCGTCGAGCGACATGGACGACGTCACGCCCGAGAACCTAACGAACCTCCAGACAGTCGCCTCGGATTACGTGTCACGTTCCTCCGACCTCCTAGACACGATATGCACCGAACTCAAACAAGGGCGCGGAAGTAACATGCCGGGCACGGGTCCAAAAGCCTGAGAGCGGCGGTTTCGGTTGATGTCTCAGGTCTTTTCAAAGGCGATCGCTACACTCACGCTGCGCCGCTTTACTCGCGCGATATAATAGATATAAATGCGGCGGAGATGAGTCCGTGTTTGTGGCTTCTGCGAGCGCGAAGAAGAGGATGATTCCGTCATCGGTCGCGCCAATGGGTCGTCGAGTTTTCGGACGCCGGCGGTGTCGGAGAATGAGTGGCATAGCCACTCCTGGCTGTGCTGAGATCAGCAGGCGTCGTTGGGGGAACCTCTAACTTACGGCCGAGCGCCGCCGGGCTCTTGACCGACTTAGCCCTTAACTGGCTTAGAATGAAAACGTTTAGAGAACGAAAAAATAAGTCCCTTAGAATGATACTCTTGACAAAAAACGTGAACTGGAAGCCGTCGCCGCCCACCCCGGACGCTCTCGACGACGTGAAACTCTCAGAAAATAAGCGAGATACGCCGATTCAGCCGCCCCAAAACGCTGCTCTTTTAAACCCTTTAGAATCATATCCTTATACAAACAGCACAAATAACTCCCCTGCAATGATATCGTTGCAAAAAAAGGTGGGGGGTGGGGGGCCTCTGAGGCGCGCAAAAGTCTACCTCCTCGCCGCGAACGTCTACCCACAGGATGAGCTTCGCGGCGCTCGCAAAGTCGAGCTTTTGCGCGGTAACAAAGTCGTGGGCGCACTTGTCGCGCCATTCCCATTGCACGTCGAATAAAGGATATACTTCCGGTCTATTAGCAGATACTTCCGAAGAGGAGCACTCCTGAAATGGTGACTGCATTCAAAAGATCCGTGGCCTTCGCGCTACTCGCGGCCGTGTCGGCGTGGGCCGCGCCCGCTGCGCCCCCGCAAGACGCCAAGACCCTTCTCAGCAATGCATCCAAAGCGATGGGCGCCGACAACCTGAAGACCATCCAGTATTCCGGCACGGGAACGGAGTTCGCTTACGGCCAAGCCTACAACCCGGATTCGCCCTGGCCCCCGTTTGCCGATAAGTCTTATACCCGAACGATCGACTACGAAACGCCCGCATGGCGTGTCGATCGGGTTCTGGACGAGGTCCCCCCGGATCGCCGTGGCGGCGGGCTGCCTCCTGGTCCCACCCAAAACGTAGTCGTTGGCGCCAATACGCCGTGGGCCACGCAGGTGGACCTGTGGATGACTCCTTACGGTTTCTTGCGCGAGGCCATGAAGAGCGAAGTTACGGTCTCGTCCAAGTCCATGGGCGGAAAGAAATACTCCGTGGCAACCTTCACCGCGCCCAATAAAGCGAAATTCAATGGCTACTTCGACGCGCAGAATATGCTCGATCGCGTCGAGACCTGGATCGACGATCCCATGCTGGGCGACCTGCTGATTGAGGCCAACTACAGCGGTTATCGGGATTTTGACGGCGTCCAGTTCCCTGCCAAGATCGTGCTGAAGCGCGGCGGCTTTCCCACGCTCGATCTCAGCGTGTCGCATGTCCAACGCAACGCGCCTACGAACATACAAGGCAATCCTGCTGGTGCGCCGCAAAATCCTCCGACCACGTCTATGAAGCTCGCCGATGGCGTCTTTGCGATCCTGCCGGCGTATGCGTCGTTAGCCGTCGATTTCAAGGACTACATTGTGATCGTCGAGGGGCCGCAGAGCGATGAACGCGCCAGCGCCATCATCGCCGAAGCGAAAAAAGACATTCCCAATAAGCCCATCAAGTATGTCGTCAATACCCACAACCATTTCGATCATTCGGGCGGTCTACGCACCTTCATCGCCGAAGGCGCTACGATCATCACGTACCAGGGCAACAAGGGCTATTTCGAGAAGATTTTCAGCCTGCCGCACACGCTCAATCCGGACCGCCAGTCGGCCGCCAAGAAAAAGATCTCCATCGAAACCATGGGAGATAAGAAAGTGCTGACGGACGGCAATCGCGAGATCGATCTCTACCGCTCGCTGGGCAGCAACCACAATTACGGGCTGATCATGGCCTATCTGCCCAAGGAGAAGATTCTGGTCGAAGCGGACGGCTTCAACCCGCCGGCTCAGGCCAATGCTCCTCCGCCCGCCGTCATCAATCCCAACAACACCAATCTTCTGGAGAATATTAATCGGCTGAATCTGGATGTCGAGACCATCATCCCCATCCACTACCCGCCTGACGGCCGCAAGGTCACCATGGCGGAGCTGATGAGAGCCGTTCATAAGGGGAGCTAAACCTGAATCGTTAGACAGCCGGGGTCATGATCGGAGCTCTGTAACTGAAAAGTTTTTGGCATTCTTTTCGCAGGAAGCCGCCGAAGACTGGGACGCGGTGATTGCCCCTCTCAAAGACGAACTGGCAGGAAATAAGGCACGCTCGCCACTTGTAGTATTCCGTGCCGTGCTTGCGGCCGTAAGCGGCGATGTCTTCCTGAGAGACGCCGTAGACGACCGCGCCGATTCGAGACCATACGCAGGCGCCGGCGCACATGGCGCAGGGTTCATGAGTGGAGTAAAGGACGAACTCCTGCAAGTAGCGGCCATAGCCGCTGGAAACGTACTTGAGCGTTTCCAGCTCCACGTGTTTGATGCTCGAGCCCGAAGTTTTTACTCGATTGCCTGCGCTGGCTATGACCACCTCTCGCTTGCCCATAACGCGTGTAATCACCGCGCCGATCGGATAGTCGCCTCGGTCGGCGGCGCGCTTGGCCTCCGCGATGGCCAGTTCCATGAACCTCTTACGTGGTTTGTAAGAATCGGGAATCTTGGTGGAGTTATCGCGAGCGTTTCTCTGCATCGCCACGCCACTCATCCTTCCTCGCCTGTTTTTTCGGTGGTCCATTGCGCGCAGAAGAAAAGTAACGCCATCACAGCGTATCCGGCGGCGAACGGCCACGCAGGCGTCAACCTTAGCACCGTATCATCCGGCGTCCACTGGTAAGAGTGCATCAAGCCCGCCGCGGATAGTAGCGCGGCCACCGCGCACCACGCCGCCGCCGTCACCCATTTTCGCTCGATCACGCCAACCGTCGCCGCCGAAAGCAGCATCGCGGTGAATAGGAAGCCTTGCTCCAAAGAGAAGGCGCCCTGGATCCACACGTCGCTCTTGGCGAACTCGGCGATCAGCGCGTCGCTGAATGGCGCGGCGTTGCCGCCAAGCCCCGCGGCGTGGAGACCGCTCTTGGCCATAAATGCTCCCCAGGCGCCAATTCCTGGGAGCAAACCCATAACCACCGCGGGCGCGTGCGCGCGAGGCGTGGTCTGAAAGGCCTGGGCGCTGATCACGATGCCAATCCACAGGACGATGGCCATGCCCGCGTCGATCGGAATTGCCCAGGCGATCCACGCGAGCGTCCCCGTTAGGCAGATGATCGTGACGAACGCTCCGTTCAGCACGGAGTAGCCGGCGCGCGCGCCCAGCGCTTTCCACCCGGGATGGCCGATGTAGATTGTCGTGGGGAACGCCGATCCGAATACTGCCGCTATGATGCTGCCCGCTCCGTTGACCATCAGCGACGATCTGGTGTCGTACGAATCGCCGGCCGCTTCGGCAGACTCGATATTCTGCAGCGAACCGAGGACGTTGAAGAGGCCCATGGCAATAATCACGGAGAGGTATGGCAGAAGATGGCCGCCGCCGATGGCCGCGATCAGATCGCCAATGACGGGGACCGGTAGATGTAAAGATGCTGTAGCCGGATGGGGGCCAACCGGTGCGATGCCAATGATCCAGGAGAGCAAGGTTCCCAGGCCAACGGCCACCATGCCGCCAGGAATTCGGCCCTTGAATCTCACGCGGCCGAAATAAGTAAGCATGACAATGCCGAACGTGGTGAGACCGACGATCGGCCGCGCGAACGTTCGATAGAGAAAGCCCAGCGAGATATAGCCCAGAGCGATGCCGGCAAGCGTTGAGAGCAACGCCGCACGCGGCGTGACCTTGCGGACGCGCTCAGCGAGGAACGCCAAGACCAGTTCAATGATGCCGGAGCAGAATGTTGCGAGGAGCCCCGCCTGCCAGGCGACGCGCGCAGGGTCGAGCGCTCCTGCCCTGGTTGCGAGCACCTTCGCAGGCAGCATTACCAAAAACACATGGCCAATGAGGGAGACTGTATTGATCCCATATGGCAGCGCACAGACATCCGTGCGACCCGTGCGCTCAGCGAGCTTCTTAGCCTGGAATGAGTAGAAAAGGTTGCCGGCGAGGATTGATACCGCGGCTCCCGGGAGCACACGGCCGTAAATGAGCTCAGGTGGGAATCCGAGGACAAATTGACAGAGTGTTTCGACGAGGAGAAGTTGGACAAGATTGTCGAGCGCCAACCCGAAGAAGCCGTCGACGTCGCCACGAACGATCCATCCCATGAGCAGAGAATGATACCCGATGAAGCGGAGTTTCAGGTCGCGAAGCAGTCCGGGTTTGTTCCTGAGGCGCCCGGTCAGTTAATTGATCATGTCAATCGATCGGGCACGCTACGCAGGCTTCTCGAGGTCGCCCGCGGGCAGGGATCTTATTTCACCCGTACTTTGGGTTCCACAGACATGCCGACCCGCAAGAGATGCTGCGGGTCCTGGCCCTTCTCGAACACGATTTTCACCGGGATTCGCTGCACCACCTTGACATAGTTCCCGGTGGCATTCTCGGGCGGCAACAAACTATAGCGAGAGCCGGTGGCGCCTCCGATATTGAGAACGTGTCCATCGTAGGACCGGCCGTAGGTATCGACCGATATTTTTACGGGCTGCCCGGGTTGCATGTAGGTCAACTGCGTCTCTTTGAAATTAGCCGTCACCCAGATGTTTTCGCTGTCGAGCGGAACGATGGTCATGAGCTGCTGGCCGGGGGAAAGATTTTGCCCTGGCTGCGCAGTTCGTTGACCCACGATTCCACTTATGGGGGCCACAATGGTGGTGTATTGCAGATTGAGCTGAGCTTGCTCCAGGGCAGCCTGTGCCTGCTCCGCCTGCGCGTCGGCAGCCTGGGCGCGAGACTGCTGCAAGGAGATTTGCTGTGGACGCGTCTCAGCGTAGTTCAGTTGAGCCTCGGCTTGCGCCACACGAGTGCGAGCCCCAGTCACGGCCTGTTCCGCTGCCGCGGCCGAAGCGCGGGCCGCTTCGATGGCCGCAGCCGTCGCCTTTTGGCTGTCTACCGCCTGAATGTATGTTTGCTGCGGAATTTCGTCCTTTTCCGCGAGCGGTTTGTAGCGAGTGACGTCGTCCTGTGCCTTCAGGTCGTTCGCTTCCGCCTGCCGCAGCGTGGCTTGGGCCGCGTCAAACTGCCGCTCCGCAGCGGTCAAGCCAGCCTGAACATTCTCCACGTCCGATTGGGCGGACGAAAGTTGGCTGGACGTATTTACCGAGGTGAGCGGCACGTTGATCCGCGCGGCCTCGAACGCGGATCGGTCATTAGCCAAGGTTGCCTTAGCATTGGCGACAGCCACGTCATAATCTTTGGGGTCGAGTTCTGCCAGCACAGTGCCGGCTGGCACAAACTGGTTATTGTCTACCGTGACGCGAACGACGTAGCCAGGAACGCGGGAGCTGACCGGGTAAATATAGCCATCGATCTCCGCATCATCCGTGGATTCGTAAGAAGCAAAGTAGCGATAGAGCAGGACCGCAGCCACGGCCAGCACGATACCGATTCCCAGGAACAAGAGGATCCTGCGCGATCTCTTGCGCCGCGTCGTATATCGTCCGGTACCTAGTGTGGCCGATCCGGTGCCCGATGATTCCGAGTGTTCGAGGGTTGTGGGTGCTGTATTGGCCATTTCAATATACTCCCAAGTACTGCAGCGCCGACTGCTCGGCAATTCCGACGGCTTGAGCGAGCGAAACCTTTGCCAGATTGTAGGAATACACACTGGCGATGTAAGACTGTTCTGCCGAGGCGACCGACTCCTGGGCCTGGACAACCTCGAGGTTGTCCGCAACCCCCGAGAGGAAGCGGTCCTGGGCCTGCTTCAGCGTCTGGCTTGCAAGATCAACGTTGCTTTTGGCCACAGCGACCAAGTCGGATGAGGACTTCAAGTTCAAGAATGCCGTCCGCACTTCATCGTCAATCTTCCCGCGCAAATCCTCAAGTTCGGCCTGGCGCTGCCGCAGGGCACTATTTGTCTGCAGCTTGTCCGCTCGCACGCGCGTGCCTTGAAAGATCGGGACATTCAGGCTGGCTTGAAAAGTGAACACGCCATGGGAGGAGGCAAAATTAGGACTGCCGGCGTCGCCGAAGTCCGTATAAAGCGAGAGCGTAGGGTAGTTCTCCGCAGCCGCTGCTTGGGTAGTAAGCTCGCCGGAACGCACCTGTTCCTTGGCGCTGAGATAGTCCGGCCGGGTGGCGTAGGCCTGCTGCAAGGCCTGGTCGAGACTCATCTCGGCGAGGGGGGCGTAAGGCACCGAATCCATTAGCAGGAACTCCTGCCCGTTGGGTAGTCCGATGACCCTGGCAAGGGTAAGTTTGTCAATTGCCAACTGATTCTCCGTCGCGATAAGGCGCTGCTGCTGGTTCTGCAATTCCACCTGCGAGCGAAGTACATCTATGCTGGCGACCACGCCCGATGCGTGCTGGTCCGAGGTCTTTTGGAAAAGAGTCTGCGCGGTAAGAACCTGGGCGCGAATCGAATCAACCAAGGCCGCGTCCGCGATGACGAGAAGGTAGGAATTGACCGTAGTTAGCACAACCAGGTCCCGATCGCTCTTGTAAGCATACTGCGAGGCCTTTTCGGACTCACTGGACGCTCTCAGGCTCTTGAAGTCAGCCCAATTGAAGAGTTCCTGGGAGAAGACGAAACGAGCATCCGCGGCTCCAAACGGCCCGATGATCGAGGGAATGTTGATACCAGGAATGTTCACGAAAAAGCCGAGAGTTCTTAGATTGATTTCCTCGACGGTGCTGGTTACACGGGCCGAGAGATTCGGCAACAAGGCGCTCAGATTGCGCAGGCGCGTGGCGTGCGCAGCGCGCGTATCCTGATCGGCCTCGATCGCGCCGAGGTTGTACTTGAGGGCCTGGCCGAGCGCGTCCTTGAGCGATAGAGCCACAGGGATGGGAGAAGCTTGACCTGTGGGCACGCTGCCGAGAAGCGGATTCTGCGACACAACCGGAGGCGCGGCGGCAGGCTGGCCGATTTGCGCCGCGCTTTGCCGCGGAGCGCCGAATAGAAACAACAGAGCGATGGCCAAAGAGCTTGCAAGGTGGCAAACCTTCCCGTCACGAACCATTACGCCTCCCGTCATTGGGACGAAGATACAGATGCAGGTGAACCCTTGGGGTTATGAAACGAGGCGGCGCTATTCAGGATAGCCTCCACCGCCCACGCATCACCCAAGCTGGAATTGATCATGAGATGGAAACGATGACGGTCGGGCCATTCGACGCCGAAATACTGCTTGATGAAATCGGCACGGTCGCGGTCCACAGTCTCGGCAAGCTGGACGGCTTCGCTCTCGCTCGTGCCACCGGCTTGCAAGCGGCGAACCTTTTTCTCAAACGGGGCATAGATAAACACGTGAAACGCGTCGTTGCGAGATTGCAAGTAATAAGCGGCGCCGCGTCCCACAATCACGCAGTTGCCTTCCTCCGCCGCTTCCTTTACAACTCGCTCGGTAACCTCGCGGATGCAATCGGCGTCCACCATTTTTAACCTTGGAGCGTTCAAACTTCCTTCGTAGCTGCCGCGCATAAATGCGCGGAAGAGCCTATAGACAACGGGGTCGCGCTTCTCTTCGCGCTTCTCGACAGTGCGGCTATCGCAGTCGAGCAGCCGGGCGATATGGTTGGTCAACAATTGGTCCCACAGCTTCCAGCCCAGGCGCTCTGCCACGCTTTTGGCGATGTCGGCAGCGCCGCTGCCGTATTCCCGTTCAATCGTAATCACTCGAATCATGGCTACTCCCTCGAGGCTCATTGCCATTGTCCGGATTGCCCGGACAAAATGCCGGCCAGATGGATGGCACTTACTCCACGACCACGCGGCCACCGCCAAGTTCATTCCTGCGCAGCGCGAAGGAAAGCAGAAACATGATGGCCGCTACCGCTGCCAGGATCGCGTAAGTATCGATGTAAGCCAGGGTGCTGGCCTGGCCGATCAAACTCTGATAAAGCAGGCCATAGGCCTTCCTGGCAGCCAACTCGGCATCGAATCCCGAAGTGGTAAGACGAGCGGTCAAAGCTGGAAGGGCTTGGACAAAAGCCGGCTGCCCGGGGCCTGCATGCGCGATCAAGTAAGCTTGGTGAACCTGTGAACGGCGGTCGATCAGGGTGGTTACCATCGACGTTCCCACACTGCTTCCAATGTTCCGCATAAAATTAATCAAGCCAGCCACGCTATTGCTCTTTTCCGCCGGCATGCCGATAAAGCCGACGAGGTTGATGGGAACAAACAAGAACCCAAGTCCGAACACCTGGGCCACACGCAAAAGGCTGGCCGCTCCAAAACTGATTTGGAGATCGAGCCGCTGAGTGGAGTAAAGCA